>ERZ802822.333-NODE-333-length-34096-cov-8.969693_pt1 | contig 34096 bp, 36 predicted proteins | sample MGYA00345649_ERZ802822 | MGnify/ENA primary metagenome ERZ802822 (study PRJEB30503, sample SAMEA104212359) | marine metagenome | biome: Westerlies Biome; feature: [SRF] surface water layer (ENVO:00010504) within the epipelagic zone...; material: water...
TATACTGTCTATATCACTAGTATCTGAAACTACTGATGAATATTTTTTTAGACTTTCTAATTGTGTTACCATGAGGATAAATAAACTTTCTTAGTAATAGTTAAACCTATATATTATTAAAATATTACATGCAAAAAAAAATTATTATATGTGGTTTAGCTGATATTCAAGATTGTGTCGATAAATATGCACCTGATAAGATGCTAACAATTATTAATAAAAACTTCTCTCCAAATACACCCCAAGGAATGGATAAGAATCGCCATCTAAAAATGTTAATAGATGATATTTCTGAACCACGAGAGGGTTTTATTTTGCCAGAAAAACATCATGCACAAAAATTATTAGACTTTACTGATGATTGGGATGTTTCAAAACCCATCCTCATTCACTGTCATATGGGAATTAGCAGATCAACATCTACATCGCTAGGAGTAGCTGCCAAATTTGATCCTGAAAATATTGAGATTACTATTGAAAAACTTAAAGAAATAGCACCTCATGCCAGTCCTAATAAAATTATGACTCGATACTATGATGAAATCTTAAATCTAAATAATAGGCTTTACTCATCGCTGGCTTACTTTAATCCAGAAACAATCGAAGAAAGCAAGGTAGTAGAGCTTGAATTTTAATTAAAATTATGAGCCATCATCAATGCGAGATATGCCAAAAAAAAATTGACGAACCTATATATTGGGCAGATCCAAAGTTTTATAATATTTTGAAAAAGGTTTTTTTTTGTAGTGCTGAATGTTCCCTAAAATACTATGAAGAAATTAAGGATTTATTCAAAAGCCCATAGTTATCAATTATTTAGCTATGCCAAAAATGCACACCTCATTATTATTTTAGGCAATATAAGCTTTCTTAAAAACCAGTTAGAAAGACTAATTAAAAACTAGCTCCACCTTATTCCTATCCTTACTTATTCCTCCGGAGCTAGTTTTTTAAATTTTCCCTTTTTGTTTTTTCAATTATATTCTTTAAACTAGCAATTATTATTTTATGAGTGATCAATATATTTTTTGGGATTTAGAAACCACTGGTCGAAATGATAAGTTTAATCAAATTACACAAGTTGGTGCGGTTCTTACTAATAAAAATTTTGAAGTGAAAGATAAATTAGAAATTCACTCTAAACTCCGTGAAGGAAAATGGTTTGAGCCAGGTGCGCTTATTACAACAGGAGTTGACCCTATAAGCTTATATCAAAATAATTATCCAAACTATTATGAAGCTAGTGCCCAACTTTACGAAACATTTCAACAATGGTCTTCTTCTTCAACTATCTTTATTGGTTTTAATAATATTAATTTTGATGAGCCCTTCTTAAGGCAGGCTTTATATCAAAACTTAATGCCTGAAATTTATATGACAGTGACTAATAATAATGTTCGAATGGACGTCTTTGATATTTTAAGATTGGTATCTGTTTATAGTCCTGAACATATCAAATTTAATACAGACGATCAGGGATATCCTATTTTAAAATTAGAAGAAATAGTAAAAAAAAATAATATATCTGTTAGTTATGAAGCAGGACCGCATGATGCAGTGTTCGATAGCCTAGTTACTTTAGAATTAAATAAGATTTTATCGATACGATGTCCCCAAATATGGAATGCGGCATATGAATTTCGTCTAAGAGATACACCAAAAAAGTTTATGCTTAGTAATCCTGTGTTCACAAATACTACTTTTTGGGGAAGGAGACCAACAATTAAGGCACAAACTTTAATAGCAGGTATTCCAAGTAGAAATCATAATTACCTTGTATTTAATTTACTTTTTGACCCTAGAAAACTTAATGATTTAGATGATAAAGAATTAACTAAAAGAATGACTGATGGAACAAAGAGAATTTGTGAAGTTTTTGATGGTTCAAAATCTAAAACACTTTTAAATGAAAGTTACTGCTTTAAAGATAGTAAATTTGCTGAAATTGGTGTGGATGAATTAAGAGCGCGTGCTAATTTTATTAAAAATAATGAGGAATTTTGTTCTCGTTTAATAAAACTCTATTTAGTCAATCAAAAAGAATGGCCAGAACCATTTCATATAGAGGATAGAATTTTTGAAAGCTTCCCATCTCATCAAGATAAAAAGCTGATGATTGATTTTCATACATCACCTAATAATAAGAAGTATGAAATATCAAAACAATTCAAAGATGATCGCTATAGGGAAATTGCTGTTCGTATATTATATGAAATAGCACCTCAAACATTACCTGAACTAGAAAAAAATAATTACGAATTAGAAATAAAAGAGCGTTTCAATGACAACGATAAAGTAAAATGGAATTCCAAAAATAAAATACTTGCTAGTCTTGAAACTGATATTGATAAAATGATATCTGATGAAAGTGACAAAATTGAATTTAAGCAGAGAGTCATTACTTTTTTAAATACTGAGTCAGCAAAATGGGACTGAAATAATCAAAAGTTTTTTTCAAATAATAGTGAGTGAGCTCTTTAAATCTTCAGTAAATAATTTTTAATTGCTTGACCATAATCAGACTTAATAAATTTATCCGCAATTTTTTCAAGCTCCATAGCGGTAATAAAACCCATTTCAAAAGATGCAATTTCATAAGAGCCTAGTTTTATATGATGGTCCTTTTCAAATTGTCTTACTTTTTGTGAGGCACTGAGTAAAGCTTCCGCGTTTCCAGTATCGTGCCAGACAATAGTTTCATCCAATCTCTGGAGAGATAAATTTTGCATATTTAAATATATTTTTATCAAATCAGTAATTTCTAATTCTCCTCGAGGAGAGGGTTTCAAGGTTTTAGTATAACTTGATGCCTTCGAGTCAAAGAAATACATACCTGGAATAATTAGATTACTTTTGGGAACTGCTGGTTTTTCAACAATATCTATAATTTTATCATTTTGATCTAATTCAATAACTCCAAATTTTTCAGGATCGGGAACAGGCAAGCCAAAGACGCTGGCGCCCGTGTTTAGCATTTTATCTAAGGCAGAAGAAGCGTATTCAAAGTACTTTTTTCCTAAAAAAACATTATCACTAAGAGCTAAGACTGAGGGACTGCCTTGAAGAAATTCTTCAGCTATGAAGTATGCATCTGCAATTCCTTTTTGTATTTTTTGAATCTCATAAGAAAAATTAAGCCCTACGTGGTCACCTGAGCCAAAAGTTTTTTTAAATATAGGAAGGTCTTCCTCCTGGACAATAAATAAGATGTCTTTTATTCCAATTCTTATTAAAGTTTCTAGGGGATAATAAATCATAGGTTTGTCATACAAAGGCAATAATGGTTTTGAAGCTGGAATTGTTGCAGGCATTAATCTAGTACCTTTACCCGCGGCAAGAATTATCCCTTTAGTGTTCATAAATTATAAAATGCATTAATTAGAAAGATTGACGGGATAATCATACAAATAAATGTAATTAAAATAATATTAAGCCTAGTACTAGATCTCACAGAACTAATTAAATCTCTGTGTGAAATAAAATTTATTAACTTATTATCTTTGTCGACTACTGGAAGGTGCCTTATATTGTTCTCTCCCATTATCTTAATTGCTATTTCTGCCGACGTTTTTAAATCAATAGTAATAATTTCCGTTGTCATTATATCTGAGGCTGCAACCAAATCAGGGTCTCTGCCATTTTTTACACATTTTCTTACAATATCTCTTTCAGAAACAACACCTTGTAAAGTATTGTCATCGTCTAGGATAGGCACAGCTCCTATATTTTTTAAAGACATACTATCTGCTATTTCACTTACGATAGAATCTGCCTTAAAGAATATGAACTCTTCATTAAGTTTGATTTTTTTAATGTCTTTAATACTTGGCATTATTTGATTATATTAAGTACTATGCTTCTCAAATAAATTAAGCGTATTGAAGCACTTTTAAGCCTTCAAATACTTTGATTTTTCTAATATTGTTGAGAAATAAAAAAAATGTTTAGATTTTTTAATTCAAAAAAATGGTTTTTATGGGCTTGGGCAGGATCTGCTGCTATTTTGGCAAGTCTTTGGGTTCAGGTAGAAATTGATGTCAAGATCAATGAGTGGTTTGGTACTTTTTATGACATGATACAAAAAGCACTCGCTGAACCTAATTCTATAACGATTGAAGAGTACTGGGATGGTTTACTCTCTTTTATAGTTCTTGCAGGTATTTATGTTTTAATTGCAGTGGTTGTTAGTTTTTTCACAGCACATTTTTTGTTTAGATGGAGAACCGCCATGGTTGAATGGTACCATAGTGTTTATAACTACGCTCGCAAAATTGAAGGAGCCGCACAGCGAGTGCAAGAGGATACAATTAAATTTGGTAGAATTATGGAAGGTCTTGGCACTAGCTTAATTGAGTCTGTAATGGTCATAGTCCAATTTTTGCCAATCTTATTAGGACTAAGTGCAGGGATACCTATATTCTTTTTCGGTGACTGGCAGTATGGACTAGTGGTTGGTGCCTTAATTTGGTCAGTGGGTGGAACCGCATTTTTGATAGTATTGGGAATTATATTAAGGCTTGTTGGAGTTGAATATGATTTACAAAAACAAGAGGCAGCATATCGAAAAATGCTTGTCATAGCTGAAGATGATGAAACAGTAAGACCAAAAAGTATTGAAGAATTATTTGACGATGTTCGAAAGATTCATTTCTTGTCTTATGTAAGGTATTTATATTTTAATATTGGAAGAATTGCTTATCTACAAGCCAATGTTTTAAGTGCCTACGTTTTTTTGGCACCTGCCATTGTGGCTGGGGTGGTTACTTTAGGAGTCATGCAACAAATTATAAGAGCCTTTGGAAGAGTTGAGGGATCTATGCAATACTTATTGAAATCATGGCCCACGATTATTGAGCTGGCTAGTGTTTATAAAAGATTAAGAGAATTTGAGAGACAAATAAACGAGTCTAAAGATACTGCCAAGGTGTCTGAATAAATATTTTAGACATCACATAAATTGAACTAATGGCAATAATTATAATTACAGCCCAAACCCATCGGTTTTTACCCTCATAATTTTCACCGTTATTTTTTGGATCAGACATATTTATTAAATAATATAATTTAACCTTTAAATCAATCTGGTTTTTTTAAATATCTAGTTCTATTAATCTCTTGGTAGTTTTTAAATAATTTTTGAGCTAAAAGATTACTTTTTTCTACACCTCTAATAATCAAATCTAATTTTTGCTCTTTGGCAATTGACTCAACTTTATTAATCAGGGATCTCGCTACTCCTATTTTTCTAAAATCTGGCAACACGTATAATATGTCCAGCTCGATAATTTTTTGAAAATATGTTTCATTTATTCTAGCAACAATAATTCCCATAAATTTATCTTCGTTCTTTGCTGCAAAAGCATAGAAATCGTCTTGAAATATGGATGTCCAAAATCTATCAAAATTAATCTCTTCGAATTGAAAACCATGGGAACTTAAACCCCCCTCAATGATATCTTTCCAACTTTGAATATGAATTTCTTTTGGTTTTTCTATAGTAAACAATTTTTAAGAATATCAATTAGAGCGTAAAACTTAAAGTATATTATATATTCTTACTTGATCTTGTGAATATCGTCCCTACCTTATTTAATATGTTATGGATGGAAAATTTAAAAAAATACTTTTTATCTATTAAATCTCGTGATCCTGCAGCAACGTCACTTTTATTAGTCCTTTTAACTTATCCCGGTGTTAAAGCAGTTTTTTTTCATCGTTTAGCTAGTTTTATTTGGGGTTTAAATCTTAAAATACCGGCACGAATGATATCTCAATTATCAAGATTTTTGACTGGAATAGAAATTCATCCAGCAGCAAAAATTGGTAAAAACCTATTTATTGACCATGGGATGGGAGTAGTTATTGGAGAAACAGCTGAAGTGGGAGATAACGTAACACTCTATCACGGTGTAACTCTAGGAGGAATATCACCTGCTATTAAGTCTTCAGAGCAAGTAGGTATTAAAAGACACCCTACATTAGAAGACGATGTAATTGTTGGATCGGGTGCACAAATTCTTGGCCCTATACTTATAAAAAGTTGTTCTAGAATAGGATCTAATGCCGTTGTGACTAAAGATGTTCCTAAAGGTGGCATTATGGTAGGCATCCCAGCTAAAAATATTAAATTAGCTAAAGAAAAACTTGATTCCTCTTTTGCTCCCTATGCAGTAACAAAAAAATAAGAAATTATATTTCATTTATTCGACTCAATAAGGCATCAGAGATTTCAATATCTTTATTTTTATTTTTTTGAAAACTTGATTGGCGTTTAGCTCCCGGAAGACGAGCACCCTCTTGGCTTGTAATGGAGTCAATTAGTAATTTAAGAGTATTTTCAAAATTAGAATTAAATTTTAGAGGATTAATTGCTATAAAAAATTGACCTGTGCTAGGTGGGCCTCCATCTTCTCCTGCAAATGATGAAGCTTGTGTTCCTAGGTTGCCACCAGCGATACAGGACGTTAAAATTTCAACCATTAGGCCAGCTCCAAAACCTTTATATCCTCCACTAGGTGCCATTGTTCCCTTTAAGGCTTCTTTAGCATCAGTAGTAGTATTTCCTTGGGTATCAAAAGCCCAACCCTCTGGTATCGATTCACCAGATTTTGCTCGAACTGATATTTCACTTTTAGCAACAACACTTGCAGATTGATCAATAATTATAGATGCGCTTCCTTTATACGGCACAGCAATTGAAAAAGGATTTGTTCCAACTACCGCTTTTACTCCTCCAAGGGGTGCAATAGATGCCGGAGCATTAGTGAAGCCCAATCCTACAAATCCATTTTCTGCAATTCTCTTAGTATGAAATCCTAAAATGCCACAATTATATGAATTGTATACTGACATGGATGCAATGCCTTCTTTAGAGCACATTTCAAAAATTTCAGGAAAACCTTTTTTTATGGCACTATGAGCAAAACCGTTATCTGCATCAACTTTAAGCACTGAATTGGAAATCTTTTCAAAAGATGATGTGGCGTCTCCTTTTATTTTCCCTATTTTCAGATGATTACAATAAATTGGTAGGTAATGAAAACCGTGACTTTTTATCCCACTAAATTCTGCATCCAGTATTCCCTCAATAATTCCAAAAGTATTCTCCTCGGAACAGCCTGATTTTATAAGCTTTTCTTTAGCTAAATCAAAAGCAGCTAATTTATCAAAGCTTGGCATCTCGGAATTAGATAACTTTTTCTCAGTTAATCAAGGAAAATAAACATATTACTTAAAATTATACATATAAATAATTTGCATGGTCTTATCGTAAATGATTTACTGACATTCTATAGACTAATAAATATTTATTAATTATATGGAGGATAAATATATGACATATTTAAGAAACGTATTCTTCACAGCAATACTTGCTTTAGGTTTTAGTTCTTTAACAACTACTGCCTCAGCATGTTCTTTAACTGTTGCTAATATGAACTGGGCATCTGCAAACTTAATGGCAGAAGTCGATAAGTTTATTTTAGAAAATGGATTTGGATGTGAAGTTGAACTAGTTGAAGGCGCAACTATGCCTACATTTACAAGTATGGCAGAAAAAGGTGAGCCAGACGTAGCTCCTGAATTTTGGGCCAATGCTGCTTTAGTGCCTTTACAAGCTGCTGAAGGAGAAGGAACAATAGTTACTCTTAACAAAGCCCCTATTACAGGCCTTGGTGAGGGATGGTGGATTCCACCTGCAACTCTTGAAGCTCATCCTGAGTTAACAACTGCTGAAGCTATTTTAGCAAGACCAGACTTATTTCCACACCCAGAAGATCCATCAAAAGGTGCCTTCGTGGGTTGTCCAGCTGGTTGGGGTTGTCAGTTAATCAATGCTCAACAATATATTGGTTGGGATATGGAAGCAAAAGGATGGCTCTTAGTTGATCCTGGTTCTGCTGCCGGTCTTGATGGTTCAATGGCAAAAGCTGTTGAGCGTGGTGAGAACTGGTTTGGTTATTATTGGTCACCAACTTCTTTGATAGGAAAATACGGAATGGTTCCTGTTGATATGGGAGATTGGGGTGGAGATGATAACTGGCACAACTGTGTAGTGAAGCCTGAGCAAGATTGTGGTGATCCAAAAGCTACTTCTTGGATTAAATCAGAAGTCTACACAATTGCCTCAGCAAACTTTACAGAGCAAGCTGGTCAAGATGGTATATTTTATCTCAGAAGTCGAACATGGCCTGGACCTGTTATGAACTCAATGTTAGTTTACATGGCAGAAAACCAAGCTGAGGGTGCTGATGCAGCAATTGAGTTCCTACAGTCTCACGAGGATGTATGGAAAGATTGGGTTGGCTCAGATATGAGAATTAAAATTAAAAACGCCCTTTAATATTATTTAATTTTACCGAGCCCGTTCTTACTTAAGTATCGGGTTCGGTATTTAAATTTATAAATATCAGTATATAAAAAATGAGTTTTTTTAGTGAAATCCCAACTATGGGTAGAGAGTCTCTTCGAGACTTTAAAAAAGGTATAGACTTAAACTTTAAAGAATTTTCAAGAAGCTATGGTGATGGCATAGAGGGATTTTTTGATCCCTTATTAATGTTTCTAGTTTGGTTAGAAAAACTATTAGTTAATTCACCTTGGCCATTAGTAATATTGGTTTTAGCGGGTTTAGCTTGGATCGGATCTAGAAATTGGAAGCTTGTTGCGGGAACAATAGTTTGTTTCATGTTGATAGGTTATTTTGGTATGTGGAAAGATACGATGTCGACAATAGCAATTATCTCTGTTGCCACATTGGTGTGTATTAGTATAGGTATCCCTCTTGGCATTTTAATGTCAAGATCTCGAAAACTTGAGGCTGGGATTACTCCTATTTTAGATGTCATGCAAACTGTACCTAGCTTTGTTTATCTTATTCCTATTATTATGCTTTTAGGCATTGGAAAAGTTCCTGGATTAATAGCCGTTTGTATTTACGCAGTCCCCCCTATAGTTCGATTAACAAATTTAGGTATCAGAGAAGTCGATAAAGAATGTCTTGAAGCTGTTGATTCTTTCGGAGCAACAAGTTGGCAAAGATTAACCAGAGTTCAGATGCCATTAGCTTTGCCAACAATATTTGCAGGGGTAAACCAAACAATTATGATGGCACTTGCAATGGTTGTAATAGCTTCGATGATTGGTGTTAGAGGTTTAGGAGTTCCAGTTTTAAGAGCTGTATCAAATCAGTATTTAGCACTTGGTATGTTAAATGGCTTAGCAATCGTAGCGCTAGCAATTATTTTTGATCGAGTCTCTCAGCAATATGGTAAAAGACTTCAGAAGCATAGAGAAGGAAGAAATTTATGAGTGATACAAAAATAAAAATTGACTCTCTCTATAAAATTTTTGGAAACAAACCTAAAGAAGCTCTTGAACATGTAAAGCAAGGAGTTGGAAAAGATGAACTGCTTGAAAAATATAATCATGTATTAGGTCTAAGTGATATCAATATTGATATAGAGGATAAATCTATTCAGGTTATTATGGGTCTATCCGGTTCTGGTAAATCGACTCTAATAAGACATATCAACAGACTCATCGAGCCAACTGCTGGTAACGTCTTAGTTGATGGAAGTGATGTTCTTCAATACGACGAATCTACGCTCAGAGATTTTAGAAGAACTAGAACTGCAATGGTGTTTCAGAGATTTGCATTGATGCCCCATATGACCATTTTAAAAAATGTCAGTTTGGGTTTAGAACTTCAGGGTAAAAAAGAAGACGAAATTTTAAACAGTGCTATGAAGTGGATTGAAAAAGTTGGTTTAAATGGCTATGAAGATAGATACCCTCAACACTTATCAGGAGGAATGCAACAAAGAGTTGGTCTTGCTAGAGCCTTGACAAATGACACTGATATTCTTCTCATGGATGAAGCATTTAGTGCTTTAGACCCTCTCATTAGAAAAGATATGCAGGATATTTTGTTAAACTTACAAGCAGAACTTCATAAAACTGTTGTATTTATTACACACGACCTTGATGAGGCCTTAAAAATTGGTGATCGAATTGCAATTCTTAAAGATGGAATTATGGATCAAGAGGGTTTACCCGTAGATATATTGTTAAGCCCCAAAACTGAATATGTTTCAAACTTTGTTGAAGATGTTAATAGATCCAGAGTGCTCAAGGCAAAGCACATTATGGAAAAGGCAAATGGCTCTGATCTCTCAAAGGGAATGCCTGTTGATGAAAATGATTTTATAGAATCTTTTATTGATAGAGTTGTTGCAGAAAAACCTGAATTAATTGTAGTCCAAGACTCTGATAAAAAGAATATTGGTAGCTTAACTTCAAAAAGATTATCTGAAGTTTTAAAAAAATAGTCACTTTCTATGTTTGGAAAGAAATCTAATTATATCAATGGTGCCTGGGTTGAGGGAGAAGGAGAGATTAATAATATTAACCCCTCTGATACTAATGATCTTATTGACACCTACTCTAATGCTTCTTCAAGTCAATTAAATGATGCTGTTAGTTCAGCTAAAGTAGCTCAAAAAAAATGGGAAAAAGTTGGAATAGAAAAAAGAGCTAATATCTTAAATGATATTGGTAGTGAGATTATTAAGCAGTCGAAGGAAATAGGTACTCTGCTATCTAGGGAAGAAGGGAAAACTCTTCCTGAAGGTATTGGAGAAGTAGTAAGATCTGGTCAGCAGTTTCAATATTATGCTGCGAGTGCTTTAAGACAATTTGGGGAAAATATTGCCTCTACGAGAGAAGGTGTTTCAGTTGAAATGACAAGAGAGCCTGTTGGTGTTTGTGGTATTATTTCTCCTTGGAATTTTCCAATTGCGATAGCCGCTTGGAAAGCAGCACCCGCTATGGCTTTTGGAAATGCAGTAGTTTTAAAACCTGCTTCTCAAACCCCAGCTAGTGCGATTGCTCTTACAAAAATTATAAGTGATCAAAAAGATATACCAGAGGGTTTATTCAATTTAGTTTTAGGTGGTGGGGGTACTATTGGTCATCAAATTTCAGGACATCCAGATATAGATGCTATTAGTTTTACTGGCTCAGTTAGTGTTGGGCAGACTATTTACATGGAGGCTGCAAAAACTATGAAAAAAATGCAGTTAGAAATGGGATCTAAAAATCCGTTACTAGTTATGGATGATGCTGATTTAGATATTGCTGTTGCCTGTGCTACCAATGGGGCTTACGGAGGAACAGGTCAAAAATGTACCGCTTCCTCAAGATTGATTGTCCATGAAAAAGTTTATAAAGATTTTATTCAAAGATTAATTAAAAGTATTAGCGCCTTGAAAGTTGGTCATGCTTTAAAAGAGGGATCGCAAATGGGTCCCGTTTCTAGTGAAACCCAATTACATTCAAATTTGGATTATGTTAAGAAGGGTAAAAGTGAGGCTAAACTTGCCTTTGGTGGAAATCCTATTAGCTTGGATACACCAGGCTATTATATGGAGCCTACTCTTTTTATTGATGGGGATAATAAATCAACAATCAATCAAGAAGAGATGTTTGGTCCAATCGCTTGCGTTATTCCAGTAAAATCATATGAAGAAGGACTTGAGGTAGCAAACGATACCATATTTGGCCTTTCGAGTGGAATAATTACCCAATCTCTCAGTAAGGCTGCTGATTTTAAGAAGAATATTAAAACGGGTGTGACCACTGTTAATCTTCCTACTGCTGGATTAGACTACCACGTACCCTTCGGAGGAAGAAAAGCCTCTTCTTTTGGTCCAAGGGAGCAAGGAACCTACGCACATGAATTCTTTACTCATGTAAAGACTACCTATGTAAGCCCTGGCAAGATTAATTGAGCTATAAAATTGACAATTTACAATATTGTAATTGGTCTAAGGAAATCTTTGAAATTAACAATAAAGCAAACCTGGATGCTGTTCACGCTACCATCTGCTATCACGAAGATTTTGATGAATTAAAAATCAATATTGAAAAATGGGAAGAATATTTTAGAGATTATTCCTCTTTAATATTTCAAGGATTTAATTCCCGAGATATAGAAAAAGCTAAACAAGAAAATAAAACAGCAATTTTTTTTGGTTTACAAAACTGTTCTCCAATTGAGGATAATATTGAATATGTTGAGAGATTAAAAAATTTGGGAGTTCTTTTCATGCAACTCACATACAACAATCAATCTCTATTGGCCACTGGGTGTTATGAAAAACGAGATACTGGTATAACGAGAATGGGAAGAGAAGTTATCAAAGAAATGAATCGAGTTAAGATGATCATTGATATGTCTCACTCAGCAGAATTTTCTACTCTTGAAGCTATAGAAATTTCTGAGAAACCTATTGTTATCAGTCATGCCAATCCTCTTTTTTGGCACGAAGGGCTTCGAAACAAATCGGATGTCGTTTTAAAAGAACTAAACGATAGTGGAGGTATGATAGGTTTCTCTCTATATCCTCATCATCTTAAAAATTCTTCAGAATGCACACTTATTTCATTTTGTGAAATGATAGCAGAGACTACTAAAAGAATTTCCATAAAACAAATTGGCATTGGATCAGACTTGTGTATTCGCCACCCTGACAGTATTGTAGAGTGGATGCGCAATGGAACTTGGACAAAAACTAAGGATTTTGGTGAGGGCAATGCAAGTAATGCTGGCTTTCCGCCCCAACCAAATTGGTTTGAGGATGCAAGAGGTTTCATAAATTTAGAAAAAGGTTTGAAAGATGTGGGCTTTAGTCAAGAAGAGACACACGACATACTTGGGAATAATTGGTACAATTTTTACCAAAAATTTGATTAATGAAAGTAGACTTAAGAAAACCAGAATTTGTGATGAAACTTGATCGTTTGGGATCTTTTCATCAATCTAAACTCTCTTTTTTGAGAAGTTTTATAAGAGAATTTAAAGATTGGGATTTTCAAACAAAGGAATTTAACTTAGATAATGAGGGATATGGTCATGCAATCTACACTGTCCAAAATAGACATAAACAATATTCCCTAATTTGTTTTTCGAATTATCTAGACGAGAGTGATCGATCAGATCGTGTGATTGCAACTAAATGGGATGCATCATTTGTATTATTTGATGGAGCCCCCTCAAAAAAGGATATCGAAAGACTTCAAAGCAATGTTCCACTCCAAGAACAAGGACGAGTGAGCCAAAAAGAATTATGTTTATCTAGGGCTAATAAATCTGTTCGAATCTTCGAGCATGTTGTCAAACATCTATCCGAAGGAAAGCAGCCAGATACAAAACTACTTTATGATGTAGGCTATCTATACCGCACCACAGCTGTTTATGGGTCAGGTAAGTTTGGGTTAGCTGATCGCATAAAAATTCAAAATAGGGATGAGATAAAAGGACCTTTTAGATTAGAGATGATGTTGGTCTACCTTGCTCGTCAATTTACTTTTGATATTGTAAATCACGTAGCCCACCACAGGTGCCCTGAAAAAGCAATAACGTTACATGATGACATAGCTAGGAATTTAGGAATTGGAAATTCAACAGGATTGGGTATGGCTCCCTTTATCGTTAATCATCCTGCCCTTCTCAACCAGTGGATTGTAGCTAAAGAGTCAGCGCTCAAAGCTATTAGATCGATAGCTTTAATTAATGAAATTGAAAAAAAATCTTTCCAAAATTATCTTACATTCATCCAAGAAAATATTAAATATTGGAAAACAGATAGCGAATATCAAATAAAAAAAAATAAACAACTTCTCAAAGATCTAGAAAATTTTCAAAAATATTTTAATAATCTATCTTTAGGTGAGTATTTTTGGAATAGTGTTTATCAATGGGTAGAAAAAAATACGCAAGCAGAGTGTTGTGAATTTATTGTTTCTTTAATGATGGAAGTTTATCCAGAAATTGTTGAGCCTTTAAGCTACGAGATGTCTATAAATGAAGAGGAATATTTTGATATTGACACCAGTAGACCCATTTATGAGATCTCTCAATTGATTGAAAATCAATATACGTGGCTGCTTAATATAAATTTTGATAAGAAAGATAATATTTTTAATTTTTGGTATTATTCTAAGAATAAACAAGAACCCAGATTATCTGATCGATTTAGTGAAGAAGGTGCTGATCTTGAACTTCCTTTAGCAATAGCAAGAGACATACAAAATCTTTATCAAGAGTTAAAATTAATGGATCTTAAAGATGATTTAGGTTCTTATTTATTAAAAAGCCAACGATATCGTCATATTTTAAGACGTGTTTTAATATGTGAAAAGCTTCCCTACTCAGAGATTCAGGATAATACTATTTCAAAATCTGTTATTCCGGTCGATATGCTTCGGTTAAAATTATCTTTTTTTGGAGCAACTAGATTTGACCCACGATCTGATCGTTGGGTAAGAATAACTATGTACCAAGGCGCTCCCTTGATGAGAGAAATTCACCAATCTAACGATAGCTGGTCTTATAAAAAAATAGCCTAATGCAATCTCTATATGAAATTGAGACTACTGTTTTAAGATCATCACGAACACAAGGCTTGAGTTGGGGTGTTTCCGAAGAAGTAGGCAAGGCAATTAGAGTTTTAGAGCAGTCAAATTTGGCAGGGCTAGAGAGCTTTAAAAGAATTATTGATTTAGGTTTTGATAATTTAAATAAGCTCCTTGAAGTTAATCAAATAAATACAAATAATCTATGTCCAATCCATTTTGGATTATTTTTTCTTGACCAATCTCACAAAAAAAAATTTCACCAAACCTTTCATTTTGAGAATTTAGTCGAACCTTTAATTTCACTTCCATTTTTAATAAAAGCTGCCAAAAAAAATCTTATTTATTTTCACTTGGACTCAAAAGAATTAGTTTTAAATATTTCACCTGGGAGTCTTTTTTCCGTAGATAAAAATCAAATACCTCAAGTAATATCAAAGTTCTCTTTAAAATTGACAACTCAAAGGGAAATGCAGTTTTCTCCAAAGACTTGGGACGACCTTTATAAGCTCTCTTTAGAAACCTTTGTTGATGAGTCTGAAGAGAAAAGAATTTCCGGTGCTGGCGCTGGATTAACAGATAACGACTAATTTATTATTTCAAAGTATTTTGTACTTTGCTTTATAATCAGAATGCATTATATATATGCAAAATTTTATGAATTCATTTATTGCAAAAAGTGCCAGACTTCGTTCGACTCCCTTTTCCGAGCGAATTGAAGCTTACGGTGTGGAGTCTTACACAGTCTACAATCATATGTTGCTTCCAGCTTCGTTCAAAGGAGTTGAAGAAGACTATCGTCACCTCAAAGAAAATGTTCAGTTATGGGATGTGTCAGTGGAAAGACAGGTCCAAATCAAAGGTCCTGATGCAGATAAGCTCACTCAGCTAATCACATGCAGAGACCTATCTAAAGCTAAAGATTATATATGTTATTACGCACCGATTGTAGATGATAAAGGCAAAATTTTAAATGATCCTTTAATTATGAAAGTTGCACCAGATACTTGGTGGATTTCAATTTCTGATACTGATGTTGTTTTATATGCAAAAGGGATTGCAATAGGAAAAAATTTAGATGTAGAGGTTATAGAGCCAAATGTTAATCCTCTAGCTGTTCAAGGACCTAAGTCTTTTGAATTAATGAGAAGAGTTTTTGGAGAAGAAATTTTAAAAATGAAGTTTTTTCATTTTAAAAGATATCCCTTTGCTGGACATGATTTTTTAATAGCAAGATCAGGTTGGTCAAAACAGGGTGGATTTGAAATCTATGTTGATGACGATGTCAAAGGACTTGAGCTCTATGATGCTTTAACCTTAGAGGGAAAAGATTTAGATGTTCGACCCGGATGCCCAAATTTAATTGAAAGAATAGAAGGTGGTTTATTATCCTATGGAAACGATATGGATATGAACGATACACCTTTAGAATGTGGTTTGGATGCCTTTGTCTCTTTTAATCCTGATATTGAATACCTAGGTAAATCTATTTTGGAAAAACAACATGCTGAAGGAGTAAATCGCTCCTTAGTCGGTCTTAAACTCCAAATGGATAAAATATCAATAACTAAGTTTATCCCTATTTTTCAAGGATCTAAAATGATTGGGGAACTGAGGTCAGCCTGTTTTAGCCCAAAATTTCAATGTTGTCTGGGTATCGCTATGGTCGATAAATCAGAACAAGATACTTCTCAACCTTTGCAAATTTCAATTGAGGGTAATCAAATCACTGCTGAAATAACTTCACTCCCTTTCACAAAATAGATATTGCTTTCCTAATTTAAAGGTTTAAAAAAAGCGCGATGTTTGGAACGATAGTAAGCTCTTGGGCACTTTTTACTGGCTTTGGTCTGATTATGCTAGCTCATGCGTTGCAAGGAACTCTTCTAAATGTTAATGCAGTATTTTTTAATTTTTCAGACTTTGAAATTGGTTATGTTTTTTCTGGATATTTCATAGGATATTTATTTAGTTCAATTCAATGTCCTAAACTAATTAAAAACGTTGGTCATATAAGAGTCTTTGCAGCATTTGCATCTTTGGGATCTATAGCGATTTTGCTTCATTGGATTGTAATTAATCCAATCGCCTGGTTAATTTTTCGTATGATAACAGGTTTTTCCTTTGCAGCTATTTATATTGTTTGTGAAAGTTGGTTAAATGATCGAGCTGATAATAAGTCTCGTGGACAGCTCATTGGTTTCTATATGATAGTATTGTATTTTTCTACTAGCGCTGGAGGTATGCTCGTGAATCTCCGAGCAACAACAGATGCTCATTTATTCATACTCACCTCTTTACTAATCTCTTTAGCTCTTGTTCCTATACTGCTGACAAAAAAACCTGCTCCAGATTTTTCAACTCCAAAATTTTTATCCTTAAAGGAATTATATTTAAAATCTCCCATGGCTTTTGTGGGCTCTTTTTCCATCGGAATGGTTTATAGTGCTCTGTTTGGTTTGATGGGTGTGTTTGGCGCCAAAATTGGATTGAGCATCTTCCAAATTTCAATTTTAATTTTTGTAAATATGTTTGTGGGTGCTATTTTTCAATATCCTGTTGGAAAAATTTCAGATAAATATGATAGAAGAACAATCCTTTTGTCGTTAAACCTTATCGCGATAGCTTCTTTAATTTTTATATACTTATTAGGTTCTTTATCTTTTAATCTTCTATTAGTGTTTATTGGAATTCACTCTGCTGTCTCTCTTCCCTACTACGCTGTTGTTATTTCCCATATGAATGATTTTTTAGAAAAGGATGAAATAGTTTCTGGTAGTTCTACTCTCACTCTAGTTAATGCCCTAGGGATGGTCATGGGTCCTATGCTTGCTTCAGGTTTTATGGCATATTTTGGTGCCTATGGTTATTTTTTATATATGATAGTAATTTATTGTTTAGTGGCCCCCTATAATTTCTTTAGAATACGAGTTGGAAGGACAAGTAATATTTATGAAGAAAATACTCCTTCCATGATCGTGCCTAGAACAGCATCTCCAGTGGGAATGCAGTTGGCAAGTGATCAAATCATAACTAAAATAGAAGATGATGAAGAAAGCAGTTCATGAGTTTTGAAAATCAATTAGAGCAACTAGGCTTAATTCTTCCCAATCCTGCCAAACCTGCAGGTAGCTATAAGCCCTGTTTAATTGTTGATAATATTGCCTATATTTCGGGGCAAGGACCTTTATTAGAAGATGGGAGTTTTGCTAAAGGGGTAATAGGAAAAGACATAGACATCGAAACTGGCCAAAAACATGCTCAAAAATGTGGGCTTGCTATTTTATCAGCACTCAAGAATGAAATAGGCGATCTCAATAAAGTAGATCAACTTATAAAAATCACAGGTTTTGTTAATTGTACTAGTGATTTTACTCAACAGCCTCTGGTAATCAATGGTTGCTCAGATCTTATGAAGGAAGTTTTTGGAGATAAGGGCGTCCACGCTCGTGCCGCCGTTGGTGTCAATTCGCTTCCACTTGGTTTTACAGTTGAAATTGAGGCTATCTTTAAAATTCGATTATAATTTCACAATTGACAAATAAATAAAAAAAGCAAAAAGTTATTTAAATAATTATTTTTTGGGGGTAGTGCCATGGAGGTACAATTTCAAAATAACTCACTCTTAGTGAGTCATCAAAATAAGACTTTTCATATACATCCAATTTGGTTAAGAGAACGCCTCCCAGGAGAGGAGTTTTTTGATATCGATACTAATCAACGACTCTATGAGCCCTCCTCAATAAATTTAGATTTGCAAATTTCTCATGCCGAATTATTAGATGCTCTTCTCAACGTTGAATTTAATGACGGTATCAAAGGAACATTTAATATTGATGAACTTCTTAGAGAAATGGACAGTGACAAAAATAAACGAGGCCCTCTTCCTGAAAGAATTTTATGGAACTCAGAATTACAGAATTTTCCTGAGGCTCAATTTGAGGAGGAGATGGTAGAAAAAGAGTCAATGTATCACTTACTCATAAATTTTTATAAATATGGATTTGTAATTATTAAAAATGTTCCAACTGAAGATAAGTATCTCTTAAAATTTGTAAATTCGATTGGACCAGTGAAAATTACTAATTTTGGAGAGTACTTTGATGTAAAGTCAAAACCCAATCCCAATGACCTTGCCTATAAACCTATTGCTCTTCCCCCTCACACAGATAACCCTTATCGCAAACCTGCAGCTCCTGGTATCCAATTTTTACATTGCCTTCAAAATGAAGTATCAGGAGGATTTTCAACTTTAGTAGATGGATTTGCTGTTGCAGAATATTTGAGAAATAAACACACAGAAGCATTTGAGTCTCTTACAACCACAAATCTTCGATATCAGTTTCAAGATAAAGATATAGTTTTGGAGAACTGGGGAGAATTAATCGAGTTGGATAAAGAAGGAGACTATAAACAAGTCCGATATAGCACAAGAGTAGACTATGTGCCTCCGTTAGAACCTGAAAAATTAAAAAATTTTTATCAGGCTAGGAGACTCCTTAGTGAATTATACTGCTCCTCAGAATTTGAATTAAAATTTAAACTGCAACCAGGGGATATTATGATGTTTGATAATCATCGTTTATTACATGGTCGAACTGCCTATGATGCCAATGAAGGAATGCGACACCTACAAGGTTGTTACTTAGAGTTTGATGCTACCGACGGAAAGTTACGTCACTTAGCTCGAAAGTTTCAGTAGTTTTTTTTAAGATGGCTGATCTAACTATTGTATCAGCAGAAGTATTTGCATGTAAATCTGATGCACCTCAAATTATCTGGGCAAAAGATATGTCCCCGATGTTTGAGGCAAACATTATAGTCAAACTTCAAACTCAGTCTGGCATAGAGGCTGTTGGGGGTGTCTTGATACCTACCGAACATCATTATGATTTTTCTGTAGTTCAAGCCTGCAGAAATTTATTCCCAGAAATAATAGGCAAAAGTCTTGAGGATAGAATTTCTGTGACTGAGTTTATGCTAACAAGATGTGTTCCTCTTAATCCTCTGGCTGTTTCATCAATTGATATCGCAATGTGGGATGGATATGCTAAGCATCATCAAAAACCTCTTTGTGAAGTTCTTGGAAAGAAAAGAGATAAAATTAAATCTTATGCTTCAACTCCACTTTTTCATTCCATTGATGAATACATCGATTTTGTCAAAGATCTTCAATCTCAAAATTTTCATACCATCAAATTTCATACATGGTGTGAATTAGAATTTGACTTGGAGATGATTAGTCAAGTATGCCCTCAATTTCCTGATATCCAATTCATGATCGATTGTGAACAGCGATACCTTCGAGATGATGCTCTCCGCCTAGGTCGAAAGCTAGATGAGCTTAAATTTGTTTGGATGGAAGCCCCCTTTGATGATTATGATTGGGACAGTTACCAATGGCTTCGTGAAAAAATTGCAACCCCTGTTCTTGGTGCAGGAAACTCTCTCCTCAATCCTTTCCAAATTGACCAATCCTTAAAAGAGAATGTTTTTCATCATGCCCGAGTCGACACTACTTATGTGGGAGGGATTACACAAGCCATCAAAATTATGAAAATAGCCAAAAAATATAATAAAAACACGGAATTACAGTCTTGGTCTTATCCTTTGGGTCAAGCAGCTAATCTTCATGTTATGCTAAGTCATGAAAATTGTAATTATTTTGAACAAGTCGTTCCTTACAAAAACCATGAACATGCAGCAAAAAGCTTTATTCGAACGGACAATCTTGGATATGTAGGGCCTAATCCTGAACACGGTCTTGGAATAGAAGTTGATTGGGACATCGTCAGCCGGGATTGGTACTCTCATATTCGACTCGACGAAAAAGGTCTTAAATCCCAAATTCGCTCAATCTAGTTTTTTTAATCCTAGTATAAAAGACCATGAGATCTCTTTTGACTTTCATTAGTGTCTTATTTATATCGAGTAATGTAATGGCAGATAATCTTCACAAATTTACTATTAATGATATTGATGGCAATCTTATCAATTTAAATCAATTTAAGGGAAAACCCGTTCTTCTAGTCAATACGGCTAGTCGATGTGGATTTACCAAGCAATATGCTAATCTCTCTAATCTTCATAGAGAATATTTGAAGAAGAGCTTGATAATTATTGGAACACCTTCTAATAGTTTTCGTCAAGAGTTAGATGAAGAAAAAGACGTCAAAGAATTTTGCCTTGTTAATTATGATACAAAATTCATTATTTCAGAAATTATCGATGTGAAAGGAAGTGCAGCACATCCTTTATATAAATGGATATCTGAAACTTATGGAAAAACACCTAAGTGGAATTTTTTCAAATATTTGTTCGATGGTGAGGGAAATTTAGTAGAGAGTTGGTCTTCTATAACTAAGCCCGACAGCTCTCAAATTACTGACCAAATAGATAAAATTATTTAATCCAATTTTTTTAGAAAAAAAAAGGGCGCTAAGTGCGCCCTTTTGAAATTTAAGATTTATAAGTTTAGAAATTAGTTAAACTCAGGATAAGCCACAGTAGTTAACTCAGCTTTGTCTAATCCTACAGCTTCGGTTTCTTCGCTCACTCTAAGCCCGATTGTTCCTTTTAAGATAAAGAAGCCAATGGCGCTAAGAGGAACAACCAGTACTCCTGCTGCAACGATACCAATTATCTGAACGATAAAGTCTCCACCGCCAAAGATACCGACTGCGAGAGTTCCCCAGATACCTGCAACTAAGTGAGCAGAGATAGCTCCTACTACATCATCAATTTTCATTTTATCAAGCATTGGGATGGCAATCGTACAGACGATACCACCAATGGCTCCTATGATCATTGAAGTGAAGTGATTAGTTAAATCAGGACCGGCAGTAATAGCTACTAAACCTGCAATCGCTCCGTTTAATGCAATTGATAAGTCTATTTTCTTATACATTAACTGAGATAGAATTATTGCTGCAACAACACCACCACAAGCTGCGATGTTTGTATTTACAACAACAATAGAGATTGCTACTGCATCTAAAGCACTACCTAAGGCCAACTGGGAACCACCGTTAAAGCCGAACCAACCGAACCAAAGAATAAATGTACCTAGTGCTGCTAATGGCATATTAGCACCAGCTATTGGAGTAATTTTTCCATCTTTTCCGTATTTTCCAGCTCTTGGTCCTAAGATAAGACAACCGACAAGCGCTGCCCAACCTCCAACTGAGTGAACTATGGTAGATCCAGCGAAGTCAGAGAAACCCATTTCTGCTAACCATCCGCCACCCCAAGTCCATGAACCATAGATAGGATAAATAATACCTGTCATAATTGCCGCAAAAATCATAAATGGCCATACTTTAATTCTTTCAGCACAAGCTCCAGATACAATCGATATTGCTGTGGCACAGAACACCATTTGGAAGAACCAATCAGATGCTACTGAATAGCCAGTGTCAGCAATAGCTGCAACATTCTCTGCACCGTCTAAAAGAGCTAGTTCATCAGAAGAAGGATTATAAAACATTCCCCCTAAAGAACCAATCCAACCCGATACGTCAACATACATTAAACTGTAGCCGACAAAGTAGAACATGATACCTGCGATTGAGTACAAAGCGATATTTTTTAATAGTATGGCAGATGTATTTTTCTTACGAACAAAACCTGCCTCGAGCATGGCAAAACCTAGAGCCATGAACATAACGAGAATTCCACCAAATATGAAAAGGAATGTGTTAAAGACAAATGCTGTTTCAGCAGAAACTTCTGCACTTGCTATTCCTGATAAGAATAAAGTTGGAATAAGAAATGATAATATTTTTTTCATGATGTCCCCTTACTTAATTGCCTCAGCGCCACGTTCGCCAGTACGAATTCGTACGACCTCGGACACTTCTGTTACGTAAATCTTGCCGTCACCAATTTTACCTGTTTTAACGGCATCAGAAATTGTTGTGATGACTTTTTCTACATCTGCGGAGTCCACTAATACTTCCGCTCTTGATTTTGGAAGAAAGTGTACCTCATATTCTGCGCCTCGGTACAATTCAGTGTGGCCTTTCTGGCGCCCATATCCTTTAGCCTCAACGATTGTTAATCCCTGAATATCTACACCGGTTAGTGCCTGTCTCAGAGCCTCAACTTTGTCGGGCTTGATAATTGCTGTTACTAGTTTCATTTTTACCTCACTAATTTTTAGTAATGAATGGGTTATAAATTCTGAATCAGAAAAAAAATAATGCTAAGAAGTAAAAGATACTATGCACTCAACGAATAGCTCAAGAATAACCAATAAAATTAGGCTTTTTTAGAGATTTTTGTATTATGAGCTAGCTATAGCTTTTTTAGGATCAAAGAAAGGCTTTTCAACAACAACACCTTGTTGCTTGCCAAAGTCAGTGTGTATCTCAACCAACTGCCCTATTTCAATGAATTGAATATCTAACATAGCCAGAGCAATATTTTTCTTAAGTCTTGGAGAATAAACAGCAGAAGTAACTTTTCCCATAAATTTTCCATTTATAGATATTGGCCAAAAATTAGTATTGGGTCCCTTCAAGGGATCACAGTCAATTTCTAATCCAACTTGTTTTCTTTTTATACCGTCTTGTTTAATCTGGTGTAAAGCTTCCTTACCAATAAAATTGATTTCATTATCTAGCGACACTAACCGATCCAAACCTACTTCAAAGGGATTAGTGTGGATATCAGCGTCTGCATGATAAGACAGCATTCCCCCTTCAATCCGTCTAATGCTAGAGGTATGCCCAGGTTGTAATCCGTATTCCTTACCTGCAGCCATAATGGTTTCCCATAATCTATCGCCCTGTGAACCATCCCTTAGAAATAATTCATAGCCTAATTCGCTTGACCACCCCGTGCGAGATACCACTAATGGGATACCCTCTAATTCAATTTCTCTCAGCCAATAATATTTTAAATCCTTAATACTCTCTCCAAAGAGCTTTGCCATTATGTCACCTGATTTTGGTCCTTGAAGTTGAAGGGGTGAGACATCTGGTTCTTGAATATTGACATCAAGACCTGAGTTAACAGCGACACCCTGAGCCCATAACAAAATATCGCTATCAGATAAGGATAACCAAAAATGATTTTCTGCTAATCGAAGAAGGACAGGGTCATTAAGGATGCCTCCCTTTTCATTAGTAATTAAAACATATTTACATTGACCCACTGCTAATTTTGATAGATCTCTGGGCGTTAAGAGTTGAATAAATTTATAGGCATCGGGACCGGTAATTTCTACCTGTCTTTCCACTGCCACATCGCAAAGAATTGCATCGTTGACTAAATTCCAGAAGTTTTGCTCGGGATCCCCAAAATCTCTAGGAATATACATGTGGTTATATACTGAAAAACCAGTTGCTCCCCATCTAACGGTTGCATCAAAGTAAGGGGATTTTCGAATTTGAGTACCAAACCCAAAGTTTTTATTAGTCATAAGTTAATTATATCAGGCTTTTTTAATTAATTATCTGATGTTCCTCTAAATTAGGCGAGACACTAAACTATTAACATAAATTGGACAAGCCTCAAAAATTAAGAAACAAAAAGATGTGAGCTTAAATCTTTTATATCTTCATTCCAAAAAACATCTTTTTTAATTCTTTCAAATTCAGTATTAAAGACGGAAGACATTGCAGAGGCATAGACAGATCTTGCATCAATAGTGCTTTGTAAATCCCTTCCTTCAAATAAATTACTTTGTTTTAGACCAGGCCAGTCTGTAAAAACTTGTGATTTTTTTAGAAGACCTCCTGCCATTAGTATAGCTGAACCATAACCATGCTCGGTTCCATTGCCACCGTTCTGTTCCACTGTTCGACCAAATTCTGTTAAAGTCATAATGAGTGTGTTATTAAAATCAGAACCCATTCCTTCATGAAGATTTCTAATAATGAGGTCAATGTCTTGAAGGTTTTCAGCATGCTCTCCATTTTCATTTCCTTGGGCGGTATGAGTGTCAAAACCTTCTAAATCAAAAACAGCTACTCTTGGACCTAAAGGATCTTTTAAAATTTTTGCAGTGCGTTTTGATAAAGTATCTAGAGACTCGTCACCTCCTTGCATCGTTAAAGGCCTGTTCAAAATAACATTGTAGATTTCTTGTAATTTATCCTTTTCAATACCATCGTATGCTCTTGTTACTATTTCAATTATTTCTCTTTTAGGAAGAGACATCCAAGTGGGATAATAGTTATTATTTTTTTCAACACCCCTAAGAAGAAGAGGCATAGGTAAACTCAAAGCTAGACCAGACTCATAGAGACCGGCAGATTTCATTCCTCTTCCGAGCCAGCCAGTTTTTTGAGTATAGGCCTTAAGGGCTCCTGTCTCCATTATGTTTTGACCATCAAAATGAGATCTATTTGTGTAGGGAATATTGGTTGCGTGAACAACGGATGCTTGTTTTTTTGACCACAAAGAATGCAAGGTCTTAAGCTTTGGGTGAAGAGAAAAATCACTATTTAATTTTAACTTTTTATTTAAAATTAATTCAGATCTATATCTATTTATGAGAGGGTCAGAAACTGGTACAGCAGCTAAGCCATCCATACCCCCTCTCAGGCTAATAATAATAAAATTCTTTTTCGGCGATTGCACTGAACCATATAAAGGAATATTGAAATTAGAGAAAAATATCGTAGCAAGACTGCCTTTTAAAAAACTTCTTCTGGTGCAATTCATGATCGCATTACCTCTGGACTATTAGCAAATATAACAAATCTATCAGAGTATGTTGTCGGAGTTTTCATTAAATTCAATAGATTAGAGGGCTCATCAAAATTAGAGATTATAACGTTTTCAAAAAACTCATTATCATAGATTAACTTAGAATTAGACATTTCAGGAAATCTTCTTGCAACGGCTAATCTTCTTATGATGAGCTCTGGGGATAGCCACTCATCTTCTAAATCAACATATCCATTAGGCTGTTTTGCTCTATAAATAGGGTGACCTAATTGCTCTAGTATCCTTTTCACAAGTAACTGCTTTGTTCGAGGAACGGAACCTGAGAATTCAAATCCTTTTGGATAACTATAGAGATAATATTTCAAATCTAGCATTTTAGAATTTTGTAACAACCATAACTCAGGCATTGAGAACTTTTTAAAATTATTTCCATATTCGAATGCAACTTTCATAGTTGCTTTATGAATATCAATTAAACTGCCATCGCTTTGATCCCAAGCTTTGATAATCTTATTCATCATTTCTTCATTGGGTTCATCACAAATAAAATGCTGGCATAATTTCAGCGCAATGTGTTTTTTGGTAGATGGGTGATTAGCAAGATCTTTAATCACTACCTTTAATTCTTTTCCTTGAGATACAGTATTATAGTCCCTGATATCATAAATTTTACCTAGGATTTTATAAGGTCCATTTTCATGATACTCATCCTGGAATTTTATAGGGCCTGCCTCCAAGTATTTTTTATTCCATAAGTATTTCCACCCTGTCATTACCTTTGCCATTTCAATAACATCTTCTTGAGTATAATTTGCTTCCGGTGAAACTGTATGGAGTTCTAATAACTCCCTTGCGTGATTTTCATTTAAACCCACTTTGCTTTTTTCTTGGGGATCACTGTTTATAGAAATTCCTCTCTTTGAGGATGGACCAATATTCTCTGCGTTATCTAGGTGATGAAGCATACACCAAGATGTGGTTACATTATAGACCAGGTCCTCAAATGTTTTATTCATATTCGGCCTAATAATCTCTCTCTGATAAACACCTGTTGAAAAACTTGCTAAAAAATCTTTCTCACTAATAGCAAAAAAATTACCCCAAAACTGCCACATTCTCTCAAATGCGGGTGAATCAGTAGCTAAGGCAGATGTATGTCTTACGGATAATTCAAAAGTTTCAAAAAATTTCTCTCCTGTTGTTTTTCTTAATTGGTCTTTTTCACTCTCATACTTTAATCGATCATTTTTAAATTTGTTTCTTAAAACTTTTCTGTCTCCATAAACCCATTGACCATATCTTTTTCTTTGGTCTTCAAGTGAAGGAAGTGGGTGCCCCCAAATAAGATTGGGAATTTTATCAAATTGTTTTTGTGACCATAACAAAGGGTCGTTTGGAAGCTCTTCCTCTAAGCCTAGGCCAAAAGCAACTTTCCTAATAAAATCTCTGGACACCGCTCAATAGTACTTAAATTTATCGAAAATGAAAGATTCTAGAAATTGATTTTTGTAATCTAGAGTTTTTTTTGATTGATGACCACATCTACCAAAACAGCGATCAAAAGATTGAGCATGGTAATGCCACAAATAATTATAAAACTAAATATATAAATCCATGCCCACCAATAGATATCTTGAAGGGGTAGCATAACTTGCTCCCAAGAAGATAGTGTTAATACCTGAAAAAGAGTTATCATTGCTGTTCCAACATTTCCCCACCTAGCAGGAATATCCTCACTAAATAAAATGGATCCCATGGTCGCATAAATATACAAAATAATAAATAAAAGAAGGCTCACATAAAATACACGTTTGACAGATTGAAGGAGTGCTTCAATTATCATTTTTAATTCTGGGATTACAGAGATTATTCTTAGAACTCGAAAAACCCTCAAAAGTCGAAGGAGAAGAAAACTAGAATTATTTGGTATAGGAATAAGAGATATGCAGACAATTACTGTGTCAAATATATTCCATCCATTTTTAAAAAATTGTGATTTTTTGGGCTCCCCAATAAATCGTATGGAGATCTCAATTACAAAAAAAATTGTAATAGAGTAATCTAACAAGCTAATAATCTGATTGGTGACATCAGAGAGTTCATACGTATTTACCCCAATCGTGAAGGCATTAAAAATAATGATTGTTATGACTAGTAATTGGAAATATCTACTCTCTTTGAGTTTATAAAATATTTTATACATAAAGTTTTTTAATTATCCCAAAGAACTAAATACATAGCTTCATTTCGTCGAAGGTTAGGTAAGGTAAAAGGACCATTGTAGGTGGCTTTTATAGGCTGACTTGAAATTTTAATATTATCTCTATCCAGAGAAGATTTAAGAATTTGTGCATGCTTGTAAAAATTTTTATTAGAGGCAAACCCTGAGTATTGAATAACAGCAAAATATCCCGCATCAATAGTAGCTATTTCTAAGGAATTATCTGCGGGCAGTGGCGCAGAACTGGAATTAAAACGAGCGGGAAGATAAAACTGCATAACCATTTGATTATCATCCTGTACTTCTGTAACAGGGGTGGTCATTTCTATTTTTTTTTCACCCTGATTTTGTCCTGAAATATAGTTAAAGAGTTTTCTAAAGCCACTATTACCGCTATCATAACGGGTCTGTATGACTATTCTTTCCTCGTAGTAACGTATTTCAAAATTTTCACCTTTATGAACAACCTTGTAACCTGCTTCTTCATAAGCCATAAGGCTTTGTACCATAAAACAAAAAATTAATAAGTATCTAATCAAAATCTTCCTCTACCTCTTTAGGGTCATCTCCCCAAACTCTCTCATCTCTAGGTATCCATCCTTTAATTTCATTTCGCTTTCCACTTAATATACTGACTTTAAACATTGTAGGAGTAACTTCTAGGAGATTAACTATTTTTGGAGATAAGATCTCTCCTTTTTGAATAGTGAATAAGGAATTAGGATTGGTTGACTTCAAAGCATAAAGTTCTGTGTCTTTCAAAATCAATAAGGAGCGTTTACGAGTTAGCTGAGTGTGATAAATCCACCCTTGGATACCATTAAAGAGCTCAATGCGGTACCAATCAATATAGTTACTGCCAATGCTTTGATGTTCTTCGATAACTTTAACCGCCATGCCCTTTTGAGTAAGAAAAAATTTTTCTGTTTGCTCTTTGAAATCTTGAATGTCTGGGTAGTGTCTGAGCCACGACTCGTTTTTAGATAAAGATTTATAATAAGGGATATGGCTATCGGCTAAGCTCGCCAATGGGAATAATATTAAAATCAAATATTTAATCATTTATCTTTGATTATTTTGCCAGTCTGGATGAACAAAAGGTTTAAGATTTGAAGGGGTGAGCGGCGCCTTCCCTAAAATATGATCCGAAGCCTTTTCACCAGTCATGATTGAAGGAGAGTTTAGATTTCCATTACAAATTCGAGGAAAAATTGAAGAGTCAGCTAAGAAAAAATTGCTAAAACCCTTTACTTTACAGTCATTCTCAACCACCGTTGTAGGGTCTTCCCTTTGGCCCATCTTACAGGTGCCACAAGGATGGTAAGCACTTTCACAATTATTTCTTATAAATTCATCTAGGCCGTCATCTGATACCACTTCGTTACCGGGTTGAATTTCACCTCCATTAAAAGGATCCATTGCCGATTGGGATAAAATCTCACGACTCAGACGCAGGGCTTTTCTAAAAGTGGGGAAGTCTTCTTCATGAGACATATAATTAAATTTTATGATCGGTGCTTTTTGGGGATCTGAAGAGTTAATCTTTACATATCCACGAGAGCCTGAGCGCATGGGGCCCACATGAAGTTGAAAACCATGCCCTTCACTTGGGGCCTTTCCATCATAGCGGATGGCGACAGGTAGAAAATGGAATTGGATATCGGGGTAAGATATATTTTTATCAGATCGAATAAAGCCAAGTGTTTCAAATTGGTTGGTAGCCCCTGGTCCTGATTTTAAAAACATCCACTGCATTCCAATTAATAATTTTGAAAAGGGGTTTAAGTATTTATTAAGTGTTATGGGCTGAAGGCATTTTACTTGAAAGTATACTTCAAGATGGTCTTGAAGGTTTTCCCCCACCCCTGGCAGATGACTTTGTACCTCAATTCCAAGACTTTTAAGATGGTCTGCGTCTCCAATTCCTGATCGCTGAAGGATTGCTGGGCTATTGATAGAGCCAGCTGAAAGTATGACATCTTTTTTGACTTTAATTATTTTTTTTTGTCCTTGATAAAAAAATTCCACTCCAACAGCTTTTTTTCCTTCAAAGATAATTTTATCAACAAGGACGCGGGTGACTAATTTGACATTCTTTTTTGCAAGCGCTGGTTTGAGATAGGCCTTTGCTGTTGAAAATCGTGAACCATTATGGACCGTCATATCGGCTGGCCCAAAACCTTCTTGACGGTAGGCATTGTAGTCTTCTGTTCTTTCATATCCCGCTTGTTGGGCGGCACTCACAAACGCCTCATGCAAAGGATTATCTCTTTTTCCGTGGGTGACATGAAGAGGCCCATCGGATCCTCTAAACTCTGAGGTTCCACCATGACTTTTTTCCATTCGCTGAAAATAAGGAAGTACATCTGGGTAGTCCCATCCCGTAGCACCACTCCTAGCCCATTCATGATAATCTCCAGGATTACCCCTGACATAAATCATTCCATTAATAGATGAAGATCCTCCAATAACCTTGCCTCTGGGACAGACCAGTGATCGGCCATTGAGCTCTGGTTCTGGTTCTGCTTTGTAACCCCAGTCAAATTTAGGCATGTTCATAGGGTAGGACAAAGCGGCTGGCATTTGGATAAAAGGACTAAAATCTGAACCTCCAAACTCTAAAACTAATACTTGATTGGATGGATTTTCACCTAATCTATAGGCAATTGTTGACCCAGCGGAACCGGAGCCAATGACAATATAATCAGGGTTTTCAAACATAATTTAAACTAAAAAGTTAATTCAACTAATAAAGTATAAGCCATTTTTAGCTTAAAAAAATTAGAATTTAATTCTGTAACCTTTTTTAAATATGTAGGCGAGAGCTATAATATTGAGAAATAAAAAAGTAAATATCGCAAACAAACTAATAGTAATACTGACATCCGCCAATTCATAAAAGCTCCATCGAAAACCACTTACAAGATAAAGAACAGGATTAATAAGAGAGACTGTCTGCCAAAACTCAGGAAGCCATTTAATAGAATAAAGGGAACCCCCTAAAAATACCATCGGTGCAAGAATAATTGTAGGAAAGAGTGAGAGCTCCTCCCAATTTTTTGAGAGCACACCTATTAAAAAACCCAGTAAACTAAAAGTTAAGGAGGTTAGGACAAGCATCAATATCATCACAAAAGGATGCATAATTTTTACTTCTACAAAGAAAAGAGCCGTACCTAAAATTAAAGTACCTAAAATAATTGACTTCGTTGTAGCTGCCCCTACAAAACCAATTATAATTTCAGTAGTCGACAAAGGGGCTGCATAAATTTCATTTATCGTCCCTAAAAATTTTGGAAAAAATATTCCTGAAGAAGCATTAGAAACACTTTGAGTTAGTAAGGCCAGCATCATCATTCCTGGAACAATAAAAGAACCATAAGAAACATCCTGTATCATAGGTATCCTCGACCCAATAGCCGAACCGAATACAACAAAATACAGTGATGCTGAGATAACAGGTGCAAAAATACTTTGGATAGTTGTTCTTCTCATTCTATCCATTTCATGAATATAAATTGCCTTTACTCCGATCCAGTTCATGCGCTCTCCCTTACTAGTTTTTCAAAAATATTCTCAAGAGAGGTCTGTGAGGAATTCAAATCCTTTAGTTTCAGACCTGCTGATTTGATATCTTGTAATAAATTGGTAATCCCTGTGCTCTTTGCATGCGAGTCATAGGAATAAGTTAAAGATTGATTGTTATTTTTCACTAAACTATAGGTGCTCAACTCACTTGGGATTTGATCAATGGGATCTTGCAATTCAATGGTAAGATTTTTTTGACCCATTTTTTGCATCAAATCTATCTTATTATCTGTGATAATTATCTCCCCATTATTAATGACTGAGACTCTATCTGCAATAGCTTCTGCCTCTTCAATATAATGAGTAGTTAATATGATTGTGACTCCCTTTTGTTGAAGTTCTCGAACTGATCGCCACATATCCCGTCTCAGGCTGATATCGACACCCGCTGTTGGCTCATCTAAGAACAATATTTTGGGTTCATGACTGAGGGCTTTTGCAATTAAAGCTCGTTTTTTCATTCCGCCAGAAAGTTCGCGAAGGCGATTATCTTTTTTATCCCAGAGACTGAAGTCTTTTAGGATCTTTTCAATATATTGAGGATTTTCTTTTTTACCATAAAGGCCCCTAGTAAAAGAGACATTCTGGAAAACCTTCTCAAAGGCTTCTAAGTTTAGCTCTTGGGGCACCAACCCTATTTGTGATCTTGTCTCACGAAAATTTTTGACTACATCAAACCCATCAACAGTGATATGTCCGGAAGTAGGAATAACAATTCCACAAATTGCATTGATGAGAGTTGTCTTACCTGCTCCATTGGGTCCAAGTAAAGCTAGGATTTCACCTCGCTTGATTTCCAAGTTAACGCCCTTGAGGGCTTCAAGCCCATCGGCGTAAGTTTTTTTAACATTGTTAATATTTATAAGTGTATCTTGGGACATAATTTGATGAGGTACACTACATTATAAGGCAAAACTATAAAGTAGATTATTTTGTCACTCTCCCCTTCTTACTTTTTTCAATCAAGTAGGTGCTTATCAGAACTGCTATTAGGGCTACAATTATTTTATAGGTAATTTGCTCACCTAAAAAAATATAGCCAAATATCAGACCAAAAATAGGAATGATATAGGCAACTTGAGATTGAAAAACCAGACCATTTTTTTTTAATATATAAAATCTCATCAGCCACGCTATGGCGGTCGCTACAATTCCTAAATAAAGCAAAGATATAGTGGCACCCCAGGTAGGTCTTAATTCTGTAGGATTTTCAAAGAAAAAAAGAATAGGCAATAGAATAATCACGGCCCAGACTAGAATGCTTGAAGTTAATACCTCATTTTTAATATGTTTGAGCTTTAAGGAAAATAGCCCCCCTAAAGTATAGAAAGCTGGCCCTAGTATGACCATAAAGGCATAAAAAATATTAGAGCTATTAATTAACAGGTCATCAGAGAATAGAAAGACGATCCCTAAAAATCCAATCAGAATTCCCAGAAATTTGAGTAAGTTAATTTTTTCATCTTGTATGAACAAGTGGCCTAAGATAGCTGCAAAGATAGGAGCCGTAGACATTAAGATAGCTGCCATATTGCTTTGAATTTTAACAATACCAAATGAGATGAAGAAGAACGGGAGAACTAAATTGACTAATCCGATAGTAGCATACATAAGCCAGTTTTCGCCAAAGGCCTCCGAGGGTACTCTTCTTATCAAACAATAAATTAGCATGACAACCGCTGCAAAAAAAATACGTCCAAAGGCAAGAGCCATGGGTGTGTAACTATCCGATGCGATTTTAATATTAAAAAAAGCGCTTCCCCAAATTGCAGCTAAAACAAAAAGTAAAAGAAAATCTTTGAGAGAGGCTTTGTGCATTAGCTGAGGGTAAATTGAACTCGTTTGTTCATTTTCCCTTTACTCTCATATTTAATAAATTGAAACTCTCCAATTTCTTGAGTGTTGGCTACGTGAGTGCCTCCACACGGTTGAAGATCAATGCTGCCAATTTTGACAAGTCTGATCTTATCGCTGGTGCGAGGAGGTTTCACGGAGAGAGTTCGAACTAACTCTGGTTGTTGGTCTAACTCCTCATTGGTGATCCACTGATAGGAGATAGGATGAGCCTGTTGGACAAACTCATTGATAATTTTATTGAGTGTTTCAAATTCAAAAGTCTCCTCACCTAGATCAAAATCAATGCGGCTTTTCTCCAAACCAATCGATCCTCCTGTCACATAGTAAGGAAGGGCTGCACACAAAAGATGCATCGAGGTATGCATTCGCATCAGACGGTAGCGGTGATCCCAATCAATAACCCCTTTTACTTCCCCAGAGCTATTTTCTAGAGTCTGATCAATGACGTGGGCAATACCTGCTTCATGCCTAATTGTATTGATAACATTGACTTTTTGTCCATTAATCTCCATGGATCCCTTATCTCCTGGCTGACCCCCACTTTGAGCATAAAAAATACTTTCTTCGGTGATAATCTTATCCTCTTCCACGAGCTTAATAGGAGTTTGAAATTCTTTGATGTAGCTGTCTTTTAAATAAATCATTTTCCACCCTTCTCAATTTTATATTGCACACATGCCTCAATACCCCCCTGAGAGGAGCTCTCTTTTTCACACTCACTATAATACCCGTGATATTCAAAAGTGGAGGCCACATACAAACCCACACCTATAATACTAAAGACAACGATGGTATATAAAATTTTTTTAAACATTTAAATTAAGCGATCTTGAAATCCTATCAGCTGATTGTTGACAATCACATCAGATTTTCTAATGGGTCTGAGAAGCTCAATACCCTCCAAGCTAATACAGCGACTGAGGGCGACGTAGAGCTGACCGGCTGCAAAGGATCCTTGGCTCATATCAATAATTACTTTTTCAAAAGTCTGCCCCTGGCTTTTGTGAATAGTAATGGCCCAAGCCAGTCTCATGGGATACTGCTTAAAAGATCCTGTAATATCCTCTTGGACTTCTTGTTGGTCATCATCGTAAGTGTATTGAATGCGATCCCATTTTTCTTTTTTGACCTCATAGATTTTATGTTCAATTTTAACTTTGATTTTTTTTTGGGCTATTTCATGGATGGTTCCTATAGATCCATTAACCCATCTTTTTTCAGGATCATTTTTGATCATAATCACTTGAGCGCCCTTCTTCAATTTTAAGACTTCATCTGTGGGAAAAAGCTCTTTATAAAACTGTCCAGTGGCCTGACCCCGGTAAGAAAATTCTTCTG
>ERZ802822.334-NODE-334-length-34002-cov-9.582137_pt1 | contig 34002 bp, 32 predicted proteins | sample MGYA00345649_ERZ802822 | MGnify/ENA primary metagenome ERZ802822 (study PRJEB30503, sample SAMEA104212359) | marine metagenome | biome: Westerlies Biome; feature: [SRF] surface water layer (ENVO:00010504) within the epipelagic zone...; material: water...
AATGCCAATGTTTCTGGGAGTTATGATGCAACAGGTGAACATTCTGGTGATGTGATTGACACTAGCTCAAGTTCTCACACAGATACTGATCCTGATACCAGCAATACGTTAACAATCACTCATATTAAAAAAGACGGTGGATCAAATTCAACAGTTTCTTCGAGTAGCTCTTATAATAGCAGCGGAACCGCGGTTACTGGTGCTTACGGTACTTTAACTATTGGTGCAGACGGTTCTTATAAATATGTAGCTCAATCTGATATCTCAGGTTTTGATGCAGGAGAGACTCTCACCGATACATTTACTTATACAGTTTCAGATGGCACAGCAACTACGACAGCTAATATTGTAATTACTCTTTTGGGAGATGACGGCTCTTCTAATAATGCACCTGTAGCTCAAAATGATGTGGGTGTAATTGCTGAAGATAGCACCTTAACAGTTGCAAACAGTGCCAATGCAACACTGAGCGGCTCTTATGATGCCACCGGCGAAAACTCTGGTGATGTCATGGACACGAGTTCTAGTGGCCATACTGATAGTGACGCTGATGGGGACTCCATTACTGTTACTCAAATCAGAAAAAGTGGTGGCTCAGATTCTACGATTTCTTCAGGTAGTTCTTATAACAGCAGCGGAACTTCAGTAACAGGAACTTACGGTACTCTTGTTATTGGTGCGGACGGTTCATATACTTATGCGGCGGATCAATCCGCAGCTGATGATCTTGATGCCGGCGACTCAGTGACTGACACCTTTATTTATACCATCTCCGATGGAACAGCTACAGCTACCGCTACTCTTACAATTACAGTATTGGGTATTAACGATGCCCCAACAGCAGTCAACGATACAGATAGTGTTAATGAAGATGGCACAGTTACCAAGACAGGGGCCCAGGATGACGTACTTACAGATGACAGCGACCCCGATGACTCAGCCACTCTAACAGTCACTGCAATACAACCTAGCGGTGGATCTTCTTCTAATGTTTCTTCTGGAAGTACCTATGATAGCAGCGGAACCAGTGTTACTGGAACTTATGGTACTCTTATTATAGGTGCCGATGGTTCTTATACATACACCGCGGATCAATCCGCAGCTGATGATTTAGACGCTGGCGATACTGTTGACGATGTCTTTACTTATACTGTCTCTGATGGCACAACAACCACAACAGCAACAATTACTATTACAGTTACGGGTGTCAATGATACACCGGTAGCTCAAAATGATGTAGGTGTGATTGCTGAAGACAGCACGCTTACCGTTACCAATGGTGCCAATGCGAATGTTTCAGGCTCTTATGATGCCACTGGCGAACACTCTGGTGATGTTATGGACACGAGCTCTAGCTCTCATACAGATAGTGATGCTGATGACTCAGCATCCTTGACAATTACTCAAATTAAAAAAGATGGAGGTTCTAACTCTTCTGTCTCTTCTGGTAGTTCCTACAATAGTAGCGGAACTTCAGTCACAGGTACTTACGGTACTTTAACCATAGGTGCCGATGGTTCTTATACGTATGTTGCAGACCAAGCAGCAGCCGATGCTTTAGATGCTGGTGACAGTGCCAATGATGTTTTTGTTTACACTCTTTCTGATGGCACTGCCACTACAACTGCCAATATCACAATTTCTGTTTTAGGTATTAATGATGATCCTGCAGCAGTTGATGATACAGATAGTGTCAGTGAAGATGGTACTGTCACTAAAACAGGATCACAAGATGATGTTCTCAATGATGACAGCGATGCTGATGACTCAGCAGCTTTAACAGTCACTGCAATTCAACCTAGTGGCGGATCTTCCTCTAATGTTTCTTCCGGAAGTACGTATGCTAGTAGTGGGACCAGTGTCACAGGAACTTACGGTACTCTTATTATAGGTGCGGATGGTTCTTATACCTACACCGCTGACCAGTCAGCCGCCGATGACCTTGATGCTGGCGATTCAGCAAACGATGTCTTTACCTATACTGTCTCTGATGGCACAACAACTACAACGGCAACCATAACCATCACGGTTAATGGTATTAACGATACTCCTGTTGCCCAAAACGACGTGGGTGTGATCGCAGAGGACAGTACTTTAACTGTCGCCAATGGCGATAATGCTAACGTTTCAGGCTCTTATGATGCCACTGGCGAACACTCTGGTGATGTCATTGATACAAGTTCCAGCTCTCATACAGACAGCGATGCTGACGACTCAGCATCTTTGACAATTACTCAAATCAAAAAAGATGGTGGGTCTAACTCATCAGTTTCTTCTGGTAGTTCCTATAATAGTAGCGGAACTTCAGTGACCGGAACTTATGGTACGCTGACTATAGGTGCTGATGGCTCCTATACTTACGTAGCAGATCAAACAGCTGCGGATGCCCTAGACGCTGGTGACAGTGCCAATGATGTTTTTGTCTATACACTTTCTGACGGAACGGCTACAACAACTGCCAATATCACAATTTCTGTTTTAGGTATTAATGATGATCCTGCAGCAGTGGATGATACAGATACTGTCAGTGAAGGAGCTACCGTCACAAAGACAGGTTCTCAAGATGATGTTCTCAATGACGATACGGATGCAGACGACAGTTCCAGTTTAACAGTTACAGCAATACAACCAAGTGGCGGGTCCTCCTCCTCAGTCACTTCAAGTAGTACCTACGAAAGCAATGGTACGACAGTCACCGGAACCTACGGTACCCTCACCATTGGTGCCGATGGTTCCTATACCTACACAGCTAATCAAGATGCAGCGGATGCTCTCGATGACTCAGAGTCAGCAACAGATGTTTTTACCTATACAGTTTCTGATGGTACGTCAACCGACACAGCAACGATAACCATCACGGTTAATGGTTCTAATGACGCTCCTGTTGCTAGAGATGACACGGGCACAGTTGAGGAAGATGCTACTCTAAGTGTTAGTGACGGAGATAATGCTAATGCCGTAAGTGCCACTTCTTATGTCGATGGTTTTTCTGTCAGTTCACAAGAAAACAATCCTCAAGGAATTAGATTTAATAATGATGGCACCAAAATGTTTGTTATTGGATCAGCGGGAGATGATATCAATGAATACACTCTCTCCACTGGATTTGATGTTTCAACTGCCTCTTTTGTTGATAGTAAAGACATTAGCTCCCAAGAGACAGGTCCTCGTGATTTAGCTTTCAATAGTGATGGAACCAAGATGTTTGTTGTTGGGGTGCAAGGTGATGATGTCAATGAATACACCCTTTCTACCGCGTTTGATGTTTCAACCGCCTCTTTTGTGGATAGTAAAGACATTAGCTCCCAAGATGAAAACCCTACAGGATTAGCCTTTAATCAAGACGGCACTAAGATGTTTGTAGCTGGAAACGCCGGTGATGATATCAATGAATATACCTTATCGACGGGGTTTGACGTCTCTACGGCCTCTTTTGTAGATAGTTTTTCTGTATCCTCACAAGATGCTCAACCAAATGGTCTAACATTTAACAGTGATGGTTCGAAAATGTTTGTTGTTGGAAATCAAGGAAATGACATTAATGAGTATGATTTAAGTTTAGGTTTTGATGTTTCCACGGCTTCTTTTGTAGGAGCTTTAGATGTTAGTTCTCAAGATAGTGCCCCTAAAGCAATTAGCTTTAATCATGATGGCACTAAGTTATTTGTTTTAGGTTCTACAAATAAATCTGTTTTTGAATATACATTAACCTCACCTTTTAGTTTGATTAACGTAGACGCTGAACACTCAGGCGATGTGATTGATACAAGTAATACTAGTTCTTATGACACAGATGTCGACGTGGAGACTTTAACAGTAACAGCTGTGAGACTAGGTAGCTCTGAGGGATCAGGCACTGCAGGAACTGTCGGCTCTGCTCTAACAGGTACATACGGTCAACTGACACTTAACTCTAATGGTTCTTACACATATGTTGCAAACCAATCTGCAGCTGATGACCTTGATGCAGGTGACATTGTTTATGATTACTTTAATTACACAGTTAGTGATGGAGATGCGACAGACATTGCAGTCATTACAATCACCGTTGTTGGTATCAATGACACCCCAGTAGCTGTTAATGATACCGATAGCGTGAATGAAGATGCAACTGTAACTAAAACAGGTTCTCAAGATGATGCGCTTTATGATGACACGGATGCTGACGACTCAGACTCTTTGACAGTTACTGGAATTGCACCAAGTGGTGGTTCGACATCGACTGTTTCTGAAGGCAGTACTTATGCAAGTGGAGGCACAACAGTTACAGGCACTTACGGTACACTGATTATAGGCGCTGATGGATCTTATACTTATACCGCGGATCAATCAGCAGCTGACGATTTAGATTTAAATGATACTGCAACAGACGTTTTCACTTACACAGTTTCAGATGGAGCAAATACTACAACTGCAACAATTACGATCACTGTCACAGGTATTAATGACGACCCGGTCGCTCAAAATGACGTGGGTGTGATCGCAGAAGATAGTACTTTAACTGTTATAAATGGCGCTAATGCTAATGTTTCTGGCACTTATGATGCCACGGGCGAGCACTCAGGAGATGTGATAGATACAAGCTCTAGCTCTCATACCGACAGCGATGCAGATGACTCAGCTAGTTTAACAATTACTCATATTAAAAAGAGCGGAGGCTCTAACTCGACAGTCTCTTCCGGAAGCTCTTATAATAGTAGTGGTACATCCGTCACTGGTACTTATGGAACTTTAACTATTGGAGCTGATGGATCGTATACCTATGCTGCTACTGAGTCCGCAGCTGATGACCTTGATGTTGGAGATGAAGTCACCGATGTCTTCACTTATACACTCTCTGATGGCACAGAAACTACTACTGCTAATATTACAATCACAGTTATTGGTATTAATGATACTCCTACTGCTGTTAATGATACTGACAGTGTTAGCGAAGATGAAAGAGTTACTAAAACAGCAGTCCAAGACGATGTACTTAATGACGACTCCGATCCTGATGATAGTGCCAGTTTAGTAGTTACAAATATTTCTCATACTAATGGCAATAGCGGAACTGTTTCTTCTAGTACTAATTTTGCAAATGGCACGACTGTCGTTGGTACCTATGGAACTTTGACTATTGGTGCTAATGGATCTTACACATATATCGCTGATCAAGATGCAGCTGATAGTATAGCTGATGGATCTAGTGAAACGGATGTCTTTACTTATACAGTTTCAGATGGCAATGGTGGCACAGACACCGCTACTTTAACAATTACAGTTAATGGATCAGATAATGAAGTGGTAGCCGTAACGGATACTGGAGCTGTTGATGCAAGTAGCACTCTATCCAAAAGCGTTACAAGCGCTGGTCTTTTATCCAACGACACAGATAATGGTAGCGCCGCACTTTCCGTTGGTGAGTCATCAGTTACTGCTATTCGCACTGGAAGAGAAAATGCTACAGGGACTACTGGCGCGATTGGTTCCACCTTAGTTGGAACCTACGGTACATTGACCTTAAATTCCGATGGTACTTATACATATGCTGCAACTACTGCCGCTGCGGATGCACTAGCACCCTTAGAGACTGCTGTAGATTACTTTACATATACTATTTCAGATGGCACTAGCACGGATACAGCAGAGCTAAGAATTACAGTCACAGGTATTAATAATGCCCCTACTTCTACGAGCCCTCCGACCATAAATGCTGCGGAAAATCAACGTATTATCATCCAAACCAAAACCTTTTTTGATGATCCAGATCCCAAAAATAACACATATGGTCAGCTAACCTATTCAACTAGCGGGCTTCCTTCGGGCCTAAGAATTAACGATGCGGGACGAGTAGTTGGACGATTACAAGAGGGAACTTATACATTTACAGTCACTGCAACAGACGGAGGTAATCTTTCTACACAGCAAACATTCACCATTGTTGTGGGTAAGCCTGGAAAACCAGGAGGGCCAAAACCTGAGCCAATTCGAGTTAATCCTAAAACTTTTGACGATGCTGTAGCAAATAAAGTAGTTGTCTTTCAAGAGGCACCCGAACAAATGGATTTTCAAACGGAGATCTTAGAGGTTGGAGGTTCTTTGGAGTCTATTGTGAAAGAATATTCCTTTAATGGGGGTATGAAGGTTATTGACGTGGCAGTGGAGGATTTAAATATTGAAAAAGGAGTGGTTGATAGAATACCAGACCAGTTAAAGACAGGGTTCCAAGATGGAACAATTTTAGGATTTGCTATCGGAGATGATTACAGATTGAGTGTTCAACAATACACTGCGACTTTAGAAGATGGATCATCACTTCCTAGTTGGGTTCGCGTTGATCCATCGACCGGACAAACAATCGTGCAATTTCCAGATGGCATCAATGCCATCAATGTTAAAGTAATTGCCATTGACAAAGATAATACAACTAGAGAGATCAATGTGACTTTAGATAAAAGCACACTTAAAAAAGATTCTACTTTGAAGCGTGACTTAAAACCTTTTGTTGATCGCAGTACCTCTTTAAAGTCAGAAGTTGTTATAGATGACAAAGGTCAAATGTTACTAAACGCAACTAATGAGGGAGAGAGGGATGTTAATAGATCTGCTAACCTTAATGCTACAAACTCACTTAACTTAGATAATAATCTTGATCCTTCCGCGACTTTAAAATTAGCTTCAGTGGCAAGGGAAGGAAGCCTTGTAACTGTCAAAATCAATGATGATAATAGTAACAATGTTAATCAATATAGTTTAAAAGTTTCAAAAACAGATAGTAGTCCAAGAGCAGCTCAAAATCCTGACTGGCTACAAATTGATCCTCAAACCGGTGAGATTCAAGCTCAACCACCAGAAAATGTGGAGGGCATTTCCTTTCAAATTTTAGCAGAAGATGAGGACGGAGCTGTTAGAACACTTGAAATTGATGTTGATTTCACTTCCGAGGAGCTCTCCTTGAATATGGACCCACCTGAAGTCGAGGGAAAAATCGTGGAGTTTGCTTCCCTTCAAGATCAAATCAATTTAGAATTTGAGGGGTATGAAAATTATGGTGATAAATTTACTAAAGCATCTAGCTAGTTTACTGACAATTTTATTTTTTTTGTCCTTGCCTGCTTATTCTCAAGATAAGGAATCAAGAGCATTAGTCGTGGCATCTCAAGAAGCAATTTTATCAAGTGAGCTGGCAGCTCGAATTGAAAATATTGCTGTGAAGGAAATGCAGAGGTTTAATAAAGGTGATTTACTCATTCAGTTTGATTGTAGTTTATATGAAGCTCAAAAAGATGTTGTCAGTGCTAACTCCAATAGTGCCTTGATTAAACTAAAAAGCGATGAGCAGATGCTGCAGATGAGATCTATTGGTAAATATGAATTGGAATTATCAATTTCTGAATATGAAAAAGCGAAATCAGAATTACGTATAGCAGAACTGAATGTTGAGCGATGTCAGATCAAAGCGCCATTTGACGGAGCAGTGGAAGAGGTTATCGTTAATACTTACGAGACCATTCAACCCCAAGTAGAGTTAATGAAAATTATTCAAACAGATATTCTAGAGTTAGAAATGGTTGTCTCTAGTGAATGGGTCTCTTGGTTAAAAATTGGCCACCCCATAAAAGTCTATATTGATGAAATCCAAAAAGAATTTAATGCCTCCATCAGTGGTATTGGAGCCAATGTGGATGCGGTAAGCCAAACTATTCAACTTAAAGGAACTATTACTGATGCAAGTCCTGCCCTACTTCCTGGAATGAGCGGCCGCGTTGTATTTTGAGCCAAGAACAATTAAATCGTCTATCTAGAATATTTTCCTTTGAAAAAAAACTCAGGGATGCCCAATCATTTGTAGAAATTAGATATACAGTCACCAACGAATTGCGAAGCATTGCTCCCTTTATGTATGCTTTCTTTGGATCTTGGAATACTCCGAATAAGTTTAAAATTGAAGCCATTTCAGACATTGCAGTTGTGGAACAAACCTCTGCCACGACTACATTAGCTCAAAAAATTATTAGACAAAAATTAAGAGATGGTTCTCCTGAAACTCATACTTTTACATTGAGCAAAGAGGATCTTGTTCCTGCTCGAGATGAGAACCCCCTTCCAGATCAGTTTTTATGGGTGCCTTGTTTATCTACACAAAAAGGACCTCAGGCTGTATTATTGCTAGTAAGAGATGAAGAGTGGAGTGAACAAGAAATAGAATATATTAGACATCTAAGCAGTTCCATTGGCCACGCCATGGGCTCTCTCAAAGAAAACAATTTCTTTGAGACATCTGCAAAAATTATTCGCAAAACTTGGTTTCAGTTTCTTTTTTTAGCAGGGATTACGGCGAGTATGTTTTACCCTGTTTCTTTGTCCACAATTGGTCAAGCTGAAATTGTCCCGGAAGACCCCAACTTTATCAATGCTCCTATTGACGGGGTGATCAAAGAAGTATTTGTTAATAATAATGATGAGGTAAACTTAAATACACCTCTTATTTCATTTGAAAAGACTCAACTTCAAAATGATTATGATTTATCATTACAAGAACTACGTGTCATAGAAACAGAACTTCTCCAAGCTCAGCAATCCTCTTTTCAAAGCAAAGCCGATAAAGCATTAGTGAGTCAACTAGAAACCAAAATTCAATTAGCTCAAGAAAATACAAATTACAAAAAAATTCTTTTAGAGAGATCTACGATTATTTCCCCCGCCCAAGGAATAGCAGTTATCAAAAACAAGTCGCTTATTTTGGGAAAGCCTTATGATATTGGAGAGACGATTATGGTAGTGGCTGATCCCTCTCTTGTTTCAGTGGAAATTCTAATGCCCGTGAAAGACTCCATTACTATCCAAAAAAATGCCGATATCAGTGTCTTTTTAGACTCCGATCCCATGAATGTTCTTAAAGCAAGAGTCTTAAAATTCTCCTACGAGCCCGAAGTGACATCGGACAATCTAATGGCTTATAGAGTTACAGCACAATTAGTTGATACAAACAATACTCCTCGCATCGGACTACGAGGTACTGCTAAAATTTTTGGAGAGGAAGTGAGGCTCTTTTTTTATCTTTTCAGAAAACCCGTTATCTTTGTAAGACAAACACTTGGTTTATAAATGATAACTCCTACAATCAGACAAAACTTACAGTTACTTCCAGGAACTCCGATGGAAGATGGATCTCCCTCATGGCTACTTTATGATAATTTAAGAAATAAATATTTTACATTAGGTATTAATGCCTTTCGAATGTTAAAGCACTGGATAGCAGGTATTGACTCAAAAAAATTTATAGAGGAAATTGAAAAGCAGGGACTAGCCATAGAAGAAGATCAGTTAAATGATTTTATCTTTTTTCTAAAAACTAATAGTTTAATTTCCCATAATACCTCAGAAGATGTTCAAATATTAATTCAGCAACATCAAGCCCAACAAAAACATTGGTTCTTAAAATTAATCCATAATTATCTCTTTTTTAAAATTCCTTTAATAAAGCCAGATCGATTTCTAGATCGTACCTTAAATTTAGCTAAATTTTTTAGTCAAAAATTTATTAAAGGGATTATCTATTTTATTGGGGTGGTAGGTATTTATTTTGTCATCCAACAATGGGATGAATTTTTATCTACTTTTTTGTATTTTTTTAGCTGGAATGGTTTTGTCTTTTATCTTCTTGCCCTAGTAGGTGTGAAAGCTATTCACGAATTGGGGCACGCCTATACGGCTAAAAACTTTGGGTGCAATGTAAATTCTATGGGCATTGCCTTTCTAGTATTTTTTCCTTTTTTATATACTGACAACACTAATGCCTGGAGGTTGAGGGATCATAAGAAAAGGCTGACCATTAACTTTGCAGGAATTTCAACAGAACTGCATTTGGCTTTAGTAGCAACATTTTTATGGGGTATAGCTGAGCCAGGAATGTTGAAAAGTATTGCATTTTTTGTGGCCACTACAGGTTGGATATCGTCATTATTGATAAATATCAGCCCTTTTATGAGGTTTGATGGCTATTATGTATTTGCCGATTATCTCAAAATAGAAAACCTGCAACCCCGTGCTTTTGCTTTGGCTAAATGGAAGCTCAGAAAGTGGTTATTTGGTTTTAATTTAAAAGCACCGGAACAAATGAATATTGGAAAACAAAATTTAATTATTTTGTATGCATGGTCGACGTGGATATATCGCTTTTTTCTTTTTTTAGGAATAGCCTTTCTTGTATATCACTTCGCCTTTAAGCTTTTGGGAATATTTCTTTTTGTTGTCGAAATCTTTTGGTTTATAGCTCTACCAATTCTTCGAGAAATTAGAGAATGGTGGAGATTTCGATCTTATTTAATTTTATCTCTTCAATTATTTCGATCAATTACTATTTTGATAATTTTATCCTTTGTGTTGTTTTACCCGTGGAAGAATTATCAAAATATTCCTGCAATATATCAATCTGAAAAATTTATAGAAATCTATCCCCCAATAAATTCCAAGGTTTTAGATATTTATATTACAGAAAAACAAAAAGTAAAAAAAAATCAAAACTTAATTAAACTAACTTCACCTGCTCTTAACTCTCAAATCAAGATAACAACTAAAGAACTCGATTTAGTCTCTATAAAAATTAATAATGCTCTAGATGCAGAAACAAATAGAGCAAATCTGTTACCTTTAAAAAGTGAAAAACAAAAAATAGAAATTAAACTTGAGAACCTATACAAAATTAAAAATTCATTAGCAATTAAAGCCCCTTTTGATGGAGAAATTTCTTATTTAAATAAAATGAAAAAAAATCAATGGTTGAATGAAGATATAGCTATGCTTTCTTTAGTGAATAAACAATCCTATCAATTGATTGCTTTTCTTTCAGAAAAAGAAATTTCTTCTTTTGATCAATCTAAAATAACAACTTTTATTCCCTCTTCTGCTGACCGTTCCAAAATTACAGCTGCTATTTCTGATATCAGTAAAGCACCGGTTGATAACTTTAATTTATATCCTCTAGTGACTTCTATTTACGGGGGGCCTATAGCGGCCAAAGAAAATTCTAATGGAGGTATTCAATCGGAACAAGCTTACTACAAAGTCACCCTTGAAATTCTGCAAGATAATAAACTCCTAGATAACAAAATAGCGGGTGTCATGAATATAGGTGTTAAACCCTATAGCTTTTTTAATCAATTTAGAGACTTTACTATCGCGACTCTCATAAGAGAGCTTAGCTTCTAAATAAAGTGCTCATTTTGGGCCTTAAATTAGCAAAAAGTCAACAAAATCAATGTAATATCATTAATTATAAAATGATTATCTTGCATCAAACGCTGAAGGACACGAAACCTAAGAATAACAAAAATATAGGGTCACCTAGTTCTTTTTTTAAATTAAAATGGATAGAAGAGCGGGAAAGAAATAAAACCTTCGATCACCTTGAAGTAAAAGAAATAGATGAGGCCATGCAAGATAGATTGCATTTTAAAAGTTCAAATATATCTGATTTTGAAAAATTTCAAGATATCATGGAGTACAAGAGAGCCTCTGATTTGAAAATCTTTTCAAAATTAAAATCTATAATTAAACCCTATCAAAAACTTGAATTTCAAAAAATTTCAGAAGAATTAGAGGGCATAGATTGTCTCTACTCTATTCAAAATAAAAAAATTATGAATCATCAAATGATAAAATCTCTCTCACAAAGCCTCAGGCAAATAGAGAAACATTGTCAAAAAATTAAAAAAGAAATAAATAACTCGTTAAAAAAAACAAAAGTCAAAAAAGAAATGTCTCCTTCTGAAATTATTCTCAAAGATAGTGAAGGTGGAGATATTACAAGCACTTCCATTTTTGAAGAATTTTCCATCATCGCCAAGCAATGTCAATATTTAGAAAAAGCTAATGAAATTACAGATAGAAACTCACCCTCTCTATTTCCAGATATGGAAAGTCCTGAAATATCTCTAGATTATTTTATAATTTGTCTAAAAAATCTTTTCGAATGCATGGATTTATCAAAATTTAAAATTCAAGACAAAAATGCTGAATTAAAAACGTTCTGTTGGGAAGGGATCTTACAAACCCCATCTATTTGTTACACACCATACTCTACTTTTTTAAAGTCATATAAAAGATGTCTAAAAAAACCACCTGTTTATTTTGGTCTCTCTAACACAATAAAAAAAGAAGATTTTTTTATCACTAGAGATAAAATTATAAATATTTAGTTATTCTCATAGGATACTTTCAACATCAAGAAAGCCCCTAATACTAATAAAACAATGGAGAAGGCAAAACCAGCCCTCTGAGAAATTAAAAAAGTTAGTGCGGCTGCACATACGGGGCCTATAAAGGCAGTAGCCTTGCCTGAAAAAGTAAATAATCCAAATCCCAAACCTTGGGTTTCATTTGGGATAAGGTTGGCCATCACCACTCTGCTTGAGCTTTGTAGAGGTCCTGCAAAAAAAGTACCGGCTACTACTAATACGATATATGCATTGGGATTTTTGTTAATGGAAATAAGCACCACTATGAAAGAGAGAATTAGTAGGGTTGTAATAATTGTATTTTTATCATTTTTGGCTCTTGCACCAAATAAATAACAGCCAATAGCCCCAGAAATATTAGCTATAATTGCTACCATTAATATTTGGCTGATGGAGAGGCCCATCACTGAGGTGCCAAAAATTCCAACGCTGGTAGATACAATAATTAGACCATCCATGTATAGCATTCTTGCTATTAAATATTTTCCAACATTGGTGAGTCCTTTATCCCAAATTAGATTTTTTATTTTCTGAGAGATTTTATTTTTAGAAATAGCAGTCTCTTGAGTTAACTGAGAAAAATATAACAAAGGAAGACAAAATACTAAAAACCAAAAAGCTAAAATTATATGAGCAAACCTCAAATGGAGATAATTATCCATGCTAATGCCAAATAAATTTGGTTGAGGCAATATTAAGGTATAGAGCAATAAAACTAATATTAAGACACCCCCTAAGAACCCCGTTCCAAATCCAATACCAGAGCTAAGTGTAAGATTACTTGTGCTACAATTTTTCATGATAGAATTATAAAGACTATTAGATGCCTCGTAGGTAACACTTCCCAAAAACAAAATAACAAGAGCCGTTAAAACATATTCTTGGGTGGGAAGGATAAAATAAAAACAACCAACAAATAAGATACATAAAAAAGTAAATAATCTTAAAAGTTTTAGACGCCCATTGATCATGTTATCTGCCGCATTGCCAATGTAAGGCATCGCAAATGCTATAAAAATTCCTGAAATACCAATTGTTAGTTGCCATAAGGCTGTACCAAGTTGTTCGTCAGCTACTATATGATTTACAAAGTAACTCGATGTGAGGGCCGATAAGACAAGCATGGGAAAAACAGAATTTCCAGCATCAAAAAGAGAAAATTTAATTAATTGTCTCATTACAATTTATAAAGTTTCTTCTTCCTTTTTTTGATACCATTTTATCTTGCCTAAACGAGAAGTAAGTTTGTACAACTCTGCTGCAGTTTTATCTGCAAACTTATTTACCAAACGAGTATAATTTTCTCCAAGCATAATGCCGTTATTCTCATCTTTTTTTAAAAGCTGATAGTCGATAAGTTTTTGAACGCGTCTTCTGGTAGACTCCTTTGGTTGACCTAAGATATTTGCAATACTCAATATTGACAGTCGAGAACCTGAAAAATATTTTTTAATATCTTCATCAGACATATCTACCAAATCACTAAATGATTTATTGTTCTTTGAATTTATCTTATATAACCAGTGAGCAGAGACAGTATTTAAAGTCATCATCTCATCTATATTGATATCCAAATCATCACTAACTCTCTTATAATAATTAGTAATGAGCATGAGCCAGGAGTAAGCCGCCTGACTATAACTTGCTATTTCTTCTTGGTTTGAATCTATTTCTTTATTCATGTGATAATAATATAATAGAATAACCTAAAATGGGTCTATCAAAGAACCCAAAATGGGCCATATTTTCTTTTAAATATTATAATAAGAGATGTTTTTGTTGAAAATATTAATAAAATCTTACTATGAGCAAATTCATTAGTGTTGTTAAATTTATAGTTAAAGAAGGTGAAGAGTCCAATTTTATGGACTCGATGAAAAAATTTATAAATCCAGAAGGTGTTATTTCAAGAAAAGTAATTCAAACGGGGGGGCGCTCATATTGCAGCGTTGTTGAATGGGTTGATGAAGGCAGCTTAGCCAATGCTCGCCAACAAATGATTGCCTACCTCGATACCATAAGAGATATCTTAGAGGAAATTAGCCCCGAGCTTGGTGTCACCGACCCTGTCTCCGGTCCCGTGGTAATCGATGAGCAGGGATTAGTAACCAGTCCAGGTGGCACCATCTCTGGAAAAATAAAAACCTAATCTTTTTTATCTAAATAGATCTCGGGTCTTCAAGACCTGCATGACGGTAAGCGGAGGTCACAGTATTTCTTAACAAGCAAGCAATTGTCATGGGGCCCACGCCTCCTGGAACAGGTGTAATTTTAGAGGCCTTTTCTGAGGCGCTAGCAAAATCGACATCACCGACAATTTTACTTCCCTCGCTCCCGTCTTCTTTCGTGACAGGAATGCGATTAATACCCACGTCAATGACAACCGCTCCCTCTTTTAACCATTTAGCATCAACCATCTCAGGACGACCCACCGCTACAACAACTACGTCTGCTTGCGCGCAAACAGACTCAATATCTTTTGTTTTGGAATGAACAATAGTGACAGTGCACGACTCCTCAATCAGTAATTGGGACATAGGCTTTCCCACAATATTTGATCTTCCCACTACAACAGCATTTTTTCCTTTAAGATCGCCCACTTGATTTTTTAAAAGCAACAAAGACCCTAAAGGCGTACAAGGAATAAAAGCTCTTTTTAACATATCTCCCCCAATAGAAAGCCTTCCCGCGTTAATAGCATGGAAACCATCAACATCTTTTTCTACCACAATAGTATCAATCACTTTTCTCTCATCGATTTGTTTAGGCAGAGGGAGTTGAACTAGTATGCCATGAACTGTACTGTCGTTATTGAGGTCTTCGATAAGTTTTAGGAGTGTCTCTTGATCGGTGCTCTCATCTAACTTGTAATCTTTAGTTTTAATATTGCATTCTTTCGCCATTTTCGATTTTTGACCCACATAAACCTTACTGGCAGGATTTTCTCCCACTAAAACCACGGCTAAACACGGATCTACTTGTTTTTGACTAATTAATTTGTCTGAATCTTCTTTAACCTCTGCTCTAATTTTTGCTGCAAAAGCTTTTCCGTCAATAATGTCTGCCATTTTTTTTCTCCTTTATAGACCTCGGGGCCAATATTCAATTAGTAAATCTTTCAATAAATAAATTATCAATATCAATAGCACGGGTGAGATATCAATCCCGCCCAAGTTTGGTAAATACCTTCTGATGTAATTTAGAGGGGGGTCTGTAAGCTTTTGAAAGCTCTCATAGACTTTCCATAAAAAGACATTTTGGCTGTTGAGTATATTGAAGTGAAACAACCACGATACAACAACATAAAAGAAAACTATAAGCGTATAGAAATCTATTATTCTTACTAAGAATAGTAATAGTGAATTCACGAGGATAAATTATAAAAATTTGTCATTCGCGTCTATTAAATAAGAAATTACGACACCGCTCTGATTGGGGATTTGTAAAAACTGTGTCAGGATGTCCTTGCTCTTCGACTAATCCATTATGCAAAAAGATAACGTTGTTAGAAACTTTTCGTGCAAATTCCATTTCGTGAGTTACCACTAACATTGTCTTTCCGCCTTCTGCTAATTTACGCATGACAGATAAAACCTCGTCTACTAACTCAGGGTCTAGGGACGAAGTGGGTTCATCAAATAATAATATTTCAGGAGAGATGGCAAGAGCTCGAGCGATAGCTGCTCTTTGTTGTTGCCCACCGGATAGATGAGCTGGGTACTCTTGAGCCTTTTCTTCTATTCCCACCAGTTTGAGTAACTCCATGGCTTCAGCCTCAGACTCCACTTTATCTTTCCCTAATACATTGATAGGTGCCTCGATAATATTTTCTAAAATATTCATATGAGACCAAAGATTAAAACTTTGAAAAACCATTCCTAAATTTTTTCGAATAGAGATAATTTTTGATTGAAGTTCTTTGTTGGGATTTGCTAAATCCACTTTTTGGCAATCTATAATTTGCCCACAGACATCAATTATTCCTGAGTTAGGAGTTTCTAAAAAATTAATACATCTTAAAAGAGTACTTTTTCCTGATCCCGAACTCCCAATAATGCTGATGACATCACCTTGATTAGCAAGCAAATCAACGCCTTGTAATACCTTATTATCACCAAAGCTTTTCTCTAATCTGCTCAACTCTAATATTTTCATTTCTTGCCTAATATTTCATTTTTTCTAATTCATTGATATTCTTTATTATTCAACACCTTAACTCATCTCTATAAAAAGTTTATTATTTTCATGCATTTTAGTTTATATTTTCTCGTAGTAATTATTCAATTTATAGAGGAAGAATAAAAACAAATTAAAGGAGAAAATTATGAAAAAAATAATACTGTCAGCTCTTGCTGCCTTCTTCATGGTTAGTTCTGCGTATGCTGACACCGTAAGAATGGGCACCGAAGGAGCTTACCCTCCCTACAACTTTATTAATGATAATGGTGAAGTTGATGGATTTGAAAAAGATGTGGGTGACATGCTTTGTATCCGTGCAAACTTAGATTGTGTTTGGGTTATCAACGAGTGGGACTCTATCATTCCTAACTTAGTATCTGGTAACTACGATACAATTATTGCTGGTATGTCAATTACAGCAGAACGCGACGAAGTTATTGACTTTACACAAGATTATTTTCCACCATCACCTTCAGTTTATATGGGTATGAGTGGATCAGATGTTGACCTTGAAGGTGGCGTAATTGCTGCACAGACTGCAACTATTCAAGCAGGCTATGTTGCTGAAAGTGGTGCTACCCTCGTTGAATTTGCTACTGCAGAAGAAACTATTTCCGCAGTTCAAAATGGTGAAGCTGATGCTGTTTTAGCAGATGGCGATTACCTTGCTTCCATTATTGCTGAGTCAGGTGGTGAGTTTGCTAATGTTGGCGAAGTTTCCATTGGCGGCGGCGTTGGAATGGGAATTCGTGAATCTGATGGAGATCTGAAAGCTACAATGGACAAAGCTATTAGCTCTATGAAAGAAGATGGATCTCTTAACGCTTTGATCAAAAAGTGGTTTGGCAACGACGCTAATACTTTTTAAGACCATTTGAATAAAATAAATGAATATGAAGACGGTATCACTGTCTTCATATTCTTTTAATTTACCTATTATAATTTTTTTTCTCAGCAATTATGCAATTAGCCATTTGATGGCCATCGCAAAGTTCCGCTTATTATGATTATAGTTGGTGGAGGAATAGTTGGCGCCTCATTTGCTTATCATGCTCATTTAAGGGGTGTAAGTGAAATCACTCAAATTACGGGAACCCTTTCAACTGATAAAGAACAAGCTACCAGCAACACTTGGGGTTGGGTCAATGGATATTCCCCTAATGATAAAAAGTATGCAGCTTTTCGGTTGGCCAATTTGAAATACTGGCCAAAATTAATAGAGGATATAAAACATCTGACAAGTTCTTCAAAAGGTGCTTTTTTTTGGGATATGGATAAAGACGATCTGAGTGAAACTATTGCCCAGCACCAAAGTTGGGGACATTCCGTCAGTGATGTAAGAAAATTAAAACTCGAGGAATATTTACCCAATCTTTATAACAGACCTGAAATAGCAGGGTTTGGCGAAAATGATCTAGCTATAGAAGGCTCTAAAGCAGCTGATTTATTAATTAAAGCTAGTGGATCTCGAATTAAAAAATCTAATGTTAATAAACTTATTTTTAAGGAAAATAAGGTTATCGGAGTAGAAACAGATCAAGGTATCATCTACAGTAATGAGGTGATTATTGCCGCTGGGCTTGGCACCCCTGATTTACTCTCGACTATAAATATCAATTTCAAGATGAGCTCTACCCTTGGACTTTTGGCATATACAAACCCTCTTCCAAAATTAATACTGCAGCACCCCATCACCGGAAAAGATTTTCATGCACGACAAGACGATCAAGGACGTTTAGTAATTGGAGGTAAGTTTGATGAAGATGCAAGTAAAGAGAGTAATATAAAAGAGGTGGCCGAAAAACTTGTTCAAGACATGAATGCAAGGCTTAACTATAATGGTGCCATGACTTTAGAGAGCTACACTCTTGGAAGACGCCCTTTACCCATTGATGGTAGACCCAAGATCGGTCGACTTAAAAACCAACTTGATGAGAAAATTAAAGGAGTATATGTAGCTGTTATGCATTCAGGAATAACAAATGCACCTTTGGCTGGTAAGTTAGGCATTGAAGAAATCATCACAGAAAAAAGACACTCTTTAATCACAGATTTTTTTCCTCAAACCTCAAGTTATAACGAAAGTAAAAGTAATGTTTAGTTATTGCGCAGACCCTAAAACCTTAGAGGGTTTGATGTGGCTTTCTTGTTACATCACCACAGTAAAACATATGTCTTTTTATGTTTCTTTTTTGGTTGTTATGGGTTTGATATCCCTGGCTGCACCATTAGCAATGGCTTTTGGATTTGCTGGAGCTATTGCGTCTAGATCATCTATTAAGGTATTTCGTTATTTAGGCAAAACCTACCTTGCAATGATTAGAGGAATACCCGATATAGTTTTTTTTCTATTTATCCCAATTGCTCTTGATCAAGCGTTTGAATATTTGCGCCATAAGGTTCTTTGTCCCGAAGTCACAGAAGCTATCAGACAAGGTAATGATTTTGTCGTTTGTACAGCTGCTAAACTTCCCTTAAGTTCAGCCAGTGAGTGGGTACATGACTTTTATGGCTTTTCCCTTGCCTTATTAGCTTTTGGTTTTGTTTTTGGAGCATTTACGGGCAATGTTCTTTTGGGTGCAATGTCAGCAGTTCCCAAAGCTCAATTAGAAACTGGAGAAGCTTTTGGTTTTTCACCTCGTCAAATTTTTAGGAGAATACTTTTAAAACAAATGTGGGTTTACGCTCTGCCAGGCCTTTCTAACTTATGGATGATACTTATCAAAGCTACGCCACTTCTTTTCCTTTTAGGAATTGAAGATATTGTCTATTGGGCTAAAGAACTCGGAGGAATTAAAACAGGTGTATATGAATACCCTCACCCTGATTGGCGTGCTTGGTATTTTGGAGTACTTTTAATATTTTATTTATTACTAACTTACTTATCACAATTAGTTTTTGATAAACTAACTTTTCGACTTTCTTTAGGTCAAGCAACAATGGCAGGAAAATCTAATTAAGATGAGCTGTCTACAAACACTTTCTGATTACGGTCTAAGGTCTATTGGTTACGGAGAGCGTCTTTTACCTAAAGCAGACATCACTCTTTGTGAGCAATTTGTATTGATCGGTTCTGGAATGATTTGGAATATATATTTTGCTATTCTTGCACTGCTTTTAGGGTTTTTTCTTTCAACTATTTTAGCTCTAGGCAAAAATTCAAATTTCTGGCTATTTAGTAATTTTTCACGCACCTTCATTTTTATATTTAGGGGATCACCTTTGTTTATTCAATTCTTTTTTGCCTATGAATTATTTGTAATTTTACCGAAGCTGGGAGTAGATCTTGATCTAGGTTTTGTCACTATAACTCTAGAAACTCGATGGTTTACCAAGGCTTGGTTAGGAGCTCTCATTGTATTATTTTTTAATACATCTGCCTATGCGGGTGAGATTTTTTATGGCGCACTTCGAGCTGTCCCCAGTCAGGACATAGAGTCAGCCGATGCATTTGGCCTTACAGGAATTAAAAAATTCAGACGAATTATTTGGCCAACTATGCTTCGTTTGGCATGGCCTTCTTATACCAATGAAGCCATTTTTATGTTTCACGCCACGACACTAGTTTTTTTTACTGGCTTCCCTGCATGGCAACAAAAAGGGGATGCAATTTACTATGCAAGTTACTTTGCTGATAAAACATTTAATCCTTTTGTTCCTTACCCTATTGTAGGCTTTTATTTTATTTTACTTACTCTGGTTTTAATTGGCTTGTTTAGCATCATTAATCGGCAATTGAATAAGCACTTACCATCTCAAGAACGAAAAAAATTAAAAATTAATACACATAGCTTAATTAGGTAGGTTTGTTTCAATTGTTTATTTTTTATAAAAAAACTTAAGTTTATTCCTGATAAACATTAAAATGACTAAGACTAAAATTAAAGGCATAAGCCAAAGCAGAAAATGATTTTTGGAGGGGTTAAATGAAATTTGCTCGCCATAGATCTCAATTAACTCTTGGTTAATTTCTTTTATAGACATTCCAGAATTAGTTTTAATTTTAATTTGTTCTCTTAAATTAATTGCAAATTCAGTATCTGATTCATTTATACTTTGACCTTCACAAACAAGGCAACGTATTGTTTTAAAATAGTCATTTAATTTATTTTCATTGGAATAACCTATAGAAAATAAACTTAATAAAAAGATGACTAATAAAAAATTAGAGGTAAGTTTCAATATCTTCATAAAATAAAGGTCCTTGAATTTTCTTTTGAATTATTTTGTTGTTAATAAAATACGTTTCTGGTACTCCGATGAGGCCCATCTCGTATGCTATCGATCCATCATCACGAATTATATATTCAAAAGGATTACCGTTTTCTTCTATCCAATCGATAAAATTATCTTCATCATCTCTAAAATTTACACCAATAATTTTTATACCTTTTGATTGTAGCTCCATGAGTAAGGGATGTTCGGCTAGACAAGGCTTACACCATGATGCAAAAAAATTGATGATATAAAAATCCCCAAGATTTTGTGTATCTATTAATTCATTCTTATAAAAATCTTTTGCCTCAAATAATACTGGAGGTACTTGTTTAGCCTCTAATTTTTGAGAGGGGGCTTGATTGAAATAATAGAAGGCACAAATTGCTAAAATAAAAAGACCAATAAAAGGAATAAATAAATTTTTTTTCATTTTCTTTTTATTATTGATAAAAATATTGAAAAGACCAATAATATTGAACTAATCCATAATAGGTTAATAAAAGGCTTATAAACAAGGTTTATAGACACTTTATCACTTTCTATCATAGAAATTGTTGCATAATATTGATCAAAATATCTGTTAACAGTGCTTACTTCATTGGTCACCTGTCCCGACGGTTGATAAATATTTTTAGAGGGAGACAAGGAATACTTTAAATTTTTTTCCACGACTATTAAATCAACAGATATTTTTTGGTGATTACTAAGGTCGCTATCTTTAATATTTTCAAGTAATAAAGAAGCTCCCTCATTCAATACTATTTCGTTACTATCTCCTTTTTCAAAAGTAATATTCTTTTCATAGTCAAACTGCTCCGTGTACACAGCCGCAACTATAAAAAGCCCAATACTTAAATGTGCAAGCCATTGTGCAAAAAAACCTCTATCTTTAGAAATCTTTTTAAAAAACACTAAGAAACTTTTTATAAATAAAGGCATTGTAATAAACACACTTAGTGCAAAAAAAATATTTCCCAACAAGTAGTAAACAATAGCCGTTATTACAATCGAAATAGCAATTATATAAAAAGTTTGATTATTTTTTTTCTTATGTTCGCCCCATTTAATTTGAGGAGCAAATGCCATGAGTAAAATAATAGGTGCCATCAAAAGGTTAAAAGCAAAATTATAGTAGGGTGCCCCAATTGATACAGAAGAATTATAAATTATCTCACTAAATAAGGGATAGATTGTTCCAACGAGTACAGTTAAAGCAGCTGCAATAAAAAAAATATTATTTAATAGTAAGAAGGTTTCTTTACTCATAATTTTAAATGTATCCTGATTAAAATAATTAACACTTTTGATATTTAATCGTAAGGTAACTATAAACAAATAAGCTATTATCATAATTAAAAATAACCCTCTTAGCGGATCGGATGCAAAACTATGAACTGAAACTATTAAATTTGACCTTACTAGAAATGTCCCAAAAACGGCTGCAATAAAACTATACAAGGCTAAATTTAAGGACCACAATTTTAACTGATTGCTTTTGATAGAGACTTGAAGTGAATGAATGAGAGCCGTATTAAGCAACCAAGGTATGAGGGATATATTTTCTACAGGATCCCAAAACCACCATCCTCCCCAACCTAGTTCTGAATAAGCCCAATAAGAACCAAGAACTATTCCAAATGTTAAAAAAAACCATGATAATTTTGACCAAAGTAACATTTGATTAAATAGATCTTTCGAAAAATTTTTAGAAATTAAAATATGAGATGCTAGGACAAAGGGAATTATCAATCCTATATATCCTAAGAAAAGTGTGGGGGGATGAATTATGAATAAAAGATGCTGCAAAATAGGATTTAAGCCAAGTCCTTCTAATGTGGTATCAAGTTCTATTTTTTGAAATGGGTTAGAACTAATTAATAAATATAAAATAAACAGGCTGGATATAAATATGATTTGTTTATGTATCTCTTTATTATTATTTGTTTTTAAAAAAAATATTCCATACATATTAATTAAAAAAATCCAGAGCAAGATTGAACCCTCATGACTTCCCCAAGCCGATGTTACTTTATAGAAAATTGGATCATCAATATAAGAATTTTGAAAAATATTAAGAACAGTATAGTCCGATATAGCAAAGCCAATTACTAACACTAAAAAGGGAGAGGCACTTGTGACATAAATAAGATTCAAAAAAACTTTATCAGATGTAAAAATTTTTTTTGACCAACCCGTATAAAAAAGAGTAATACTAAAAAGTGAAAAAAATAAAAAAAAATTTCCTAGATTAGAAATCAATTAATTACCTCTCCAAATACCATCTTCTTGCATCTTATCAATTGCACTTTGGGGCATATAGTTTTCATCATGTTTGGCTAAAACAATTTCGGCAATAAATAAATTTTCTTTAAGAATTCTACCCTCAACAATAATTCCTTTATTCTCTTCAACTAGGTTAGGTAACGTTTTGGAAAATTCTACTTTGATAGACTTATTTTCTTCATCAATAATTTCAAATTTCCAAATATTGTTTTCAAACTTTAAAGAACCTTCTTTGACCAACCCGCCTACTCGTAAGTATCGATTATCTAAATCTTTCATTTGATAAAGCTCAGATGGAGATACAAAATAGGCTATTTGGTCCTTCAAGGAGTAGCTAATTAAGACAATGGATGACGAAAAACAGACAAATATAATAATTAAAAAAATAAATCTTTTCTTAATCTGATTGTTGAGCTTGATAATGCGCACTGCTTCTATTAAAGACTTTTTTCTTAAGAAGCATAATTATTATCGTTGTCACAGCACAAACAAAGGTGAAGAAACCATAACTTAGAAATACAAATTCAAGACTTGTCATTGATTAAGCAATTTTGATCTTTCTATTTTTCTATTCTCAATAATTATATAAAAAATATTTGAAAACCAATAAATACACAATAAAAACAAAGCAAAAAAGCTTACTAAAAGCGTTATTAAATAATCACTAGTGATGCTGGGACCACCAACCCTAAAAACTGTGCTAACTTGATGTAAAGTGGTCCACCAATCAACTGAAAACTTAACTATTGGCAAATTAACTAGACCAATTATAGCCAAGATTGAAGCAGCAAAGTCAGCCTTTTGAAAATGATCAAAGGAGTAGAGTAGAAGAATATGACCTAAGTAGATAAAGGAAAGAATAAGCATTGAAGTTAATCTTGCATCCCAAACCCAATATGTACCCCATGTAAGATTTCCCCAAATTGATCCTGTTACAAGGACGATTATGCTCATTATTAGGCCAATGGGAGAAATTGCTCTAGAGATAGTAAAGGAAGTAGGAGATTTAAATACAAGACCAATAATACTACTAATACCCATTGTTGAAAATATTAGTAAAGAGAGCCAGGCTGCTGGCACATGAATAAACATTATCTTAAAGGAAACTCCTTGATAATAATCATTTTCTAAAAGAATTATCAAAATAGCTGAGAAACCTAAAAGCAAGATCATTAAAAGCAGAATGTATTTAGATATAGAATTTAGAAAAGTTGATAAAGTATTTGGGGTTATTGCAAACATTAGACTGATAGTTTTTTCAAAGCAAAACTGGTTAGTAAAGGAGAAAAAGCTAAATTTAGTAAAAAATAAGCCACGAAAAATAAATACATTTTATTTAATTGAAAATCCACAACATCAGTTAGCGCCATTGAGAAAATTAAAATTGGGATAAAGAGGGGCAAGGTCAAAACACTTGTTATCGATAATTTATTATTTTTAGAAATTGTAATTGAGGCAGTCATTGAAGATATAAAAATGATACTCAGTAGTGATAAGGCTAACAATATATTGATAGGGAGTAGATAGGATAATTGAATACCTAAAATAATAAGAATAATTGGGGAAAAAATAATAAATAAAAATAGCAGATTAAAGTAAATCATAATGTTTTTTAAAAAAACAACGATCTCTAAAGCAAAGGGAGATAAAATATATTGTTGTAACTTAGGTTCTGAAAAATCAGTTGCATAAACCTTTTCAACTTTTATCAGAGATATAAAAAAAATTATAACCCATAAAAAAGCAATTGCGATTTCTATATCAAAAGATACATGCCTTAGAGCCAAAGAGAATATTGAAGCAGCAATTAATAAAAGAGAGTATAAAACAATTGTAAAAACACTACCTCTTAGCATTAGCGTAAATTCATTTTTAACAAGCTTTAAAAAATTATTTATCATTTGAGTTGAAAAATTTTATGATTGGGAATAGATACATCCTGATGACTAGAAATGATTATTAAACCATTATTTTCAACTTTTTTTGACAATAAAGTTGTTATTTTTTTTACTGTATTTTTATCTAATCCATTAAAAGGATCATCTAAAATCCATACAGGTTTGTTCACTAACATTAACAAGAGTAGCTGCAACTTCTTTTTTTGCCCGTAAGAGAGTTGATAGAATTTCAAATTGAGATTTAATTCATTGAATAAAAACTTAATACTTTTATCTCTTATTTCTTGTGAAAAATTAACGTTATGAACAGCTAGCCAATATTTAATATTTTCATTTAGGGATAAATTATCGTAGGCAAAATTATTCTCGCCAATGTATAAAAAACAATGTGATGCAGTGTGACTATCAATTGACTTACCATGATATAGTATATCCCCTTCCAATGGCTCTAAAAAATTTACAATATTTGATAACAAAGTTGTCTTACCTTGGCCATTTGCACCTTTTAAAACCATTAGTTCATTTGGTTTAACCCTAAAGGAAACATTTTGAAAGATGAGGTTATTACCTCTAGCAAAAGATAAATTTTTGATTTCAATCATAAAAAAAAGCGGGTGATTATAACCCGCTTTTGAAGTTTTAAATATTTAAAACTAAGAAATTTATCTTCTTTTTCTTGAAGCTTTTTTCTTTTTAGGAGCTGCTTTCTTTTTTGCAGCCTTTCTCTTAGGAGCTGCTTTCTTCTTGGCAGCTTTTTTCTTTTTAGGTGCAGCCTTCTTTTTCTTAGGCGCTGCTTTTTTCTTAGCCGCTTTACGCTTAGGCGCTGCTTTTTTCTTAGCCGCTTTACGCTTTACAGCTTTTTTCTTAGTGGCTTTTTTCTTTTTAGGAGCTGCTTTCTTTTTTGCAGCCTTTCGCTTAGGAGCTGCTTTCTTTTTTGCAGCTTTTTTCTTAGGCGCTACCTTTTTCTTAGCAGCTTTTTTCTTAGGCGCTGCTTTCTTCTTGGCAGCTTTTTTCTTTTTTACAGCCATTATAGCCTCCTTACTTTTATACTTACTAGCAAGTATAAAACGAATATTTAAAAATATTCATTTACTAAAAAAAACATTAAAAAAGTATTTAATTATGTCAACATCTTATTTGTGATAACTTTTTTAAAACTATGAGCCAAATTGAAATTATTTTAGGTCCTACCAACACAGGAAAAACTTTTTATGCGTTTGAACAAATGTTTTCATTCAAAAATGGTGTTTTTGGTTTCCCTTTGCGCCTTTTAGCAAGAGAAAACTATGATAAAGCCTGTAAATTATACCCTATTGATCAAATTGCATTAATTACAGGTGAAGAAAAAATAATTCCTAAAGATGCCAAATATTTTTTTTGTACAGTGGAGTCTATGCCAGATGACTTCTTTGAATTCATTTGTGTTGATGAGATTCAATTATCTGCTGACTATGAAAGAGGTCATATATTTACGCAACGACTTTTATATTCTCGTGGGGAACAAAGAACTATTTTTCTTGGCTCTCTTACTATGGAGGAAATTATCAAAGAATTAATTCCAGATGCAGAAATAAAATTCAAAACTCGTTTTTCCCAATTAAATTTTATTGGTCACAAAAAAATTCAAAATATTAAACCACGATCAGCTATTATTGCTTTCAACTTAATAGGCCTTTATGAAATAGCAGAGCAAATTAGAAGTCTAAAAGGAGGGGTTGCTTTAGTAGCGGGTGCTTTGAGCCCCAAAACTAGAAACTCCCAAGTTAAACTCTATGAGGATGGGGAGGTAGATTACATTGTAGCAACAGATGCAATTGGAATGGGACTTAATCTGAATATTAACCAAGTCTACTTTTCTGGTTTAGAGAAATTCGATGGAAAGTATGTAAGACCTTTGAATGATATGGAAGTTGCACAAATAGCAGGACGTGCTGGACGATATACAAAATCAGGATATTTTGGCTCAACTCTGAGCGCCAAGTTTTCTAATATGGAAACTATTGACAACATCCAGGCCCATAAATTTGAACCTGTAAAAAAAATATTTTGGAGAAATCATCTCCTTTCTTTTAAATCTTCATATGATCTTAAAAACTCGCTTTTAAAGATACCAAAAAATCAAAGACTCATTCTCAAGAAAGATGCCGAAGATCAAAAATTCTTATTTGGTTTTTTAAAAAATAAAACACTAGCATCAAGCTTTGAAGATCCAATTTCTTTAAAACAACTTTGGGATGTATGCCGTATCCCTGATTATCAAAATATTTCTGAAGAAAAACACATTTCATTGCTCACAGATATTTTTCAAGAACTAAAAAGTAATAAATGGAAACTAGGTGAAGATTTTTTGAGTAAAAATATTTCTCGACTTGAAGATTATTCAGGAAGCATTGATGATTTGATTTATACTTTAAATGAAACAAGAATATGGCTTTATATAACTAACCAAAAGCAATGGATTCCAAGTTCTTTTTTGGTTCAAAAAGTTAAAAATATCGAAGACAAGTTATCAGAAGAGATTCACCAAAGCCTTATGCAAAAGTTTGTTGATAAAAATAAAAGTCAAATGGTACAAAATTTAAATATTAGTGAAAAAAATATTTCTATAAGTAACAACACTTATGTTATGATAAAAGAAGAAAAAATAGGAGTTATTACTGGATTTAAAATATCTTTTGATAAAAAATTTCAAGATATATTAACTAGCAATTACCAAAAAATAATAAAAGATCAAATCTCCCATCATATGACTTTAAACGTTGAAAATTTTATTTCGGCTCCAATTGAGAGTCTATCCTTAAATCCCTCTCTTGATGATAAAGGAGTTTTTACCCATCTTTTCATTTCATGGGGGGAGACTAATATTGCATCAATCGTTAAAGGCGAAGAACTTTTAAAGCCAAAAATTGAAATTATCAAAGATAAAGACCTAATCTCACAAGAGCAAACCAAACAGATTTTAGATAAAATTTCTGACTGGCTTGAAAGTAATTATCTCCAAAAAATTGATTTAACTTCAAATTTAAATAAGTTCAATGAGACTGCGCAAGAGAGAGGCTTCATTTTTAAACTTAATGAAAATCAATTTAATTTTTATCAAAACAACATACTAGACGAATTTAAATTGATAGAAGAGAGTAAAAGAAAAGAAATTCATGCTATGAATTTTCGCCTAGGTAAAAATGTTATATTCAATACTGAGCTTATAAGACCAGAATATATGAAAGTAAAATTTTATCTTTGGAATATATTTCACAATGAAAATCTTTCATTAGACTCCTATATTCCTAAAGATGGTAATGCCACTCTCAATATCGAAAATAAGCTAAATGAAAAATTAGTATCTTTCTTGGGTTTTATTCTCCAAAATGACCTACTTATTAGAATAGATATTTTTAATGAATTTGAAAAACAGCTTTTTAAAAGAGAAAATCGTGGACCGTTCTCTCTTCCAATGGATTTATCTAATTTATTAGGAATCAAAAAAGAGAAATTAATAAAAATTTTACAGGATAGATCTTTTTCAATCCAAGAAGTTGAAGAAAATGATTTAGTAATATCTAAAAAAATTAAAATTAATAAGACCCCATCTATTGAGAAGAATAAAAAAACGTTGAAAACTCATCAGAAAAAAGTAAAAAAAACCCCAACTAAAAATTTATTTAATAACCCATTTAACCAATTAAGAGATATTAATGCTAAATAAGTTCTTTCAACCTTTTAATAAAGACGAAAAAAAAGAAGAAAATTCAATCAATAACGACCTCTATAACCTTATCTATGAAATCATAATTGCTGATCATGTAATTACTCCGGACGAGATCGAATTGTCGGCAGAATTAATTGAATTTTATTTTCAAATTCCAAAAAATACAAACAAAGAGGAATTTCAAAAGTTAATTGATAATCAACATTTTAACACTGATTTATCACAGTATGCCATGAGACTGAAATCATCTCTATCCTATGAGCAACGTATGGATATTATATTGATTTGTTGGCAGGTATTAATGGTAGATGAAAATGAAGATCAGCTAGAAACCTCAACTGTAAGAACAATTTCTACTTTATTAGGATTGGAGGATAAGGATTTTATCTTAATAAGAAATAGAGTAAAAAGCTCGCTATGACATATCTTGTAAATGACAAATGCATTAAGTGTAAATTTATGGATTGTGTCGAAGTGTGCCCTGTAGATTGTTTTTATGAGGGAGAAAACATGCTTGTAATAAACCCAGATGAATGTATTGATTGTGGTGTTTGTGAGCCTGAATGCCCTGTAGAAGCTATTGTTCCAGACAATTTAGATGATGGAACGAAATGGTTAGATATCAATGAGAAGTATTCCCAAACTTGGCCCAATATTACAACTAAAAAAGAACCACCAGCCGATGCCAAAGATTATGAAGGTGTTGAAGATAAATTTGAAAAATATTTCAGTGAAAAAGGAGCAGAATAATGCCTGTTAAAAAAAAATTGACTACAAAAAAAACTGTAAAAAAGAAAGTTACAAAAAAAACTATTGCAAAGAAAAAAATTCCTGCTGCTAAGAAAGTTGTTAAGTCTAAGGCTATTAAAAAAGTTGCAAAAAAAACTGTTAAAAAAGTAGCAAAAAAAGTAGCTAAAAAAGTTGTTAGAAAAATTATCACACCTAAGGCCCCTAAAATCAAAAAAATTATTGCCCCTCAGGAATTTAAGGGTGGAGAAAATATTGTATACCCGACACATGGTGTTGGTAGAATTCTTACTATTGAAAAATTCCAATATGATTTAGTAGAAGAGCAATTATATGTTATTCAATTTTTTCAAGACAAATTGACAATCAGAGTTCCTTTTTCAAAAGCCAAGTTAATTGGACTAAGAAATATTACAAGTAAACCTTCCATGACTAGAACACTATCTATCTTAAAGCAAAAACCTAAAATTAAAAAAGCTATGTGGTCTCGTAGAGCCCAGGAGTATGATCAAAAAATTAATTCTGGAGATATTAAATTATTATCAGAAGTTGTAAGAGACCTTTTTAGAAAAGATGATCAAACAGAGCAGTCTTACAGTGAAAGACAAATGTTCCAGGTAGCTTTTGAGAGATACACAAGGGAATTTGCAATTTCTTCAGATATGAAGTTTGAGGAATCTTCAGCTAAAATTATAGAAATATTAAATAAAAGATAATTTAATTAGTATCTTCTGTCTTATCTTTAGGTATATCTATACTAATATCCTCGGCTAAGTTTTCAGTATCTTCTCCAGGAGAGGTGGCATTATCATCAGTTTCTTCAATAAGATCTTTGAGTTCATCGTTATCTTTGTTGGTTTTGGAAGGGGTTGCAGCGATAGTTACGCCCGCTTTTCTTCCTCTTTTAGGCTTTGCAATATTAACAGCTTCAATAGATTTACCACATTCTGGGCAATCGATGTCATCTTGGTAAAAATCGTAATATTTAACGCTACCACATGGGCAGGTTCTTTTGTGTCCTAAATCAATCTGTTCTGTTGTCATTGTGGGCAGATTTATACATTATTATTGTAATTTATACAAATTTTTATTATGTTAGCGCTCTATTATGGCAGTACCAAAAAGAAAAACCACACCTTCTAAAAGGAATATGAGACGCTCTCACCACAGAGCTGGCACACAATCCTTTGCAGAAGATAAAAAATCAGGTGAATTGAGAAGACCTCATCATATTGATTTAAGTACAGGTATGTATCGTGGAAAACAAATAATTATTAAAAAAGTTAAAAAAGAAGAAACCCCAGAAACTTCCGCGGTACCAGCTGATGAAACTACAAAAACTATAGAAGCACCTACTACTAAATAGCTTTAATCTTTAATAACCTTATAAATAGAACCCTCAGAAAAAGTCTGCTGATAAAGTTTTTTCTTTAAACTCACATTATCTAGATTATTCAATTTTTTTCTTTCAATATATTTTTTAAGAATGTTTAGTTCTAGATCTGAGTTTTCATTAAGTTTTTCAGAAATAAATTCTTCAATTAATTTCTGATCAAATCCCTTTTGAAATAATTTATTTTTAATTTTTCTCAAAGAAAAAAGTGATTTTTCATAATAGTGAAAAAGACTTTCCAAATAATGATCTTCATTAATGATTTTGAGTTCATCAAGTTTATCAACTATGCCGCTGATAAGATCCTTTTTAGATATATCATTAGGAAAAATTGCTCTTTGATATGTTTTCTTATTCATGACCTTTTTGTGGAGGTGTTCTTCAATTTTTTTTTTAGTTGCAGGATATTTCCCTAAATACTTTACTGCCTCATTAAATAAATACTTATCTGCATCTTGTTTCATTATTCTTATTGAATAATTATTCTAAATCGCCTCTTTCGAGCCTATCCTCGTATTCATTAGAAGACTCTGAAATAGTGCTTAGTTGTTTCTTTGTCATTACACTTAAAGTTTTTTTTATTGCAAGCTGATATGTATGTAATTTCTCAACAATATTTCTTTCGCTAGTGTTTCTCATCATTTGACTTAAGGACCTATTAAGTTCAGTTAATCTACCTAATAAGGTGCTATCATCATTGTCATTTTCATCGTAATACATATATAGATTTTATATCACTTTCATTTGGAAGACCAAAAAAATTCTATTACCTAATTTTAAAAATGTTTATATTAAAAATTTGCGCTTGTAGCTCAGTAGGATAGAGCACCAGATTCCTAATCTGGGGGTCGCAGGTTCGATTCCTGCCAAGCGCGCCATGGCTTATTAGCAAGTTAGTATTAAAATTAGTTTTTTTCGTGTAAGAAATCTAGAAGTCTGTCTAAGTATTTCTCATCAACGTTGTAGGCTTTTTTATAGTGATCAATACAGTAAGGTTTTGTTGGAATATTTTGACATCCACAATAGTGAAAACCTTCTTCTAGTGGGTCTCCTATAGGCCATTGGCAAGATTTAAAATTACCTGTACCTACAATGCTTTTCTTAAAGCTAAATTTTTCTCTTCTTCTTGTAGGCTCTCTTCTTACGCTGTTTTGTGTAGCAGAGCTACTACTTGACTCTCTATACATCGTGACTGAGGAAAACTGTTGATTTTGGGAGGTCTTTTTTCTAGAGTTTTGTCTTCTTTCAAGGCCTAATCTAAAGGCCTTTCCAATAACAGCATTTTTAGTAAAACCAAGCTGCTCGCCAATTCGGCTTGTAGCCACTCCTTCATTCCAGAGTTTTTTAAGATCTTCGACTTTTTGTGTGTTCCAAGACATAATTTTTACCTACTCTATATAGTTCCCTTTATGCGTAATTTTATACTATATATAGTGGTAGTAATCTACTGCAAAATGATTAAAAAATTGTGAATAAATATGAAAAGTTTATCGGAAATTAATTTTAACAATATTAAAACTGTAGGAATACGAGTGGATTTTAACATTCCTATCGATGAAAATTTTAAAATAACTGACAATACAAGGATATTAAGAGCTCGAGATACAATTACTTTTGTTAAAGATCAGAATTGTAAAATCTTACTCCTCTCTCATTTTGGAAGACCAAAAAAAACTTTTGATAAAAAGTTTTCTTTTCAAACTTTAATAAATCAATTTTCAGAAGTATTAGATGTAAAGTTAAATTTATTAACCTATGAGTCATTTTCAAAAAATGGATTATCAGATTTTAAAAATTCAAATCATCAAATAACTCTTTTAGAAAATATTAGATTTTTTAAAGGAGAAATAGATAACGAATTAACCTTTAGTAAATTAATTACTAATGAACTAGACTTATACATTAACGAGGCCTTCTCTGCTTCACATAGAAGTCATTCATCTGTAAACGGAATGCCAAAAAATATTACTTCTGTCCCAGGTTTTAATTTTGAAAAAGAAGTTTTAGCTATTAAGGAAATCAAAAATTCTTCCAAAAAAAAGTTAGCAATTATAGGAGGATCTAAGGTATCAACAAAAATTAATACACTTCTCTCTTTAACAAAATCTTGTGCCAATATTTTTATTGGTGGTGCAATGGCTAATAATTTTTTAAAATTTAAAGGTATACCGGTGGGCTCTTCATTGCTAGAAGAAGGATCAGAAAAAATGATAAAACAAATTTATGCTTTGGCTCGAGAAAAAGAATGTGAGATACACCTACCTTTAGATGTAGTCCTTGATAATCAGGATACCGCAATGATTGATAAACTTTCTTCTCTGGATAATTTCAAAATATTAGATCTCTCTAAAGAATCCCTTAAGCTATTAACATCACTCATTCATAAGAGCGAACTTATTTTATGGAATGGGCCTCTTGGAAAAATTGAAGATACTTTTTTTGCAAAGGGATCTATTGAGCTTGCTAAACTCCTCAGTGAGGTTAAAGCTGAAGTTATCATAGGAGGTGGAGATACTCTTTTAGCCATTAATTTGGCAGGTATAAGTTTTGATAAGTACCACTTTGTTTCTACTGCTGGGGGTGCATTTTTAGAAGCTTTAGAAGAAAACGATTTACCTGGAATAAAAGCTCTTAGTCAAGATCTATAAAATGTCTTTTTAAAAGAGGTATCTGAACAATAGTAAAGACGATAGTAATTCCCATGATACCAAAAACTTTAAAATTTACCCAAACGTCAGTTGTTTGAGTTCTCCAAACAATCTCATTCAGTAGAGCTAAAAAAATAAAAAACCCTGACCAGAGTTTATTCATTAACGACCAACCCTGATCTGTTAATTTCATAGATGAGTTCAGAAGTAATTTCAATACAGGCTTATTAAAGAAGGTACTTCCAATTAATATTATAGCAAATAGGGCGTTAATAATCGTTGGCTTCATTTTAAAAAAAATATCATTTTTTAAAAAAATACTCAGTCCACCAAAAACTATTAAAATAATTGTACTTACGAGCATCATTGTGGAAATTTTTCTTTCTTTAATATATAAGGCCACCAAAGAAATTAGAGTGGCAATAATTACAGCAGTGATACTTAAGTAGAGATCTTTATCGGACTTGTAATAAACTACAAAAAAGACAATTAAGGGAAAAAATTCAAAAAGCTGTTTCATATTTATAGGAGTCTATCTAAATATTCTTCAAAATGAAACTCTCTTAAATCATTCATGTCTTCACCGTACCCCTCAAAAATAATAGGTATATTGAAATCATTCAGTATAGAAAGCAAAGCCCCATATTTTGAATTTGAGTCTACCTTATTTATAATAATGCCATCTAAGGGTAAGTATTCTTGAAAG
>ERZ802822.335-NODE-335-length-33997-cov-7.344900_pt1 | contig 33997 bp, 31 predicted proteins | sample MGYA00345649_ERZ802822 | MGnify/ENA primary metagenome ERZ802822 (study PRJEB30503, sample SAMEA104212359) | marine metagenome | biome: Westerlies Biome; feature: [SRF] surface water layer (ENVO:00010504) within the epipelagic zone...; material: water...
GGACAGCACCGCCCACAAGAGCTAACCGCGACACTCCAGCTGCTGATGCGATGGCCTGAAGCTCCGATAAAAGCTGGAATGGAAGGCCTGGATGTTCCATCCGCTCAACATATTGAGCATCAGTGTTTCCACTACATCGTCCAGATGGTGGCCAAGGGCAATCTTCGTGGCACCAATTTTTTTCGCATGGGTGTATAAAATTCCGCGACGCATACGAGAGCAGACTGGACAGGTTGTTTTGCCCTCTGGCGTCAGCGCCTTCACAACGCTGTAGGTATCTTGCTCGATGACGTCATAGGCCACACCCATCTCATCGAGGTAGGCAGGCAACACATGCTCTGGGAAGCCCGGCTGCTTTTGGTCGAGATTGACTGCCACCACCTCAAATTTCACCGGCGCGTGTTTGGCGAAGCTCAGCATCAGATCGAGCAAGGTATATGAATCCTTACCGCCAGAAAGACACACCATCACCTTGTCACCGTCCTCAATCATGTTGAAGTCAGTGAGGGCCTCGCCAACCAGCTTGCGCAGCTTCTTGTGACACTTATTTTTTTCGTATTGGTTCTTGCGCGGATCCCGTCCACCCAATGCTTTAGGAGCTGGATCGTGCATGTCTACGGATGCCGCCATAAGCCACTCTCTTATCGTAGTTGACGGCTATTATAGACCGCGAAGCACATTCATCGGTGGCGTATCGATTAAGCTGCGACTGCCCGCCAAACCAACCACGGTGATGATAAGGGCGCCCGCTGTCGGCCCAAGCAACCAAATCCAAGGGTGGGCTTCCGCCTGCAGTTCAAACACCTGCAATTGCAGCATGGCCACCACCAGCTCTGCACCAAATACCGCAACCACACCGGCAAACGCACCAAGCACTAGGAATTCCGCCGTGAGCGATCCGCCAATCAAGGCCCGAGTGCCGCCCAGCGCCCGTATCAAGCCATGTTCTGCCATGCGCGTGTCTCGGCTGGCTTGAATGCTTGCAATCAACACCAGTGCTCCACTCAGCAACACTAGCGCAAGGACCAGCTCCACCGCCTGACTCACCTGCGCGACAATTTTTTGCACCTGAGCAATCAGCGCATCAATTTCAATCACCGTAATGGTCGGATATTGGCGCAACAGCGTATTCAAAAAGACCTTTTCACTGGGCTCCAAAAAGAAACTGGTCATATAGGTGGCTGGAAAATCCGACAGCGCTCCGGGCGACAATATGATGTAAAAGTTTGGCGTCATGCTCTCCCATTCCAGTGAACGAATGCTGGTCACCGTGGACCAAACTCGGCGTCCACCGACATCGAACTCCAGACGGTCTCCCAGCTGCAGCCCGAAATCTTCCGCATATTCTTGTTCCAGAGATACCTCTGCTGCAGTGCTGTCTGCACTCCACCACGCACCGGCGATGATGGCGTTGTTTTCTGGTGGCAGCACAGACCAAGTCAGTGAGCGCTCTGAGGTCAGGCGTGGGCCACCACCTTGTCGCCCCACCGTTTCCTGCCACTGTTTGGCAGAGGAATCGTTGACCTGTGACACTCGCCCGCGAATCATCGGAAATAAGAATTCACCCTCCGTCGCCTGATCGCGCACCAGCGCCCGTACCCCCTCTACCTCGTCCTCGGCAATGTTCATGACAAAGTGATTGGCCGCATCCTCCGGCACTTGCGAACGCCACTCATCGATTAACGCGGTGCGGATCAGCACCAAGACGAGCAGCAGCATGATCGCGACACCGAAAATAAGAATTTGGGCGGTATTTTCCATGCGCCTGCGCTGCAGACCCGCCAGCGCCAAACGCCAACCGCTCTTCGCCTGCATACCGGCGACTCGGCCACCCTTTAGCAGCGCCCAAGCTAGCGCACCAAATATCACGCAGATACTGACGATGCTGAGCAAGGTCCATAGGGTGAGCCACAGATCCTTGGTGTACCACACCAACAACAGCAGACTGCCTGCAGCTGCCGCGCCATAGGACAGCCAGCGACTGAGCGGCGCTACCCCAAGGTCGCGACGAATCACCCGCATGGGTTCCACATTCTTTAAGTGCACAAAGGCAGGCATGGCGAAGGCCAGTGCGCAGATGAGACCGGTGGCACCACCAAGCAAAAATGGCCGCACGGTAGGCATGGGTAGCTCTACTGCTATCAGCGAAGCAAGCAACTGCACAATGACAATATGCAGCAGCGAGCCCGCCAGCAGCCCCATCACGATAGCGATGGCACCGACAAGCAACAGCAGCGACATAAAACCACGCAGTATCTGTGCAGGGGTGGCGCCAAGCGTTTTGAGCACTCCGACATGATCGAAATGGCGTTGTGCGTAACGATGAGCCGACAAACCCACAGCGATGCCTGCAAGCAGCACACCGAGCAGGCCACCGAGCAACAAAAAGCTCTCCGCACGATCCAACGCTCTACCAATGCGCGGACTGCTTTCACGCACGCTGATCCAAGAGAAATTCGGCTTCAAAGGCAGGGCTTCACGCAAGGACTCTAACTCGGTCTCATCCCCCGATAGCAAAAGCCGATAGGACAAACGGCTGCCTGGCTGCACCACTTCGGTAGCCGCGACATCCTGCAGATTCATCAATAGCCGCGGACCGAGATCGAAAAACGAGCCGCCACGGTCGGGCTCAGCAACCAGCACCTTGGCGATGGTCAGTTCCGCCATACCCACTTCAAGGCTGTCACCGAGGGCTACGTTCATGGCAGGAAAGAGCCGCGAATCTAGCCAGATGGTGCCCGGGGCCGGCACAGCATCCGTCGGCGCACCGCGCTGAAACGGCTCGCTGCCGACAATCAGTTCACCGCGCAAAGGATAGGTCTCATCCACAGCCTTGACGCTTACCAGCTGATTCAAATCACCGGCAAACACCATGGAAGGAAAGACCAATGTTTGCGCCGTATTTAAACCGCGCTGCTGGGCTTGGACGATAAAGTCTTCGGGGATTGCACGGCTGCTCGAGATCTGCCGGTCTGCGGCAAGAAAGTTGGAGGACTCCTCCAGCAACGCACTTTGCAGGCGATCGACAAACAAGCTGATCGACGTGACGGTACCCACGGCGACTAACAATGCGACCAGCAACAGCCCCATCTCGCCGGATCGCACATCACGCCACGCCATACGGGCAACGAGTTTGATGTTCATAGTGCAGACGCCGTGGCTTGCTCACTGGGCACAATCTGACCGCCGGATATGGCAATGGTGCGCGAACAGCGCGCTGCCAACTGTAAATCGTGGGTCACCATAATCAGCGTGGTACCAAACTCTTGGTTTAGGTCAAATAACAGCTGACAGATCCGCTCACCAGTTTGCGTATCCAGATTGCCAGTCGGTTCATCGGCAAATAGCACGGTAGGGTCTGAGGCAAAGGCACGCGCAATGGCGACGCGCTGCTGCTCCCCTCCCGAGAGCTGACGCGGATAGTGATCTAAGCGATCGGCAAGGCCAACTTTTTCAAGCAGCTCCTGAGCTTGCGACTGGGCCAGCGTATCGCCCCGCAGTTCCACCGGCAGCATGACATTCTCTAGCGCCGTCAATGAGGCGAGCAACTGGAAGGACTGAAAGACGAAACCCACATGCTGACCGCGGGCCAGGGCCCGAGCCTCCTCGTCAAGCTCTGTCAAATTCGCATCAAGCAGTTTGACCGTTCCACTGGACGCCGTGTCCAAACCCGCCAATATGCCCAACAATGTGGTTTTGCCTGAGCCAGAAGCACCGACGATGGCGACGGACTCGCCTTCATTGATTTCCAAATCGATGCCATCCAAGATGACGAGCTGTCCGGCAGAGGTCTGGACGATTTTCTCGACACCTTCAGCACTGACTACGGTTCGACTCATGGGTTTCTTCTCATCTCGTTTACTTGGCTTCTTTGCACCGCAATATAATCGTTGGCCCGGCGCACCTAGGGTCTTGGTGTTTGTCGTCAGCGCTTTGCTGACGGCTACCGCAGCTAATGGGCATGCCGCCTCTTCTGCTCAACCCGCTCAATCTGCACCAAGCTACCTGCAAGAATCGTCAAAAAGAGCTGCGTTAACACCCGCGGTCGCGAACATTCTCGTACTCGGCGACAGCATCAGCGCCGGTTATGGCATGAACATCGATGACGGCTGGGTCAATTTGATGAATCAAGCCTTGGTAAAACGTGAGCTAGGCTACCGTATGGTCAACGCCAGCATCTCCGGTGAGACCACGATTGGCGGGCTGAAACGGCTACCTGATCTGCTGCGGGAACACGCACCGCAAATCGTGGTGCTTGAGCTTGGCGGCAATGACGGACTGCGTGGCTACCCTACCACGAAAATATTGGACAACTTGTTGCAGATGACCGACTTAGTTAAGGCGGCAGGGGCTGAACCCGTCATCATCACCATGCGCATCCCGCCAAACTACGGACCACGCTATACCCGAGCCTTTGAGCAAGTCTTTGCCGAAGCGGCTGAACAATCTAACGCTGCCCTCGTGCCTTTCTTGTTTGACGAGCTGGCCGTTGACGCGCAGATGATGCAGGACGATGGTATTCACCCCACCGCCAAGGCTCAGCCGATTTTGGTGGAAGGCTTCTTGCCCTTTCTCATAGACCTCATGTGACGGCTGCAGAAAACGCTAACTGATGGCCTTAGCGGTTGCGCTCTTGCTTTTTTTGTCGCAGCCCAATGTGCTGCTCTCCACGCTCTTGCGCCAACCTGACCTGGTGCTGACGTTCACGAAACTGATGGCGACGCTGTTCACTGGTGCGCTCGATGCAGTGTGGGCAACTCACGCCATGCTCAAAATCGGTACTAGCGAGCTCTGCCGCCGAAAGTGGGTGACGGCAGGCATAGCACTGTTTGTACTGACCCTGCTGCAGCTGGGCATTCACTGAGACTCGCTGGTCAAAAACGAAACACTCACCGTTCCAGCGTGAGTCTTCTGCTTGGGTGTCTTCCAAATACTGCAAAATTCCGCCGTCGAGTTGATAGACGCTCTCGAAGCCCTGATTCAACAAATAGGACGAGGCTTTTTCACAGCGAATACCACCGGTGCAGAACATAGCCACCTTGGTGTGCTTTTGCGCGTCGAGATTGTCTGCCACCCAATCCGGAAACTGTCGGAAGTTCTCGGTGTGGGGTGAAACCGCACCTTCAAAGGTACCTATATCGACTTCGTAGTCGTTGCGCGTATCGATGACGATAACCTCGGGGTCATCGACCAAGGCATTCCAAGTTTGGGCATCGACATGCTCGCCGGTCTGCTGCATGTCGAGGTTATCCACCCCGAAACTGACAATCTCCGGTTTAACCCGTACTTTGAAGCGATGAAAGCCGCTGTTGCCGGACTCTAGATCCGACCATTTCTGTGATTTGACTCCGTAGCGCTCGGTGAGGTGCTCGGACAATTGGTGCAGCGCCTGAACATCACCCACCACGGTGCCGTTGACGCCCTCACCAGCAACTAAAATCGTACCGCGCAGGGCTAGCTCATCGCCCAGCGTTTGCAGTCTGTCGCACTCAACTTGAGGGTCTTCGAGGTTGAGAAATTGATAGAACGCTAGCACCCGACGCATTACAGGCTCGTCGCCTCGCTAGACTTTTCGCCACCTGCACAGGGCGGCGACATGGGGGCTTTGTTAAAACGCTCTTGCCACTCGGCTTGGGTATAGACATGAATTGCCAGGGCATGCATGCCTTGGTCAAATTCGTTAGCCACCAGTTCGTTGATCATGCGGTGGCGCTGAATTAATCGCTTGTCGGCAAAGGCTTCACTCACGGCAACAACCTTAAAATGACTCTCTGCCCCATCAGGCACGTTGTGCCCATGACTTTCGTCCTGCACCTCTAGGTGCTGCAAACTCAAATGTTGAGCCAGCGTATTTTCTATGCGTTCACGTCTATTCAAAACTGCACCCTTATCCGTCTGCCCGCCCCGGTTGGCGGGCGCGAGTATAAGACCCTGCTACGGCTCGATCAAAATCAGGCTGATGTTATCGCGGCCGCCCATGTCCAGCGCATCGCCAATCAGGCGATCGGCAACCTCATCGAGGTCAGAGCAGGACAGCGCTGCAGCAATTTTTTCATCATCAACCATATCGCTGAGACCGTCACTGCATAGCAAGAAGCGCTGTCCTGAGGATTCGCAACCCCCACTGCAGTAGCCTGGATCAAGGGGTTGGCGTAACCCCAGACCCTGTGTCAGCACATGGCCGTAGTGGGCTTCCACGTCGACGCCGGGCTCGGCCTCACCACTGTCCAACATGCGCTGGGCAAGGCTGTGATCCTTGGTGATTTGCCGTAATTGCTGGTGATGCCAGTGATAGAGCCGCGAATCACCCACCCAAGCGCCATGCCAAGCGTCCCCGGTACGCATCCAAATCACCACGGTACTGCCCATTTTAGAGGCCATTTCCTTGGCTGCGCTGATTTCCAATATGGCTTGATGGGCGGACTCAATCGCCGCCCCTAGATCGTTCGCGGCTCCGATGGCTGATAGCTCGAGATGACGGCAAATCTTTTCTACCGCGACCTTGCTGGCTTCGCTACCCGCCATCAACCCGCCCATGCCGTCGGCGAGCACGGCGACACCGTTTTCTGCCTCGTAGCGAAGCGCATCCTCGTTACGCATGCGCTGTAATCCGGGATGTGTCCGCCCAACCATTTTCAAACTGTGAGTCTCCCGTTTTGTCGCAGACGGCGCGCTGCTTTGGACAACCGACCTCGATCGCAAGCCAGTCCTTCGAGCATCAGTCTATCGATACCGCAGACCCAGACAAAGCGGACTGGGCCTTTGACAATCTCAGGTTGCTGACTGTCACGCACAAATCCTTGGGTTAGACTATCGCGGCAAGAAGAACACATACAGGTCATGGCAATGCTGGCTATTTTATCTCCCGCAAAAACCCTAGATTTCGACAGTCCACTGGTGACGGATCAACACTCGGTACCTGAGTTCACGAAGGAGTCGACAGCGCTGATCAAAACTCTGAGGCAACTCGAACCCGCGGACATTGGCAGCCTAATGGGCATCAGCGACAAGCTGGCCACACTGAACCACGACCGCTATGCCCAGTGGTCTACCAAGTTCGATGACAGCTCTGGTGCCCGAGCGTCGATTCTGGCCTTCAAGGGCGACGTCTATCTTGGCCTCCAGGCTCAAACCATGAGCAAGCGGGACTTCACCTGGGCGCAGAAACGCGTGCGTGTGCTGTCTGGCCTACACGGCCTGCTGCGGCCCTTAGACCGTATTCACCCCTACCGACTGGAGATGGGTACCGCGCTTACCAATAGCCGTGGCAAAGACCTTTATCAGTTTTGGGGTAGCAAGGTGACCCACGCGTTGAACGAGGCTTTGACGGCGCAGCGCAGCAAGGTGCTCATTAATCTTGCTTCCAACGAGTATTACAAAGTGGTGCAACCGCAGAACATTGATGGCCGCATTGTCACCATCAATTTCAAGGAGTGGCGACGAGACGCGTATCGTTTCGTATCCTTCTCGGCAAAGAAGGCGCGCGGTTTGATGGCCCGCTACATGATTGACCAGCGCGCAGAAAAAGCCGATGACCTAAAGAGCTTCGATGTTGAGGGTTACCGCTATAACGAGGAGCTATCGAGCCAGCACGAATGGATTTTCACTCGGCACGTGGCCTGAGGGGCTGGCGACTTATCCTTTGTTCCATTCTTTTGTTTTATCGGTCTCACAGGGAAATACACAGTGACAGAGCAAACTTTGACAGCCCAGCAACAAACCGAACTTGAAGCGGCTACCTTTCGCAGGCTCATCGCCCATCTCGATGAGCGCAAGGACGTACAGAATATCGACCTGATGATCTTGGCGGGATTTTGTCGCAACGGCCTATCGGAGCGGTACAAGGCGAGCGCCGATGATCAAGGCTTGGCGTTGGATTTGGATCAAGCCCGCGAAAAGGTTTACGGCATGACCTACGAGGCATGGAAAAACAATCATCAAACCGAGGCGACCCCCGAGCAGCTTGCCGCCATGGAAAAAGCCAACGGCTGACCCGCACCGGCCACCACCATGATCGATTCTGACAGTCCTGCCCACCAGCCCAATCATTGGCGCGAACAGCCTAGCGCACGGTGGCAGGAATGGCGGGGGCTGATCCTCTTAATTGCACTGCTGGTTTTCCTTCGAACCACGATTGTGGATTGGAACCATGTTCCTACCCGCTCCATGGTGCCTACCATTATTCCCGGCGACCGCATCTTTGTGGACAAGACGGCGTTTGGACTACGACTACCTTTTAGCGAGGCACCGCTACTAAGTTGGCACACACCGACCCACTCGGAAATCGTCGTTTTTCGAGCCCCGCAAACAGGCACTCTCACGGTCAAAAGGGTCATCGGCCTACCCGGCGATCGCGTCAGTTGGCGCGACAACATACTCACCATTAACAGCGTAGCCGCCCGCTATACCCCACCCACTGCGGCTGATCGCGACCCATATCTGGCAGAGCATTTTCCTCACACGGACGCATTACGCGAACAACTCTCTGGCCAACACCGAGTGATCTTGCGATACAAAATCCCCCCGCAGAAAAGCCACGGCAGTTTCGATCCGGTCGATGTGCCGGCAGATCACTATCTCGTGTTGGGTGACAACCGCGACAACAGCGCCGACTACCGAAAGTTTGGCTTTGTGCATGCCGATCACTTGGTCGGCAGGGCAAGCGGCGTGTTGTTTTCTTTGGACCCAGAACAGTTTTACATGCCACGCAGGCAGCGCTTCGCCTCTGCCTTTAAGTAGTGGACGGCGCGGGTTCGCCAATTACCCGCGAAACCCAACCGCCCAGTGCCGCCTGCGCCTAGTCTCGTCGGCTAAAGAGCCATCGCAGCAGACGAATAAGCAACGCACCAAATACACCTGCGGCGGTTAACAGCAACACAAATACACCGCTGGTCAGCAGCAATTCAATGGTCTCCTCGCGGGCTACGCCATACTGATCGCCCAGCCACAGCACACCGGCCACCATCGCCACCGTGCCGAGGAGGATCGTGCGAAACATCCGTCCCGAGCCCTTGCGCTGGGCACTCACCCGCTCACTCGCCCGGGTCGACTGCGTCAACTTTGATGTGGTTTCAGACGGTTCGGTATCGGTCATATTTCTTGGCACTCATCAACAGGCATTATCGACCACCGCTGGCGCGATGCCGACCCAATGACACCCCGCTGCACCGCACGGCCACAGGGCGAGGTATTGTTACTCAACCCTAGGACGCTGTCGCCTAGCAAGCGTTAAAGCCCTTTAATCGACTTGGTCATTCCTACGTTTGGCGCAACATTTCAGCTACCATCCGCGACCCGCAGCTCGATGACGATGGCCCTTTGCCCGATCAGCCGACAAATCACTACTCCGCAGCACTGAGCCCGGTAGAGTTTCGCTATGCGCGGCTGATCTTGCTTACCGCGCTGGTTTCAGTTGGGTTTGGCTTTACCGTGCTGTTTGCCATCTTAGGCCCCTTGGGTCGTGAAGTTGGCATGAGCGAACTGCAGATCAGCTCAATCATTGCGGCCTCATCCTTGGTCGTATTCCTTGCCAGTCCCCGTTGGGGTCGACTCAGCGACCGCTGGGGCAGAAAGCGCGTGATGGTAATCGGGCTGTTTGGTTATGCCTGCGGCAACTTCTTGTTTGCGTCTGTGTTTCATCTGACTCTGATCGGCGCCCTCATACCGCTGGCTGGTTACCTATTGCTCATGCTGACTCGGGTCATGCATGCCAGCGTCATGTCGGCGATCATGCCAGCAAGCAGCGCCTACATGGCGGACATCACCTCGGTGACCACTCGAACCAAGGGGATGGGCGCTGTCGGGGCCGCCAACAATTTCGGCAGTATACTAGGCCCTGCCCTCGGTGGACTGCTGGCGGGGATTACCCTGCTTACACCGCTGTGGGTTGCCTCGGCGGTGGCCATCACCACGGCACTGTTCGTGATTTTCTTGTTGCCAGACATCCCCAAGGTCGCGCCCAGCAGCAGTAGTTCGCAAGGCTCGCCGGGCAAAAAACTAAGCTACTTCGACCCCAGGATATTGCCCTATATCATTGTGGGGGCGCTTATGTTCATGGGCATGGCCTTGGTGCAGCAAACCTTGGCTTTTCGTTTTCAAGATGTCCTTGGCCTGACCGCCGTGGAAACCGCCCAAACCTTTGGTATCGCCATGGGCTGCTCAGCAGCTGCCTCTCTGGTCAGCCAGATTGGGCTCATGCAGCGGATCAATTTAACGCCATTTCAGTGGCTTCGGGTCGCCCTGCCAATACTCGCAATCGCCTTCGCCTGCCTAGCCTTGGCAGACACTAGGAACCTAATGATCACCGCCATGGTGCTACAGGGCGTCGGCATGGGCTTAGCAGGACCCGCCTTCATGGCCGGTGCATCGCTGGCCGTGGAGCCCCACGAACAGGGCGCAGTGGCCGGTATTGCAGGCTCATGCGGACCACTGGGTTTTACCGTCGGCCCGCTGTTAGGTGGATTTTTTTATCAAATATCGCCGGATCTGCCCTATTGGTTCACCTTCGCTATTTACCTGCCGCTCTTAGTCTTTGTGATGCGTCAGCGGCGCGGCGAGAAGCGGCGCGATCAGCGCATCGCCGCGCAAGAAGACTCAGCGTCTTAAAAACCTGAAACTTAGGAGCAACAAACACATGCGAACCAACAACATGGCGTTAGTCTCTCGTCAGGAGAGTGGAGATGAGTAAGGCAATTTGGCAGGCGCCTAGTGCCGAGCTGTATGGCGATATTCGCCTCGAAGAAGGGGTATCTATCTGGCCCCAAGTCGTCATGCGTGCAGAAGCAGACCATATCGAAATAGGCGCCTACACCAACATCCAAGACTTCACCATGATCCACATCGCCAACGTGCCCACGAAGATTGGTGCCTATTGTTCGATCACCCACCACTGCACCATTCACGGGGCCACTATTGGTGACAATTGTCTGATCGGCATCAACGCGACCATTATGGATCGTGCGGTCATTGGCGATAACTGCATCATTGCCGGTCATACCATCGTGACCGAAGACACCGTCATTCCGCCCAATTCCATCGTCGCCGGAGCGCCAGGCAAGGTCAAAGCCACCCGCAACAATTTCGTCGCCAACCGTTTAAATGCACTGGCGTATTACGACAATGGCCAAGCCTACGCGCTAGGCAACTATAGAATTTGGGCTGACCCAGAACAGCAGGCGAGAATGGTGGAACGCGAGGCTGAACTTGAAGCGGAATTCGAGCAGCGTTTTGGTCACTAAGAGTACCGAGCCAGAAACTTTCTCGGCATTCAGCGAATCCCACTGCTTGACCCAAGGCTCCCTTGCCGACGCCGCCCTAGCCGCACGCCGCTATCTGGATCAAAACCCAGCGCGACGCGCGCTGATCTTGCGAGACAGCACCTGTAGGCTGGTCGACCTTGACCTTAGCGGCGATGAAGACCTACTGGTACGCAAAGCCGAACACTTTGTGGTTCCACCCTCTGCTACCACCGGGCTAGGTTCAGCAACAAGCCAAGAGATCACCCTGCTACCTCGGCACTGGGAGTGGCTGTCGACTCAGGGCAGCAGTCCGTCTGCGGTGCTACGTAAACTGATTGATCAGGCTCGGCACGATCCACAGCAGCAGGTCGACGACCTGATTCGGCACCACCAAAATCTAACTTATCGATTTTGTCAGGCACTGTGCGGTGATCTGCCAAACTATGAGGACGCCATGCGAGCACTCTTTGCCAGCGATGAAAACGGGTTTAACGGTAGCACCAGCGACTGGCCGCAGGATCTAGCCTGTCGAGCACAGGCCCTATCGAAGCCGATATGGCAGGCGGCTACGCCTTAGTTCAGCGCGATTATAGTCCGCTTCACAAGAGCATCTAACGTCACAGCCCCAGCACAAGCTTAGCCATGATATTGCGCTGCACCTCATTGCTGCCGCCAGCAATGGAGCTAGCGCGCAAATTAAAGTACCGCGAAAAAGCCACCACACCTTCATCAGGTCCGACGGTGGCTACATTGCTGCCCACGGTTCGCGCCTCGGGTTGATGCACCGCCGCATACTGGCCCATGGCTTCCACCGTCAGTTCGGTAACACGCTGGGTAATCTCCGCAGACAGCGCCTTAATCACTGATGACTCTGGCCCTGGGCTATCGCCCTTGGATAGCGCCGCCATCATGCGGAATTCGGTGTACTGAATGGCCTCCAGCTGCACTTCGGTGTCGTCTAACTTGCGCATGAAATCTGCGTCATCAGACAGCGTACCGTCACCTTGTGGTATGAGCTGAGCCAGGTTTCTTAGGCGCTGCAAACTCACCTTGCGCGCAGCATTGCCGCCAGTGGAACCGCCGCGCTCAAACTCCAGCAGATACTTGGCCACCTGCCAGCCCTTGTTTTCTTGCCCAACCACATTGGCCTTTGGTACGCGCGCGTCATCAAAGAACACCTGGTTTACTTCATGAGCACCGGATGCGAAAAGAATGGGCTCTACTCGGATACCCGGGGTATTCATATCTAGCAACAAAAATGTAATCCCCTCTTGGGGCTTACCGGAATCATCTGTTCTCACCAAGATAAACATCTTGTTGGCATAGTGCGCGTGGGAGGTCCAGATCTTGCTGCCGTTCAAGCGGTAGTAGTCGCCGTCAGAGGTTGCCTTCAATTTGAGACTCGCCAAGTCTGAGCCCGACCCGGGCTCGGAATAACCCTGACACCAGTAATCTTCACCGGACAAAATGCGCGGTAGGAATTCGCGCCGCTGCGCCTCGCTGCCGCAGCCAATCAGCATGGGACCACACATACCCAGCCCCATGGGCGCTGTGTCTGGCGCGCCCGCTGCGGATTTTTCAATAGACCAGATATAGCGCTGCATCAAATCCCAGCCCGTACCGCCATGTTCTTTCGGCCAAGCTGGTGCCACCCAGCCCTGCTTGTGCAGAATGCGGTGCCAAACAATGTTGTGTTCATAATCCAAAAAGATGCCGGGGCAAAAGCGCTGGGCATCACGCAGATCATCCGTAAGGTTTTCATCTAAGAACCGTTTCACTTCATCGCGAAAGGTCTCGTACTCGTTGCCAAAGCTGATATTCATAACACTCCCCTTAGCCACCTTCGATACGTGGCATAAAAAATACTTCGCTCCCTGACGCCAGCGGTTCAGCAAAAGCGTCCTGATAAATTTGACCGTCAATAGCGACAGCAGAACGTTCGATCAAGGTAGCCATTTGTGGCCACTGCGCACAAAGGGCGAGGGTTAGTTCGCGGTAATTGCTGACCGCAAACTCAAGCTCGCGCGAACCCTGGGTAAGCGCCAACATCGGATTGGACAGTACTACTTTGACCATGACATGTGCCCTTCTTTGACCATGACAGGTGCCCTTCGCTCCCACAAAAAACCCTGCTCAGCAGCAGGGTTTTTATCATCGGCCGCAGCAGACCTTGCTTAACCGTCGATAGCATCCAACAGTCGCGGTGGCGACATAGGCAACTCGGTAATCCGCATATCCAGCGATCGCGATACGGCATTCGCGCATACACCTAGGGGTGCAACAATTGGCGTCTCACCCACACCGCGCACACCAAAGGGGTGGCTGGGGTTGGGGACTTCGACGATTTCTGTGTCGATCATTGGCAGATCTGATGCCACCGGAATTCGATAGTCAAGAAAGCCCGCGTTTTCCAGCACACCGTTTTCATCAAAGATGTATTCCTCGTTCAGCGCCCAGCCAATGCCTTGGGCCGCGCCACCCTGCATCTGACCTTCAACATAGGCTGGATGTATCGCCTTGCCCGCGTCTTGAATCGCGGTATAGCTCAGCACGTCAACCTTGCCGGTTTCCCGATCTACGCGCAGGTCGGCAAAGTTAACCGAAAAAGCCGCACCGGCGCCTTGGGCGTTCAAGGATGCTCGAGCGGTAATGGGTCCGCCGGTCTTGCCTGCCTTACGTGCCAGCTCCGCCAAGCTCAGTGGTTTCACGTCAGCGTTGACACCAGGACCGGGTACGGCCTGACCGTCTTCCCATTCCACCTGGTCTTCGTCAAGGCCCCAGGTCATGGCAGCGCGGCGCTTGCAGTCGGCGATCACTGCCTCGCAGGCCTGAGTCACGGCCATGCCGGTTGCAAATGTCGTACGACTACCGCCGGTGACGTTACAAAAGCCCGTGCTTTCCGTATCGCCTACTTGCGCGCGCACATCATCGTAGTCGATGCCCAGAGTCTCTGCTGCCATCAGGCACATCGAAGCGCGTGATCCGCCAATATCTGGGCTACCTTCGATGATCATCACCGAGCCATTTTCGTTGATGTTGACCTCGGCACTGGACTGCATGCCCACGTTGAACCAAAAACCCACAGCGACCCCGCGGCCAGCGCCCTCGGGTACCGGCTTCGTGTAATTTGGGTGTGCTTTGGCGGCTTGCAAACAGGCCTTGAAACCAATGGGCGGGAACTTTGGCCCATATGGGGACTGAGTGCCCTCGTCGGCGGCATTGACCATGCGCAGGTCAATGGGATCCATATTCAGTAACTGGGCAGCCTCATCCAGCGCGCATTCAAAGGCGTGCATGGCTTGCGGCGCACCGGGGGCACGGTAGGCCGCGACCTTGGGCTTATTGACCAATACATCGAAGGTTTCTACCAAGAAGTTTTCAATTTCATACGGGGCATAGATCGACATAGCCCCTGGCATGTAAGGCGCACCGGCAAAGGCGCCGGCTTCAAAGGCGATCCAAGACTGGGCTGCGGTAATGGTGCCGTCCTTGCGCACACCCACTTTCACTCGAGCGACGGTGGCTGAGCTTGGCCCCGTGGCGCGAAACACTTCCTCGCGAGACATGGTCATCTTCACCGGTCGGCCAGATTTTTCCGACAGCAGGGTTGCCAGCGGTTCAAGATAAACCACGGTTTTGCCACCGAAGCCGCCACCAATTTCGGTAGCGACAAACTTCAAGTCGGCCATGTTCTTACCAAGCATCTTCGATGTCGCTGCGCGATGCTCAAAGTGACCTTGGGTAGAACACCAAACCGTGCCCCGACCACGTTCGTCGATGCTGGCGATACAGGCATGGGGTTCGATATAGCCTTGGTGTGCCATTGGGCAGGTGAATTCCCGTTCAACGACTACGTCCGCGGCCATAAAACCTTCATCCAAGTTACCGCGCTCAAGCCGCCCGACGTTGGCGATATTCGAGGGGTTCTCGGGTTTTTCCGGCAGCGCGGTATAGTTTTCTTCGTTGACCAACGTCGCAGCAGCATCCATAGCAGCAACCACGTCCAGCACCGGTGTTAGCACCTCGTATTCAACCTTGATCGCCTCAAGGGCTTGCTCTGCTAAGCGTGCCGTCGATGCTGCCACGGCAGCGACCGCGTGGCCGTGATAGAGCACTTTGTTGCGTGCCATAACATTCTTGGCGACATCATCCATCGTGCCACCGCCTTCGCCACCAGCCTCGCCCTCAAGACGACCGCCCGGAAAATCGGCACCGGAAATGGCTGCGTAGACACCGGGCATGGTGAGCGCTGCGCTGACGTCGACGCTCTTTATGCGCGCGTGCGCATGGGGGCTACGCAGCACCTTGCCATGAATCATGTTGGGTAAGTTCACGTCTGCCCCGAACTGGGCGCGGCCGGTTACCTTATCGAATCCATCGGGCCGGACGGGTGAGGTACCAATCTGCTTGTAATCTACTGCTTCAGCCATGTTCGACCCCTCGTTAAGTTTGTTCTTGGAATAAATCTACCATGAACTTTCAAAGGCTTGCAGAAATGAATCTGATCTCGGCTGGGACTGGGTGGGAGGCATGCAGTACCGCCTATGTCACCGCAGCAGACGGTACAATGCGAAAGGTTGTACAGGTGCTCCAAACCTCACTGGGGCCAAGTTTCTTCAGCCCACCGCTTGCCTCGGCGGGCGCCGGCTGCACATTCACCACATTGGGAAAATGACTGATCGGCTCGATACAAATGAAGCCCGCTCCCCGTGGTGCAAACACGATCCAGTGTGGTAGCGCTGGATCAGCTTCAATGCAGACGGACCAAGGTTTTTCCTGCCATTGAATCTGCGCCGTGCCTGATCCGTAAGCGAAGACGTCGTCCACGTCGCGTTCTCGCCAAGGCTTAGCCGCCATTACGTTAGTGGCTCGCCCATCAGACAGATCGACCGCTTGCGGCAAAAACGCCTCACTCATCTGAATGCCCGCGTTACACAGCAATGTAATTGCCGTGCCCGCGTTGCCACCTGCCGTGGCTTCGAGCAAGGGAAAATGTGGGTGCAGGCCCATGCCAGCGGGCATCACTTGATCGGAGTGATTTTCCAGTGCCACCGTGACGACCAGCCCCTGCTCGCCCAGCTCGAATCGCTGCTGTGCTGAAAATAACCAAGGCCAGCCCGTTGCATCACTTGCCGCCTGATCGTGATGAAATTGCAGTGTGCACGCGGTTTCCGACATCGAATGAAGTTGCCAATGTGCCTGCCAACCAAAACCGTGAATGGTGTGGGGTTCGGGCAAGAAATTGGCGGCGAGTTCTACCCCCTGACCCGCAAAGTTGAACCGGCCCTCGTGAATACGACTGCAAAACGGCAGCATGGGGAAGCAGGCCAAATAAGGCTGAGTCGGCGCCGCACACATCAGCGCTTGGCCGTCACGCTGGAAACTGACGATACCGCCACCGGTGCGGGACAACACCAGCTCCGTCGTGCGGTGCCGTAGCGTGACGGTGTCGCTCACGAGCGCTACTTCATCTTGTAACGAATCGGCAGACTCTTCAGCCCGCCCACAAAGACCGCTTGGGTATATTTTGGCTCGCCTGCCAGCTCGATATGATCGACCCGCTCTAAAAGCTTGCGGAACAGCGCACTCATCTCCATACGTGCCAGATGCTGGCCTAAACAAACATGGGCGCCGAAGCCAAAGGCAATTTGCTTGCTCTCTTTGCGGTCGATGCGAAAGGTATTGGGGTCGGTATAGACCGCTTCGTCACGATTGGCCGACGGGTACCAAAGAATCATCGACTCGCCAGCCTTGATCTGCTGACCGCCTACTTCGGTGTCTGCGGTCGCCGTACGCATGAAGTGACGCACTGGCGAAACCCAGCGAATCATCTCATCGATGGCCGTGGGCATCAGGCCTTCAGGATCTGCGCGAAACGCGCTCATTTGCTCAGGGTTCTCAATCAACCCGAGCAGGCCGCCAGCGGTTGAGGCACTCGTGGTGTCGTGTCCTGCGGTGGCAATAATCATGTAGTAGCCATTCGCCTCATGCTCGGGGATTTGTGCACCGTCAATTTGCGCGTTGGCAATAATGGTCGCCAAATCGTCCTTGGGGTCGGCGCGACGTGCCTCGCTGAGCTTGACGAAATAGTCTTCGAAGTCCTTCACGACGTTTAAAAACTCCGCGGGTTCGAAAGACCGGTTCACATCCGGGTCAGTGCTGCCAAACAGCTCCTGGGTGAGCTTGAGCATCAGTGGTTCATCTTCTTCCGGCACACCAAAAATGCTCATGATGACCCGCAGTGGATACCAAATCGCCACGTCTTTAACGAAGTCGCATTCGCCGCCCATATCCGCCATACGATCGATGTACATATCCGCCAGCTCATCCACTCGCGCTTGCAGCTTGCGCAGATTGCTGCCCATGAACCAACCCTGGGTCAGCATGCGATATTTCATATGATCTGGATCGTCCATCTGCACCAGCGAGCGCACTAGGTGTTTACGCCCAGTCATCTGCTGCACCATTTGCTGCATGACGTCTAAACCCAAGGTCGGGCGAGGGTCATTGATGAACAACTGCTTTTGACCCTCGATTTCTTTGATGTCGTTGTAACGCGTGACATTCCAGAACGGCGTGTAGCCCTCTGGCGCGAGCTGTTTCATCGGCGCGTTCTTGCGCAGCCAGGCAAATTGGTTATGAACCCACTGCTCATCGCCCCAGTTTGCAGGATCTACCATGGCCTGATCCAAAGCCGGTGATTGGGTCACAATTTCCATAACACGCTCTCCGTAATGCACTAAAACTTAACTCGTCAGGAGCAAGACTTTATACTATGGCCTCCCACTTCAAAAACTGCATCCAGTGACCTATTCGGAACGCCTAATCACCCTCGGCTCGCTCACCTTCGGCTGGACCCACGATCTGGTCTATGACGCCGGCCAACCCTATTTAGAGCGCTGGATACTCTGGTTCGGCTTTACGCTAAGGCTGCATAAGTTCCACAAGGGCGACGATGATCGCGCCTTTCACGACCACCCCTGGTGGTTTATTACTATTCCCTTTGAGCCCTATCTGGAGCAGACACCGGACAAGCCGCGCACCATGGTCAAGGCCCTGCGGCCACACTTTCGGTCTGCCACACACCAGCACATTGTGCAGCTGATTGAACACCGCCCGGTGTGGACGCTGATTCTGACCGGCAGCAAATCCAGCGATTGGGGGTTTTGGCACGAGGGTGAGTACACGCCTCATGAAGAATGGTTAGCCGAGCAGAATCATTCCAGCGCTGGCGAGCAGGCCAGCTGAGCCGAGTCGACGCCCACCGTATCAGCCAGCTTTCTGGCGATTCACAAACATCAAGGCGAGAGCCAAGCCACTACCAACCACGCGACTCGATGAAGATGGATAAACCAAACAGGCTGCTGCGACTAGGGCCATCGCTCGATTCAAGAATGACACCGGTGCAAAAAGAAATTGCTGCAGCACCATCACCAACATCAGCATCAGCAGGCCGGTAACCACCGCTCCCACTAGCACCCCGCTCCAACCAAATTCTGCGCTTAGCAGCAGCGGTGAAAAGGCCATCATCAGTGGAATTACAAACAAGCCGCTGGCGAGCTTGACCGCTTCCACTGCGCTACGCATGGGCGCTGCCCCAGCAACCCCAGCTCCGGCGAAGGCTGCCAGCGCGATGGGCGGGGTGACATTGGAACTTTGGGCGAGCCAGAAAATGATCATGTGGGCGGTAATCAGCGCTAGGCCCAGCTCCTGCAGCGCCGGTCCAGTCATGACCGCGAGCACAATGTAGGCGGCCGTCGCTGGCAGGCCCATGCCCAGTACCAGTGCGGCGACCGCCACAAGAATCAGCGCCAACCAAAGCTGTCCACCGCTGAGCGCAACAACAGATTCGGTAAATTGCAGACCAATGCCAGTTTGCCCAATGGTGCCCACCACCAAGCCGGCGACCGCACACGCCACGGAAATGGATACCGCCAGCATCGCCCCTTGACGCAAGCCTTCAACAAGCTGGCGTAGTCCAATACGGGTATGGGTACGCAGTAAGCTGGCCAGCAGCACAGCAGCGCTACCGGCGACCCCTACGAGCACTGGCGAATAATTCCACAGCAAAAGGGCCGTGATCAGCGCTAGGGGCAGCAAAAAGTGCAGGCCGTCGATCAACACTCGCCAAGCCCCAGCCTGGCCCTGCATGCCGGTGAAGCCACCCTTCACCGCCAGCACATGCACATAGAGCAGTACAGACAAAAAGTAGAGTAGCGCTGGCACCAGAGCCATCCACACAATGTCGCCGTAGGAGGTTTTGGTGAACTCGGCCATAACAAAGGCCCCTGCCCCCATGATCGGCGGCATGATCTGCCCGCCGGTGGAAGCCGCCGCCTCGATACCTGCCGCTTCTTCCGGCTTGTAGCCAAGCTTTTTCATCATAGGAATGGTGAGGGAACCCGTGGTAACTGTGTTAGCGATCGCACTGCCAGAGATAGAACCCATGGCTGCGGACGCAATTACCGATGCCTTAGCGGGCCCGCCTCGATACCGGCCGGCGGCGGCAAAGGACAGATCGATCAGGAACTTACCTGCGCCCGTGACCTGTAAAAACGCACCGAACAGCACGAAACTAAAGACAGCGCCAGCGGCGATGCCCAGCGGCGCCCCAAATAGCCCGGCGCCGGTGAACACCTGAAAGCGCACGATGCGCTCAAAACTAAAGCCCTTGGTGGCCAGCACATCGGGCAGCAGGTTGCCAAAAGCGCCGTAGAGCAAGAACACCAGACCCACCCACATCATCACCGGCCCCACCGCCCGTCGTGCCATCTCGAGGGTGGCGATGATGAGAATCAGACCTGCGGCAAAGTCAGCGGTCTGTAGGCCGTTCAGCAAATGATCGATGCTTTGGTAGTCGAAACTGAGAATGCGGCGGCTAGACCAAAGCACGAGAATCATGGCCAGCAAATCGAATAATCGTGCCGGGCTCGTGTCCTTGGCGATGGGATAAACCATAAAGCCCAGCACTAAAATCCATGCAAGGTGAATGGGCCGAAAATAGGTTGCCGGCTGCTGCCCCAGCACACTTTCCAGCGGCAGAGTGCCTACGGGGAAAAAGCCCACCAAGGGCTGCCACAACTGGAACAGCGACAAGCACACGGCCACCGTCGTCGCGATGACGGCCACATACCTAGGCGTATCCTGACTCGGAAACGATAGTCCTGACATAGAGCTGACCGCTGCTACTGAGCACTCGCCGCTACAGGCGGCGTGCATTGGGCTTGCGGGTTTTGCAGATAACGCTGGGTGCCAGCATGCAGCGGTACCGTGGGCAACTGGTGAATGTTGGCCAAGGTCATATCCTTGACCACCGGTGAGACGGCCAGCAACCGCGGGTGATCACGGTAAACCGTACAGGTCAGCGCATAAGCCAGCGCTTCGGGCATGGTTTCGTGCACGACCACAGCACTCCAAATACCTAGGGTCTGTCGCGACTCGCCGACGCCGCTGTAGGTTTCGCCGGGAATCTGGTAGCCCGAGTACGCTGGGAACTGCTGTGTAAGGCGGTCTATTTCTGCATCGCTCAAGGCGATGATTTCGATATCTCGTGTAACAGATAACTCGGTAACCGCGGCAATACCCAGTCCACCCACCACGAATCCGGCATCGAGGGTGCCATCTTTCAAACCAGTCGTGGTTTCGCCAAAGCTGAGATAGCGCGGCGCGATATCGTCCAAGCTCAAGCCTAAGCCTGTGATGATGTTGATGGCGGCTACCGAGGTACCGGAGCCTTGTGCCCCCAAGGCCACCCGCTTGCCTACTAGGTCGTCGATGGTCTTGATGCCGCTATCGCGCAAGCTGAGCATGTGCACAATGTTCGGGTAAGCGGTAAACAGTACGCGCAAGGGCAGCGGTTCCGGGAACCGCCCCGTACCGGCATAGGCACTACTCACCACGTCGGCCATGGCGATGCCCAAATCGCTCTCGCGTCTGGCTACTTGAATCACATTGGTTACGGAGCCGCCGGTCACTTCGGCCTTGGCGTTCACGCCGGGCAAGACCTCGGACCACAGTGATGCCATGGCGCCGCCAAAGGGATAGTACAAACCCGCAGGGCCACCGGTGGCGATAGCTAGGGTGCGCTCACTTTGGCTGCAGCCGACCAGCAGCAAAGCACAGAAAAAGAACAGTATTGTGTGGTGACGTAGTGGCAGGCGCATCGCCTAAGCCTAACAGCAGGCGCTGCCCCGCCAAAGCCAGCGAACTCAGGCCAGAAGCAGCCAAACGCGCTCGTGCAGGTAATAGATGCCGATTTTCAAAAAGAACTCGATACCGCCAATGAGCAACGCCGTGTCGATCTCACCGGTAATGGCGTAGGCAATCAGCGCCGTGGTAGCCGTCGCTACCACTCGCCAAGAAAGCGCCTTGGCCAGACTGTGCCAATGGGTCGGCTGAGCAGACTTGGCGACGGATGCTCTCACAGCAGCGCCAGCAGCCGATCCACGCATTCCTCGACGCTCAGCGCACTGGTATCAAGCCGCAAATCGGCGCTTTCTGGCGCTTCGTAGGGCGAGTCGATGCCGGTGAAGTGAGGTAGATCACCGCGGCGCGCCTTTTTGTACAGGCCCTTGGGGTCTCGGGATTCGGCCACATCCAGCGACACGTCGAGAAAGACCTCGGCAAACTCGCCGGGTTTAAACAGACCTCTGGCCATGTCGCGTTCTGAGCGAAACGGGGAAATAAACGCGGTGATCACCACCAAGCCGGCGTCGGCCATCAGCTTGGCCACCTCTGCCGTGCGCCGAATATTTTCTACCCGGTCCGCCTCGGTGAAGCCCAGATCTTTGTTCAAACCACCCCGAATGTTGTCGCCATCAAGCAAATAGCTGTGAATGCCCATGGCGTGCAGGCGACTCTCGAGGGCATCGGCGACAGTCGACTTACCCGAACCGCTCAGGCCAGTAAGCCAAATCACCTTGCCTTCGTGGCCCATAAGCTTGGCGCGGTTTGCCGTGTCGATGGTCGTTTGGGTGGGATAAAGATTTTGCGCCCGCCGCAAACCGAAGTTGATCATGCCGGCGCCGACGGTGGCCTTACTGTAGCGATCAATGAGTATGAAAGAACCCAGGTCACGGCAGTCGGCGTAGGCGGTAAAGGGTATGGGTTCATCCAAACTGAGGGTTACCCGCCCGATATCGTTCAACGCCAGACTGCGGCTGGGCATTTGTTCCAGCGTATTGACGTTCACCTTGTACTTAATCTCGGTGAGGGTTGCGCTGATCATGCGGCCACCCAGCATTAGGTGGTAACCACGTCCGACGTAGCCCGCATCTTGATCCATCCAAACCAAGGAAGTATCGAACTGATCTGACACTTCGCAAGGAGCACCGGCGGCAACGATAACGTCGCCGCGGGAAATATCGATCTGCCGATCCAGCGTGAGGGTCACACTTTGCGCAGGCAGCGCGCGTGGCAGCGACTGATCAAACAACACAATGTCTTTAACGATGGCTTCCTGCCCACCAGGCAGTACCTGCACCGTATCGCCAGGGGCAATGCTGCCCGCTGCGACGGTACCGGCGAAACCGCGAAAATCTGCGTTGGGCCGATTAACCCACTGTACAGGCAGCCGAAAGTCAGCATTCAAGTCGTCCGCAGCAATTTCAACGCTTTCCAAATAGCCCAACAGCGTAGGGCCGCTGTACCAAGGCGTGCGCCGAGAGCGCTCGATAACGTTGTCACCCTGCAGCGCCGACAAAGGTATGGCGGTGATGCTTTTGAAGCTCAGCGCCGCTGCAAAGGCCAAATAGTCGGCTTCGATTTGCGCGAACACGCTAGGATCGTAATCCACCAAATCCATTTTATTGACCGCCAGCACCACATGGGAAATACCCAGCAGCGAGGTCAAAAATGAATGGCGACGGGTTTGCGTCAGCACGCCCTGTGAGGCGTCCACTAAGATCACCGCCACGTCCGCGGTCGATGCGCCTGTAACCATGTTGCGGGTGTACTGCTCGTGGCCCGGGGTATCCGCGACGATAAACTTGCGATGATCCGTGCCGAAAAAACGGTAGGCCACATCGATGGTAATGCCCTGTTCGCGCTCGGCGGCGAGGCCGTCTACCAACAGGGCAAAATCAATATCGCCGCCTTGCGTGCCCAGCTTTTTGGAATCTTTGAGCAGGGTGGCGACTTGATCCTCAAACACCAGTTGGGCTTCATACAGCATGCGCCCAATCAGGGTGCTTTTGCCGTCGTCCACGCTGCCGCAGGTAATAAAGCGCAACAGATCGAGCGCGTTTTGTTGCGCAAGATAAGAGTCCACTTCCGCGGAGGTTGCAAGGTCTTGAGTGCCCATCAAAAATACCCCTCCTGCTTTTTCTTCTCCATAGAGCCAGAGGAGTCCGAATCGATGGCCCTGCCCTGGCGTTCGCTGGTTCGCGAGTTGAGCAGTTCCAGCACAATCGAAGACAAGTCGTCGGCGTTTGATTCCACTGCGCCGGTGAGCGGATAACAGCCTAGGGTGCGAAACCGTACGCGTTTGATCTCAACTTTTTCATCAGCTCCAACAGGCAGGCGGTCATCGTCCACCATGACCCACATGCCATCCTTGGCCACCACCGGGCGCTCCGCCGCAAAATACAGCGGCACGATGGGAATATGCTCGCGGTAGATGTACTGCCAGATGTCCAGCTCGGTCCAATTCGACAGCGGAAATACCCGAATACTCTCACCGGGATTCTTCTGTCCGTTGTACAAATGCCACAGTTCTGGTCGCTGATTTTTCGGGTCCCAGCGATGTGCGGGATTGCGAAATGAAAATATCCGCTCCTTGGCGCGGCTCTTCTCCTCGTCTCGCCGGGCACCGCCAAAGGCCGCGTCAAAGCCATGCGCGTTCAGCGCCTGTTTGAGGCCTTGGGTTTTCATCACATCGGTGTGAATCGCGCTGCTGTGATCAAAGGGGTTGATGTTCTTAGCCGCCCCGTCAGGGTTGATGTGCACCAGCAGGTCCATGCCGCTCTCCTTGGCCATGTAGTCGCGAAAATCGTACATGGCCTGGAACTTCCACCGCGTATCTACATGCATCAACGGAAATGGCGGCGGGCTTGGGAAAAAAGCCTTGCGGGCAAGGTGCAGCATCACGGAGCTGTCCTTACCGACGCTATAAAGCATGACCGGGTTCTCCGCTTGGGCCACCACCTCGCGCATGATGTGAATGCTCTCGGCCTCAAGGCGATCCAAATGCGATAGCCCTTGGGACGAGGGTTTTTGCCCATCGTTGACGGCGCTGCGATCACTGAGCAGTCCAGTGCCAACATCGGCCTTGGGCGAGTGATAGGCGGGCAAGGCAAAGCGCGCAGATCGATGGTCAGTCAATGCCAACTCATGGGTGCCCTGCTGTGTCACTAACTGGCGGCTTAGCGACAGCGCCTCGCCCTGGGGCCAAAGCAGTGCTGGCTTATCACCTACCAACCGTTCCAAACCCTCAAGCAAGGCGCTTGCCCCAGACGCTTCCGCACCAGCTGGCACAAATACCCACTGCCGAGCGAGTCGACCATCGTTCACCAACACCACTAAATCAGCGCCGAGGCGAGCACATTGCAGTACCCAGCTGTGCTGCCGTTTACGCTTGGCGTCGTTGGCTAGCTGCCGCACAACTGCGGGTTTCAGCGGGCGTTGGTCTTCGTCAATAAGATCGCTAAATTCCCGTGCCGATGGCAGTTCCGCCATGGTGTCGAGAAGACGCTCGGTGGAGCGCTGAGACTGGGCTTCGCCTGTCTCTAACAACAGTTGGTGCGCACGCTTTGCATCCCACACCCCGCCGAGGGAGCGCATACGCGCGAGTAAGTCTGCAGATTCCACTGAATTGAGCCCCGCTCAAAATGTCGTGAAACGCATTATTCAGAGATTTAAGATATTTTATAGCGGTATTTTAGATGTATATCGAATATCGACACGCTAATTTGCATTTAGCGACAAGCTAAAATCCGCCGACATAACCTTCTTTGCGGTGATCCGAGGCGCCCACATAACCCGAGGGCAGCGACTGGATGAGCTGAGCGCCGCCGAACACACTTTCCAGCCGTTCATAACGCACATCGTGCCCGCGCGCTTTAAGACCATCAAATACAGATTGGGGCATACCCCGCTCCAAGCCCACCGTCAGATCAGGATAGACATGCCACCGCGGTGCGTCGCTGGCCTCCTGCGGATTTTGGCCGAAATCAAAGATTCTGCTGACCATTTGCAGGTGCCCTTGGTGCTGCATATGCCCGCCCATGACCCCAAAGCTGAGGACAGGCCGACCACCCTGTGTCACGAAGCCGGGAATAATCGTATGAAATGGCCGCTTACTTGGGCCGACACAATTGGCATGAGCAGGATCCAGCGAAAACCCGGAACCACGGTTTTGCATAGCAATGCCGGTGCCGGGAATGACGATGCCGGAACCAAAGGCCCGAAAGTTCGACTGAATGAAGGAAACCATCATGCCGTCGCTATCCGCGGTCGTCAGATAGACCGTATCTTCACCCACCGGCAGTGATACCGGTGGCTGCGGTGCTGCCCGGTCACCGATGCGCTTCGCCGCTCGCTCTAAAGAACCCGGCTCCAACAACTGCTCTGGGGTGAGGTACATGGCGCGTTCATCAGCAAAATGCTCATTGGCCGCGTGCACGGCAATCTTCATCGCTTCGATTTGCTGATGTATCAGTGCCACCGAATCCAACTCTGCTGCGGGCAGATAACCCAAAATACCTAGCGCAATTTGTGCTGCCAGACCCTGCCCGTTGGGTGGGATCTCCAATAACTCGACGCCCCGATAGGACTGACGAATCGGCGTCACCCAGTCGCAGGTGTGGTTGGCTAGATCTTCCCGCGTCAGCACGCCTCCAGCTCGTGTGCTCGCGGCCACCATGGCAGCGCCTAACTCACCACGATAGAAGGCTTCCCCCTCGGAATCGCGTATGGCCTGAAGGCTACCCACCATATCCGGACGCTTGAAACGCTCACCGGCTTTTGGCGCCGGCCCAAAGTGGGCATACCAATCTGGGTAGTCATCGTAGAAGTGCTCTAGCAACTGCCAGTAGAACGCGCTCTTCGGCCCCACCAGAAAACCGTGCTTTGCGTAGTGTATCGCCGACTCAAACAGCGCTTCGAAGGGTAGCTTGCCGTAGCGAGTCGACAGCGCCACCCAGCCAGAAACCGCCCCGGGCACCGTGACGCTGTCCCATCCTTGCTCGGGCATGCGCTCTAGTCCGGCAAACCGATCCAGCGTCCACGCTGCTGGTGCCCGCCCTGAAGCATTCAGACCTACCACTTCCTGTCCATCCCATAACAGCGCAAAGGCATCACTGCCGAGGCCGTTATTGTTCGGCTCAACCACGGTGAGGGTGATCGCTGCAGCCAAGGCCGCATCTACCGCGTTACCGCCGCGGCGCAGCGCCTGCAGCCCGGCTTCGGTGGCCAGAGGCTGGGAAGTAGCCACCAGATTATCCGCGGCCACCGGTGACCTGGCAGATGGATAACGTTGTTCAGGGTGATACACCATGTTCTCCTTTTTGCGCGTAGCTGTGCTTGGTCACCATGCTGCCCGTAACCTGCCTGTGACCTGCCTGTGACCTGCCTGTGACCTGCCTGTGACTTGGCGACGAACTGCATCCACATGCAGGGTCTTCATGCCCGGCCTCTGGGCAACCAAGGCAATGTCTGCGACCCTAACGATAAAGCGCCTAAGTTTACGGGAGGAAGCTGCGTGAACCATCCATTAGATCCCACACTGACTGCTCAGGCGCAAGCCTTAGTTGCGCAAATGACGCTGGCGGAAAAAGCGGACTTTTGCTCGGGCAAAGACTTTTGGCACCTACCTGGTTTGGCGCGCCTAGACATTCCCAGCATCATGGTTACCGATGGTCCCCATGGGCTGCGCAAGCAGGGCCAAAACGCCGATCATCTGGGCGCGCATCGCAGCATACCTGCCACCTGTTTCCCCACCGCCTCTGCGCTGGCAAGTTCCTGGGACTTAGACCTGATGCACGAAGTAGGCGTCGCGCTGGGCCAAACCTGCGTCGATGAGGATGTCAGTGTGCTGCTTGGGCCAGGCATGAACATCAAGCGCAGTCCACTGTGCGGGCGGAACTTTGAGTATTTCTCTGAAGACCCGCTGCTCAACGGCAAGATTGCCGCGAGCTTGGTTAACGGCATTCAGTCTCAGGGCGTTGGCGCCTGCCTCAAGCACTTTGCGGTGAACAACCAAGAGCTTGGCCGCATGTACATGGACGCCATCGTCGATGATCGGGCCCTGCGCGAAATCTACCTGCGCGGCTTCGAAATCGCGGTAAAGACGGCGAAGCCGTGGACCGTCATGTGCGCCTATAACCGACTCAACGGCGTGTACTGCAGCGAGCACGACTGGTTACTCAATACTGTGCTGCGTGACGAGTGGGGTTTCGCTGGCGCAGTCATGACAGATTGGGGCGCCGCCAACGATCGGCCGTTGGGTATCGGTGCTGGGCTTGATCTGGAAATGCCCAGCAGTGGCGGCGTAAACGATGCCTTGGTGGCTCAGGCGGTCGTCGATGGCGACCTCGACGAGACCGTTTTAGATCGCGCCATCAGCAGAAATATCGCCCTCAGCCTATCGAGCCTCAATCGCCAAAAACCCGCCCTACCGACAGACCCAGATGACCAGCACCGGCTTGCCAGAAAGGCAGCAGCGCAGTCCTGCGTGCTGCTGAAAAACGATCATCAGCTACTGCCGCTGTCAGAGCGCTCAAAGGTCGTGCTGATTGGCGCCTTTGCAGAGAGGCCTCGCTTTCAGGGCGCCGGCAGCTCTCAGGTGCGTCCGACCCAAGTAGATACGCTGCGACAGGCCCTCACCGATTACCTCGGCGATATCGAATACGCCCAAGGCTATGACCCTGTGGCCAGTCGGCCCAATCAAACCTTAATCGCTGAGGCCGTAGCGCTGGCCAAGCAAGCGGACGTCGCCGTGGTTTATGCAGGCTTACCCGGCATCTATGAGTCTGAGGGTTTTGACCGCCAGCATTTAGATCTACCGGATCAACACAGCGCCTTGATTACCGCAGTTTCTGCGGCCAACCCCAACACCGTGGTGGTGCTGGCCAACGGCGCACCGGTCACCATGCCGTGGTTGGATCAGGTACCGGCAGTGCTTGAGGGCTATCTGGGTGGACAAGCCAGCGGCAGCGGTCTCGCGGATGTGCTGATGGGACTGCAAAACCCCGCAGGCAAGCTTGCGGAAACGTTTCCACTGAATCTTGACGATGTGCCCTGTACACCTTTCTTTCCCGGCGAGAACCGGCAGATGCAATATCGCGAAGGCGTCTATGTCGGATACCGCTACTACGATACTGCGCGGCGCGATGTTCTTTTCCCCTTTGGCCACGGCCTGAGCTACACCGAGTTCGAGTACGTGGAGGCCAACACCGACAACGCGTCGCTCACCGCCGACAGCAGCATTCGCCTAAATGTCACCCTCAGGAATACCGGTAATCGCGCAGGTGCCGAGGTTATTCAGGTTTATCGACATACCCGCAACAGCGCCACCCACCAGCCAGAGCAGCAGCTCTGCGGGTTCGCCAAGGTCTCGCTGCAATCTGCAGAAGTCGCAACAGTCACCATTACCATGGAGGCGGAGAACTTTCGCACCTTTGACCACGGCACCCATCAGTGGGTGCTTGAGGCCGGCGCAGTACAGCTACGCATTGGCGCTTCTAGCCGCGATATTCGACTGACTCAGGCCATCAATGTGGTCTCCACGCATACCTTCAGCGCTGTCGCCAAAGCCACCGATGCACCAGAATTTACGCCACGGGGACAGCCGCAAGCACTCAAGGTGTCTGATGCACTGTTTAGCAAGATGCTGAACAGGCCTGCTCCCATGGGCGAAGAGATCCGACCCTTCCATCGCAACTCATCACTCGCCGAGATTGGCACGACTTGGCTGGGCAGCAAGGTCTATGAGCGCGCCATGGCGGGTTTCCTCGGCGGCATGGGTCTGCAAAACGCCGACGCCACCACGCGCAAGATGTTCGAAGAGATGGCCAACCACATGCCGCTACGCGCCGCAGTACTTTTCCAACAGGGCAAAATCAGTTTTGATCAGGTTGATGCCCTGCTGGCGCTACTCAATGGGCAGCCGCTGACAGCGCTGCAGCTCTTTGTCAAAGATCGACGCGCCCGCTCAGCGAGGAACAACAACTAAACTGACGCTACAGGCCTTGAAGCGCTGCTTGGTAGCGCCTGAGTCGCTGCAGCGCGCGGTTTTGCTGGGCGAGGCTTATACCCAGCTGAAGCACCTGCAGATTGTGCAAATCGGCTTTGAGCAAGTCGTCGACGACGCTCATGGCCTGTTCTGGCTGACCGGCAGAATTCAGCGCTACCGCGTAAATGTAGGCGCTACCCGCATCGAGGCGCATTGCATAACCCTCGGCCAACGTCTCAATGCCTTGGGCGAGATTACCCTGCCGCACATGCCACAGCGCCATTGCGACCCGTACCTGACTGCCCTGCGGTGACAGCGCTAGCGCCTGTCGCAACAAACCTCCCGCCATCACATCGCGCTTGGTAGCACGGTAAAGATCCGCCAAGTTCACCAGCCCCGGCACCCAAGCAGGATTGCGCCGCAGCGCCAGCAGTAAATCGGCCTCTGCAGCGTTGATATCGCCCCTCGCTTGATGCACCAGAGCGCGACTGGTAAGCGATTCAGCGCGATCGGTGTTCGCATCGAGATATTCTAGGTATTCGCCAATGGCTGTATCCATGGTGGTGCGTGCTGACGGTGGCAGCTGGCGGTAGCTCGGCAGCAGCCCTGACACCGCAGCAAAACGCAGGCCTCGCAGCGGGTCATTCAGCAGCGGCATCAATGCTATCCAACGTTCTGGGCCGGTCGCCAAAACACCGCTCATGGCCCCTAGCCGTATCAAGGGGTCTGCGTGGCGCAGACCACGACCCAAGGCTTCGGTTTGGCTTTGACGTTGTCCTTGATGTTGTCCTTGTCCTTGCCTTAGACCTGCATACTGACCCAGCAAACTCAGGCCAGTAGCGCGGACGATGCCCGGTAGCTGGGTATTCGATACCACATCCATCAACGGCTCACCGCCGCTACGCTTAGCGCTTTGGGCCGCAGCTAGGGCATGCGCGAAGTGATCGGTGGACTTGGTTCCAAACCACTTGGTCAGCTGCGCAGCCGCCCAGTCGCTGCTGCGATCTTCATGACAGCCGTTACAGGCGTTTGGCACCCCTAGGGCACTGGAGAGATCCGGACGCGGCAGACGGAAACTGTGATCGCGCCGATCATCGATCCCCATATAGGTGCGCGCAGTCATATGGCAGTCCACGCAGGCTCCACCCGAGCCGACAAGAGCTGCCTCAGTCGCTGAGGTACTGATCTCATGAAAATGATGGTCCGCCGAGTCATAGATTTTGGACTGCAAGCCTGGGAAACGGGCACTACCACCGGGACTGTGGCAAGCGGTACAAACGTCATTGCCCTGCCGCTGCAGTTGCGCCGAATGAGGGGCATGACAATCACCACAGGTCACACCGGCGTGATGCATTTTGCTTTGGATGAAGGAACCGTAGACAAAGACCTCATCCAAGATCTGACCATCCGCAAAGTAAAGACCCTCGTCCAACAGCGCGGGCACATAGTGGTCGAGCAGCTTCGCACCGGGACGAAATCCTTCCGCTACTTGGTTGCGTCGGCTATGACAGGAAGCGCAAACATCCAGTCGAACTTCGGGATCCTGCAGCGATACCACACTGAACTGGTTTGGACTTTCGCTGTGTGCGGCGCCGGGTCCATGACAGGCCTCACAGCCGACGCTGACTTCAGCGAACTGGGTGGCATAGGTATCTGTCGCCGCGTCGAAGCCCTTGGTTACCGCCGTGGAATGACAATCGGCGCACATGTGGTTCCAGTTCTGGCCTGACCCCGTCCAGTGCAGCACATCGTCCGGGTGACCCACGGTGTCCGGCTGCAGGTGATACCACCCTTGGCCGTCTTCCCGGGTATCCCAAACCACTGGCAACGCCTGTAAGCGACCGCCCCCCATATCGGTCAGATATTGCTGGAGCGGCGCGGTGCCGAACGTGTAGGCCACACGAAATTCCTCCAGCTCACCGTCGAGACCATCTAGGCGTATGACAAACTGATCCTGACCCTGACCCTGACCCTGACCCTGTAATAGGCTAAATCCGATACGCTGATCACCCACCGTCAGCTCGCTGCTAGCGAAATCGCCCTTGACCGTTTGTGCGGTGGGGTGCGCCATGGCCTGAGCGTGGTGCGATTGCTGCCACTGCTCAAATGCCTCTTGGTGGCACTGCCCACAGGTGTTTGAACCGACGTATGCTCGCGCTTGATTGTCCGCAGATATGTGCAGCGCAGGCGTCGACGCAGGTTGGGCCAGCGAAGCATCGCTAACAGGTGTTTGGGTGGTTACTTTTGAGTCGGCATCGGAGGAGTCGGCATCGGAGGCGTCAGTACAGCCACCCAATGCTAGAGCGCAAAGCGCAGCAATAAAGACGAGACGTTTCAGAGCATGGCGCGCGGTGATTGTGAATACACCGCCCGCTGTTCGGTTCATGCGACGGCTAGCGCTAGTTGCCGTAGTGCGCGGCCAGCACGGCGATATCTTCATCGCTTAGGTTCTGCGCCTGTATCGACATGATGGCGTTCTTGCGCGACCCATCTCTGTAGGCGGCCAACTGCTTGCGCAGGTATTTTTCCCACTGCCCATTCAAGTTTGGATACATCGGCGCGATTGCCTTACCGTTGATGCCATGGCAGGCAACGCAGCCTTTTTCGGCAGCCAAGGTCTCGCCATCAATCTGTTGGCCGCCGCAGGCGGTCAGTAGCGCGATGCTCGCAATGGCGGCGGGCTTGACGATCAAATTCTTAATGTTCATGTCTTCCCCTAGTTCGCTTGCTTGCTGAAGTAGTCGGCCAACAGATCGATCTCGTCGTCTGTGAGCAACACGGCTTGGGCATTCATCTGGTTGCCCGGCTCTTCTTCGGAGCGAAAGTACTTAAGCCGGCTAACAAGATAGGGGGCGTTTTGGCCCGCCAGATTGGGGTATCGAGAGGCATTCGATTTGCCGTCGTATCCATGGCAGGTGACACAGTGATGTTTAAAGGCTGCCTTTTCGCCTTCATCTGCCGCGAATGAGGTTGAACTGAGCAATATTCCAACCATCATGACGCAGACGCTGGCAGCAACTCGAAGATCGAGAACTTTACTGAGCATTTCGCGTTTTCCTTTACCGCTAAATTTCAATGGGCTTGTTTTGGTATAGGTCACGCTATCCCCCTCTGCGCGTCGGATGCTATCGCCACAAAAGGCGACATCCCCTAGCTAACAGCCAACAAGTATCGATGCGGGTAATCCACTGGTGTAAGACCAGGTTTCTCCCCATCGTCTAGTTGATGAAAGCCTTTATGCTCAAAGTAGCTGGTAGAGAAACGTTCCGCTCGAACAAAAATGCCAGCGAAACCCCTCTGCCTTGCTTGGCGAGTTAATTCGTCAAGCAGCAACCCTCCAATGCCACGTGCCTGAGCTTGTGCGTTTACAAACAGGCCGTGAAGGAGCACCGCTTTGACCGTATTTTCACTACCCAAATCCCCTGCCGCCACCGACGTGCTGCCAAGGGATAAAGGCGTGTTCGGTTGCCATGCGGCGATGCCCAAACAAGCGTGCGCTTTATAACACAGGAGAAATTCAAAATCTTGAAGATCCGGCTGCCGATACTGCAGTGGCGCCATGGCTAGGCGCTTCAAACGCTCGGTCGTTGGCCAGCTTTGAATCGACCGCTCGATGACGTCGTTTATCTCCGCCAAATCGACCGCAGCTGGCGTGGTAACCAAGTGGATCAGATGCTGGAGGTCTTGTTGAGCACTCATGGTAAGTGGCCGTATCAAACGTTGGTGTTTGGGGTGTGGGAAAGAGAAGCGCTCGCCTCTGGGGAGGAGGGGGGAGAGGCGAGCGCTTGAGGGACCGTTACTGCAATCCGAACATCACCAGCGATGCGACCATTGCGGCGAACAAGGATGAGGATGCTCTATTGCCAGAGCTATCGTGCAGTCGAGCGCATTGGGCTAGCATCCAAGCGGATCTCTGCGGCCCGGCTTGCTGCTCTTGATGCTTCGACTGCGATGTCTTGTCTACGTTCATGCTGCGCATGTTCATGATTTGGTTAATCAAAGTCAAAGCTGATTGACTCATAAATATGGACATTTCCTATATTTTGGCCAATTTTCCGCCTGAATCAGCGATTTACTTAGACAAGCCACCGAAATCGCCGCCGAAACTGCGACCATGTCCACCTTATCTGTCTAACTTGATACGGCGACAACCCTCATGAATCTAGCTCAAACCCCTCGCGTCGCGATCATCGGTGCAGGTCTTACCGGTCTGAGCGTCGCACGACGGCTTGTCGGAGTAGGTATCGAGAGCCAGCTCTTCGACAAAAGTCGCGGGGTTAGTGGTCGCATGGCAACGCGTCGGCTGGAAATGCGTGGACTTAACCTTCGCTTTGATCACGGCAGCCCCTTTTTAACCCCACCCCAAATGCAGGCGATCGCCGAGCAAATGAACTCCCCGGCCCATCCAATGCCGTTTGACGTCGCAACGCACAGTGCGTTAGGCGATGAATCTTTGATCTGCATCGCCGACGGCATGAATCAAGTCGGCAAGTGGCTGGCGAGGGGATTGAAGATTCATCTGAGCCAACAGGTCACAGAAATAGTGCCAAGTGATGGCAATAGGCGATGGCAAATTGTCACCGCGGACGAT
>ERZ802822.337-NODE-337-length-33882-cov-8.260435_pt1 | contig 33882 bp, 31 predicted proteins | sample MGYA00345649_ERZ802822 | MGnify/ENA primary metagenome ERZ802822 (study PRJEB30503, sample SAMEA104212359) | marine metagenome | biome: Westerlies Biome; feature: [SRF] surface water layer (ENVO:00010504) within the epipelagic zone...; material: water...
TCGGCGGTGGTGAGGGACTCTCGGCAATAGCCCACGACGAGTATGTAGCCAGTAAAGAAAAAGCCCGTAAGCAGACCGTAGGCATCGCCAACCCAAGAGCTGGATGAACTGGTACCCACGCCGAGGTGCGCGCTGACCAAAATTCCAGAGCCGGTTAAGGCGCAAATCAAACCAAGGGCAAATCGCTTTGACAGCGTTTGCCGCAAAAAGCAAAAGGCCACCAGTGGAACCCACAAGCTAGAAAGTGTTGCGAGGAAGGTAGCATTGCCAAGGCTGGTATTGACGAGGGCCAAATGCCAGAACACCAGATCGCCAGCGAAGCAGGCGCCGGCGATAAGCAATAGCCGCCACTGCGGGCGGCTTGGTAGGGCTCTCGGCCTGTTCTGATCTCTCGTGCGCAACGCTGCGATGCCCAGCAGAACCGGTAGGGTAAGGGCAACTCGCCAAAAGCCCGCCGCAGTACTGCCAACGTCGATTTCGCGCAAAGCGGCTGTGGTAGCACCTAAGATCAGCGCGCCGAGGACAACGGCGAGCACCGATAGCGACGTCGTGTTGGGCGACGTCATCGGTTGTCGATGCGCTCAGGTTGAAGGATTAAAAAGCGACGCGTTAGTCGGTTAAACCCTGCAGCACGGCGGCTTCTTGGCGCACAAATTCTGGGGCCCCGAGCCACTGACGATTGGCGCCGCAACGCTTGAACCAGTAGTGCAAGCCGACCAGGTCCGTGAAGCCCATGCCACCGTGCACTTCCGTCGCCGTTTTGGCGACAAACTGCGCTACCTCTGCGAGGTGGGCCTTAGTGTGACAGGCAGTCACTCGGGCCTCTTCGGGAAGCTCTGCAAGTGCATGTCCAGCGAACCACACCATGGAGCGACATGGCTCAAGCTGAGCCGCCATCTCGGCGCACATATGCTTTACCGCCTGAAAACTGCCAATGGGCCGGTTAAATTGTTCGCGCTGTTTGGCGTATTCCACGGCCTGATCCAACATGTTTTGCGCTGCACCCATGGTGTCGGCGGCGATGGCGACCCGGCCAATATCCAGCACGCTCTCGAACACTCGAACATCTGTGCTCACAGACTGGGCCGCAGCGTTGTCATAGGTCAGCTCCACGGTGCGCCGAGTTTTATCCACGGTGGTGAGGTGGGTACGAGTAAGTCCCGGGTCGTCTGCGGCGACGAGGTAAAGGTGCTGTTTCTGATCAGCGACCAGATAAGAGTCTGCGTCCGCATCAAAGGCGAACAAGGATTTGCCAAATAGGCGACCGTCTCGTGCTTCAACCTGCGCGTCATTGCGCCGCTTGATGGCTTCAGAAAAAGCGATGCCTACGCGATGTGTCCCTGCTGCGATCTCAGCGAGAAGATCATCATATTTGCCGCCGCTGGCCACCAATGCCGTTGGCGCCATCACCGCAGTGCCGAGAAAGGGTGACGGCGTAATGTGGGCGCCCAAGGACTCGGCCACGATGGCTGCATCTAGTGGATTAAGTCCAATACCGCCCTGGGCTTCAGGAATCAGCAGAGCGGGTACGCCCAGCTCTGTGAGTCCTGCCCAGATGTCCGCGTCGTCCCCGCCATCGGCATAGGCGCGCACGCGATCCAATGGCGAATTGTCATCGAGAAAGCGATTAACGTTGTCGAGCAGGAGTATTTGTTCTTCAGAAAGTCCGAATTGCATGTTGGCTCCTTAGCTCGCTTTTTCGAATTTAGGCTCACGAGGCATACCTAGGCCGCGTTCGCTGATGATGTTCTTTTGAATCTGCGAGGTGCCGCCACCGATGATCAGCCCCAAAAAGTACATGTAGTCTCGCTGCCAGCTGCCCCCGCCTCGTAGGTGGGGATTGTCCTCATAGGCGAGACCGATTTCGCCCATCACATCGATAGCCAGGCCTTCGAGGTCATGGCGCAGCTCTGTGCCCTCAAGCTTGGTGATCATGCGCGACAGACCTGGGTCTTGTCCGGCATTCAAACGCGCAGACAGCACTCGCAGTTCGTTAAAGCGCATGGCCATCACCTTGCCCTGGATTTTCATCAGGCGATCGCGATACACCGGGTTATCGATCAACCGTGCGCCGTCAGCGGTCTCGTTTTTCATCAGCTCGATGAGTGCGTTGATCCGAGTTTGCGCGGTATTCGCCGGCGCAAGCGTTTCGCGCTCGTGGCCCAAGATGGCGTTGGCTACCTGCCAGCCTTGCCCGCGCTCGCCAACGATTTGATGCTTGGGTACGCGAACATCGGTAAAGAAGGTTTCGTTGAAGTTGGCATGCCCGGTCATATCCACCAGCGGACGTACTTCGATGCCCGGTGTTTTCATATCGAATAGCAAAAACGAAATACCCTTGTGCTTAGGTGCGTCAGGTTCGCTGCGCACCAAGCAAAAAATCCAGTCGGCTATTTGTGCGGTACTGGTCCAGATTTTTTGGCCGTTGATCACCCACTCGTCGCCATCAAGCACGGCTGCCGTCGACAGGGCAGCTAGGTCACTGCCAGCGCCGGGTTCGGAGTAGCCCTGACACCAGATCATGTCGCCCATGATGGTGGGGCGGATAAACTGCTCTTTCTGTTCTTGTGTGCCCATTTCCAGCAGCGTCGGTACGAGCATGGAAATACCCTGGCCACCAAGGCCCGCGTTGACCCGCGCCTTGGAAAACTCTTCGGCAATAATGCGCGTTTTGATGATGTCAGGCTCAGCGCCGTAGCCGCCAAATTCTTTGGGAATGGTTCGGCAGGTGTAACCGTGTTCGATGAGTAGCTTCTGCCAATCCTTGGCTTGCTGCCCGCGTAGGTCATTGCCCTTTGGGGCTTTGTCGGCATTGCTCGCTAGAAAGGTGACAACCTCGCCGCGAAAACCTTCGTATTCTGGGCCGAATGATAAATCCATTTGTGCTACCCCCGCTTAGTGTCATGTGTAATCTCATTAGGCTAACGGCTGGTCAGCAGCCTAGCAATAGAGGGGCGGCAGAGGGGCGGCAGGATTGCCTAGGGCGGTTTGCGCGCAGTTTCGGTAGGCTAAGGACCTGTCAGATTGATCTTTTGGATACCTCCCATGCCACCTCCTGAGAACTCTTCGAGTGCTTCGAACCAAGGCCAAGCGCGCTATGCCATGTTGCAAACCATGGCGCAGATGCAGGACGAACATAACACCCTGGTGCATGCCCAGTGGCGCACCCAGGGCTATGCCTATTACCGAGCAATTTGGGTCGAGTGCGCCGAAATGCTCGACCACTTCGGCTGGAAGTGGTGGAAAAAACAGGACGGGGATCTAGATCAGGTAAAACTCGAGTTAGTAGATATCTGGCACTTTGCGCTCAGCGAGTTACTGCGCCAAGACCGGCTTGAGGACGCGGTCGCCGATGCCCTCTTCGCCGTTGATACCGCGCCCGCGTCGGACGATAAGGATGAGCAAGAGGAACGTTTCAGATTGGCGATAGAGGCGTTGGCGCAGGCCTGCTTGCGCACGCGTTCGTTTGAGCTTCAGCCCTTTGTCGATGCGATGGCCGCGCTCCCCATGACGCTGGATGAATTGTTCGCCCTGTATATTGGCAAAAACGTGCTTAACGGCTTTCGTCAAAACAACGGCTATAAGAGCGGCGAGTACCGCAAGCTTTGGCAGGGCAGAGAGGATAACGAGCACCTAATAGAAGTGCTGAGCGCATTAACGGTGGCGCCCAGCGAGTTACCCGACGCGCTTTATGCGGCGCTACAACAGCGATATGACGCCGACTAATGCTTGCTTGGGCAAACTATGTTGACTGAACCATCTGTGGCAACGGTACTGCCGGTCATTAAGACAAAATGGCAAAACCAGTGGCAGCCGGAGCTGATTGGCACGCTGGTGTTTTTGGTCGATAACGAGCGCGTGCTGTTAATCGAAAAACTGACGGGGCATGGGCAAGGCAAAATCAACGGGCCGGGTGGCAAGTGGGAGGCAGGCGAATCGCTGCTGGAGTGCGCGCGCCGCGAAACCTTGGAAGAAACGGGCTTGATGGTTGATCAACTGACCTGCGCAGCGGAACTGCGCTTCGTAGAACAGGCAGGACCACAGTGGTTGGGCTATGTCTTCGTCGCTGAACATTGCGCTGGCGAGTTAACCCAGACTCGAGAAGCCAAACCCTTTTGGTGCGATATGAACGCCATTCCTTATCCGTCGATGTGGGCAGATGATGCGATCTGGCTGCCAAGGGTGCTAGAGCAAGCGCGAGGGCAGACGCCGTTCGCTGCACCCTTCGTCCAAGATTTTTTGTTTAACGACGGTGAACTGCTGGCCTTCGAGCCTGCCAAACAGGCGGAACTGTCGTTTTCGGTAACACAGCCGCGCGCGGCACAACCTTCATCAAGGGCATAGGAGCCACATGCGTATTGGTATTTCTGTGCAGTCTGCCTACCGTGTAGACGACCCAGCCCAGGGTGTTCGACATATGCTTGAGCGTGCCGAGGCTGCGAGTCAGGCGGATTTGGATAGTTTGTTTGTTGGCGATCACCACGTCACCGGTTATGCCTATTACCAGAACTCGCCGATTCTTGGCCGCATGCTCGCGCATTGGCACGGCAAACCCGCAGGTGCGCTCTACCTGCTGCCGCTCTGGCATCCGGTACTGCTTGCAGAGCAGATCTCCACATTGGCTGCCATCATGCCCGGTCGGTTCATCATGCAGTGTGGTCTAGGGGGCCTACCCGACCAAAGCGCTGGCATGGGCATCGACATGAGCCAGCGTGTCGCCATGTTCGAAGATTCGCTAGCCATCATGCGGCAGCTTTGGGCGGGTGAAACCGTGAGCCACGATCGCTTCTGGCAACTTGAAAATGCACATATTGCGCCGCTGCCTGCGCAGGACATTGAAGTTTGGATTGGCGCTACCGCGCCAGCGGCGATCAATCGAACTGCGCGCCTGGCCGAGGGTTGGTTGGGCACGCCGTCTGCAACGCCGCAACAAGCAAAGGAGCAGCTTAATCAGTATCGCCAAGCGTGTGCGGAACATCAGCGTACGCCCAGTGCAGTGGCGCTGAGGCGCGACATCTTTATCGCAGGTTCAGTCAACGAGGCCGAGGCCTTCAGAAGCCATGCAGTTGCGAAGGGTTACCGAGGTTTTCCTGAGGAAGCACTGATCTGCGGCGATGTGTCGCAGGTTGCCGCCCAATTTGCAGAATTCTCCGAGGCGGGTTTTACCGACATCGTCGTGCGCAACATGTCATCGGATCAAGGCCAGGCGCTGGCGACCATCGAGGCGCTCAGCGACGTGCGCAGACAGCTGAACCTTTAGCGATTGCGAATCACCAAGCGCTGTCGCCAAACGCTTTCGTCACATTCTGTGTGCGAGCTCTAAACGCGAATCCCAGCGGCGATAAAACGGCTCGTCTAGCCCTCAATGACCTCAAAGGTAACTCCTGCGCGTTGCGGCAGGCGCTGCAATAGCTGGTCACCCATGGCAGAGGCGGGCGTCCAAAAGCCACCTGCCACCGGTAAGTCGTCTTGGGCCAGCGCGAGCGCGCTTTCCGCAATCATCTTCGAGGTAGATCCGTAGCCGGGATCTTTGTCGCCCTTGACCCGAACCCTGACGTTTTTACTGCTGTCTGTCGGATGTTGTCCAAACAGTTCAATGTCGTAGTAACCATTGTTGATGGCATCGTCGCTTGGGCCTTCACCAGGCTTGGGCAGAAATTTCTGCATCAGGCCTCGTGTGAATGACATGCTCGCGGCGCCCACAAAAACGCCGCTGCCGACGCCAACACCAGTGGCACCTAAGAAGCCGCCGGCACCCTTGCCCGACAGAGTGCCTTCGTTGTACTGAAAGTCCCTGCCATACAGTCCGTCTAGCAACTCGGCACTGCGTCGCACCACGCGCGTGTTCACTACACCCATAACAAAGGGCCCAACCCAAGAATCAAAGTCTTCGTCGTAGTAGGCGCTCATGCGGTCAGGACCATCGAGGCCGCGTTGGGTATCGTTGAGCACGTAGGGATCGGCGAGCTGCCTAAAGATTGTTTTGTCTTCTCGCGCTTTTTCCATCATCGCGATCATGCTGTCGATGGTGCCGCCGCTGAAGCCACCGCTGAAGGCGCGGGGGCGATATTTGATTTGCCGCGCGGGCACGCCGTGGGTTTTCAACATGTGCTTTTGCAGAAAGTAGACGCCCAAATCTGACGGTATGCTGTCGAATCCGCAGGTATGCACAATGCGAGCGCCGGTACTCTCAGCTTCTTCCTGATGCGCAGTGATCATCTCGCGCATCCAGTGTACCTCGCCGGTTAAATCGCAGTAATGCGTGCCGTGTTTTGCGCAGGCGGCGACCAAACTTGAGCCATAGCGCGCGTACGGACCAACAGTTGTCAGAATGACCCGAGCCTGCTGCACCAAGGCGGTGATTGATTCTTCGTCACCGCTGTCTGCGGTAAGCACCGGAATGTCTCGGCCGGCGAGTATCTGTTGCAGCTTTTGCGGGTTTCGCCCGGCAACCGCCCACTTGAGGTTGCTGTTGGTCTGATGTTCTGCCATGTAGTCGACGACGAGGCGGCCTGTGAAGCCACTGGCACCCCAAACAATAATGTCGTATTCACGCTCCATGATGATCTCCTGTTGTTCTGCAAATTGGATAATTCGATTGGCCATGAAAAACCCCTGCTGTGGCAGGGGTTATGACACGCATATGCAGTTGTACTATTCGCCGCCGGCGCCAGTCGAAGCATCGCCGTCCTTACCCTCACGGCTGCGCTGGCTCATGCTGTACAGCTCTTGAATATCCAGTCCGCCATCGGCGTTGGTATCCACCATTTTAAAGCCTTGGACGAGGCGCTTTTTCATACGCCCCGGCAGTTCCTGCCAACTCAGCTTGCCGTCCATGTCTTTATCGAGAAAGCCCACCATTTGCGTGGTATCGGCGAAGGCCTTATCCAAGATAGGTGCTTCCGATGTTTCGTCAACCAACGTATAGCTGAATGCGCCGTAGAGCATTTCATCCCAGCTTTGCAGCCCCCACGGCACGGAGCGATTTGGGTCTGGATTGCCGGGGTTGGCCGCAGAGTTGTCATACCAGGTGGTGTGCACCAGGCGGCTACCAGGTTCTATACGCTTAGGTTCCACAAAGGTGTAGGTGCGCTGCCAGTTAAAGTCATAGTTGGGCACCGATAACACGGTTTCGCGGCTGCCATCTGGAGCCATCAACTCGAACTTCGACGCGACCCCTCGGTAGTGTGAGTGGGGTACCAGATCGTGCAGCAAGGCTGGCTTGTCAAACTCGTAGTACGCCACCTCCGCATGTCGGGCCTCATTGGGCGGGATTTCAATGGTTGGATCAACGACCACACTTTGGCGATAGAAATTGCCCGGTTGCTTGTCGTGGAAATACAGGCCGATGCGTGAGGCATCGACCACCTCTCTGCCAATGGGTGTGTAATGCAGCTGGAAGGTGTATTCGCCGCCAGGAGCAATATAAACGCCCGTATCTTGCGGAAATATGTTGGATTCGTTGCCCGGGGCGTAGCCGATTAAGTAGTTATCGAAAACGCCAGAGTCTCGCTTGGCTTGGGCCGTCGTGGCATCGATGGAGCCTGCCAAAATATGGTGCACGACTTCGCGGTTGCCTGGGATCACTGTGGCTGCCCTTACCCAAACGCCTTGCTCGAGCGGGTTGGCCAAACGTGGGAATTTATACTCGACCACGCCGCTTGCGGGAATCGTATACTCGGGAATCTCCAGTATCAGGTCAGGCTCACCCAGTGGCCATTCCACTTGGGCAATGGCTAGGCCTTGCAGCGGGTCTTCGCCATCGCCACGAGGAGCGCCCGCTTCGATCCAGTGCACTAGTGTTTGGGCCTGCTCAACATTCAACGACTTGTCGTTCTTCCACACGCCGATGTGCGGATCGGCATGCCATGGCGGCATACGTTTGGTGCGAATGACTTCGCGCATCATGGGGGCAAAGCCGCGCACCATCTCATAGCTGGACATGGCCCAAGGGCCAAGACCGCCCTCGGTATGACAAACCACACACTTTTCTTGGAGGATTGGCGCGATGGTATCGGTGTAGCTGATTTGCGCATGGTCGACATTGCGCTGGGCGAAGTTGATCAAGCAGCCCATGGTGTCGCGGCTGGCGACCTCAACGGGTTGGTTTGCAAGCACGTTGGCAATGGCGTCAGCGGCAAAATGCTTTGAGGCTTCAGCCTTTTGACGCTCGTACACCTGCCGGTCGTTGATCGGTCCGCGGTAGGCAATCTGCCAAGTTTGTGGGTCGATGACGAGCACCTCTGCGGTGCGCACGAGGTTCAGCGACTCGCCGATGAGCTGGGTTTCGTCGTGCAGGATCGGCATGTCGATCCCGAATTTTTCAGCCTCAGCCAAAATCGTGCTGCGCTGATCCTGCAGATTGGCGTTCAACATCATGAAGTGCACGCCCTGATCGGTGTATGTATCGCGCAGTGCTTTGTAATCGGTGAGCGCGTTGCGCACGATCGGGCAGCCATTGCCTTGAATCATGATGACCACGGCAGACTTGTCGCGGTGGTAGTACAGATTGTGTGCGTCGCCGTGCTGGTCAAGTAGCACGAAGTTTTCGATGCGTTCAGCCTGAACGCTGCTCCCTAGCAGCAAGCCAACGGTAATGGCAAAGATGCGCAACATGGCGATCTCCAAAGCAAGAAATAGGCCACAGATGATACGGCACTGGCTAACCACCTCAAGTGCGTGGCATGTGAGCGACCGCGCACTAATGCGCTTTCTATGGCGCTGATTCTTGTCCTCAAGCTATGATCTCGCCGTTCTGAAGGCATTTGAGAGGGAGCGCAAAGACAATGGCGGACGGTTTAGAGGGTATCGATGTGGTCGCCGTGACGGCTTGGCTCGCCGATCGGCTAGAGAATCTGGAGACGCCATTAGACTTCGAGTTACTGGCCGGCGGTCACTCGAACTTAACCTATCGGGTAACTGACGCGGCGGCTAACACCTATGTACTGCGTCGACCGCCCTTGGGCCACGTGCTGCAAAGCGCCCATGATATGGGGCGTGAGCATAAGATCATTTTTGCTCTGCAAGGATCCTCCGTGCCGGTGGCTACCACGGTTGGGCTGTGCGCCGATGACTGGGTCAATGACGCGCCTTTTTATGTCATGAACTATGTGGCCGGACCGGTACTGCACAATCACGAGGCCGCCGCAGCGCTCAGCGAAAAAGATCGTGGGGCTCTAGGACTGCACGTGATCGACGTGTTAGCGGCGCTGCATCAGATAGATCCTGATGCCGTGGGCTTGGGGGACTTGGGCCGCAAGGAAGCCTATCTGCAGCGTCAAATGAAACGCTGGGTAACCCAGTGGGACGCCACAAAAACCCACGAAGTACCGGCCATGGACGAGAGCACGCGTCTGCTTGCCGAGCGGATGCCAGAGCAGGTGGGCTCCGCCATCGTGCATGGCGACTATCGCCTGGGCAACATGATTACCAACGATGGCAAGGTGAGTGCAGTACTGGATTGGGAGCTTTGTACGTTGGGCGACCCACTGGCCGACGTGGGCTATTTGCTGAATTCTTGGGTCGCACCTGGCGAACGCGAGGAGGATCTGACGCCCACATCTGCCGGTGGTTTTTGCAGCCGTGAAACGCTATCCGAGCGTTACGCGCAAAGCACGGGCCGAGACTTAAGTGACATCAACTATTACCGGGCGTTTTCCCACTGGCGCTTGGCCGCCATTAATCAAGGGGTCTACAAGCGTTACTTGGTGGGTGCCATGGGCGAAGGTCATGACGTCGATCTTGACGCGCAAAAGCAAGGCGTCACGACTCTGTCTGAAATGGCCTTAGAGCTATTGTCTTAATCAGCCCGCCTGATTGGGGAGTCTGAAGAAGCGCTAGCGCCGTTACGGCAGGCGCATGCTTCTCGGCAGGGATGTTCGCGGTTGCGAAGAATAAAAAGGCGTGTCAGATAAACTGCATCTGAAAACAACTGATCTTCTTTGGGGGGAAGGACGTTGTAAGGATTTACATTAAGTTGTTCGCACGCCTGAAACTGGTCTGTTGGATGCAATGTACAGTACAAAAATTCTAAATCAACCCCAAATTCAACAAATTTCGTAATAATTTACAGGTTTTGTATAGATTGCCGTCGATCTTTCATGATTCCGCCGAGGTTTGGCTGTTTTTCGATGACTGAACGGGCCTTTCGTCGGAAATTTGCGGCCGAATTTGCGTCAGTGCAGGGTCTAGTGGGTTAGACCCGATGGTGGGTTCGTGGGCGATTGCTGGGCGGTTGCGTTCTCGGCGGCTGCTGTGATGGTGTGTAGAGCACTTTCTAGGTAGGCCCGCGCATAGGCCGCATCGCTGCAGGCCTCATCCAGAGCGCCGTGGGCTGCGGCCTCGCTGGCGTGCTCTTCGGCGCAGGTTTGCAGATACGCAGACAGCGCATTGATTTGATGCACGGCCTCAACCAAATGTTGCGTGGGTTGGTTGGGGTCCGTATCGCTAACGGCCAGTGCGATCAGTTCCTCGTCGCTGAAGCGTCTTTGAGCATAACCCACTGATTTTATGTATCTTTTTGACTCTTCAAGACAGGTAAATTCGATTTCGCGCCAGTCCAAAGGCCACTTGAGTACCGGCGTATCCGCCGTTTGGCAGCGGCTTAATTCGGCAGCGGTGGCAAATTGGTAGGCAGTGATAATTTTGCTGTTCGGCAGGTGTTGCTGAGCTTTCGCAATGTCTTGGGTACTTAATACGGGCATCTGCAACACGAGCACTTGCGGCAGTTGCTGCTGCTGGCTCGGGTCAAGAAGCGCGTCAAGATTCGCCCAACGGGCGACAACGTCAATACGATCCGTCGGCTCCTGTTTTTGCTCTAGCTGCAGCAAGTTCGCGCCGACCAGACCCACCAGAGGGATGGCCTGTGCTGCAGCGTTAGGCGAATCGACAGCGGCAGCGGGGCTATCGTTAAGTCTTTGATTTAGCTGCTGTTCGGTTAAGTGTATGACGCTGGAAACAGTTTGCCCGCGATCTATCAGATGTTTGATTTTTTTCAGTTTTTCCAGCTGCTGGGCGCTGTAAAAGCGCGTTCTGCCATGCTTATGTGCTGGGCTGAAATCGTGCCGTCGCTCCCACGCCCGCAGCCGCTCCACGGCGATGCCGGTTAGCGCGGCAACGCTGCCGATACGGTAAAAGTCATCTGCTAACGGGTTTGCCATCTTCTTGTACAGGTACAAAGGGTCGACAAAGATACCGCGTTTGGGCGAATTGTCCAGTCTGTACACACCTTCGAACAAGCTACCGAAACCTTGCCTTAGGTGACACATGGGAATCGACTGCGGTCAGTAATTGCTGGTTGGGTTGATACTGATCGTCACGTCTTCGCCGTCGGTGGGCAGGTCGGTCGGTCGGGCCGATCCTTGCTGGTATCTGGCAGTGCTTTCTACAACAATATGAGTCGATTCATCCTTCATGCACACAACAACAAATTGGGGAGCCAAGATGCAAAATAATCTGGGTTTGTTTTTGTCCAAGCGGGCTTTTTTGTCACCGACCCGCGAAGCCTACGTTGAAAGCGACGGCAGCCTACGCCTGACCTACGCCGAACTAAACAGCCGCTGCAACCAACTGGCGAACAGTTTTGCTGATGCCGGCATCGCCAAGGGTGAGCGCGTGGGTCTGTTGTTGATGAATTCCAGCGAATTCATGGAGAGCTACTACGCGCTGGCCAAAGTGGGTGCTGTCGTGGTGCCATTGAACTGGCGATTGGTAGCAGACGAGCTTGAGTTCATCTTGAAGGACAGTGGCACGACGCGATTGATCTTTGATAACGAGTTTGTCGATACCGTCGCCGAACTGCACAGCCGCGGCGACAAGACTGACATCAAGCAGTGGCTGCATGTGACCCAAGATGACGCAGCGCATTTTGCCGACGGCTATCGGGTATTCCGCGACGCTGGGGACACTGCTGAGCCAGAGGTGCGCGCCGCTGACCACGACATGCTTTACATCATGTATACCTCGGGCACCACAGGCCTTCCCAAGGGCGTGGTACACACCCATCACACATCTATCTGGGGTTTGCTCACCATTGGTGGGACCGCCGTCTATCATGATCCGGAGCGCTATCTGGCGTGCCTGCCCATGTTCCACGTTGGTGCGCTGACACCCTTGGCGGTTAACGTCTACATGGGCGCTACCTCTGTGGTGATGCGTTCCTTCGATCCGGTGGAAGCCTGGCGGATTATCGAGCGTGAGAAAATCACCAGCGGGCTGGCAGTGCCGGCCATGCTGAACTTTATGCTGCAGGTACCCAACTTTGAGAACTTTGATCGATCAACGTTGAAATGGATGATGACCGGGGCCGCTCCGGTGCCGCCATCCTTGGTCAAAACTTTCTCAGACATGGGTATCGGCATTCAGCAGGTATATGGCCTAACGGAGACATGCGGCCCTGCCTGTTTGATGGATGCCGAGAATGCGATCAAACACCCCGCCTCAACCGGTAAAGCCTTCTTCCATACCGAGGTGAAAATTGCCGATGACGATGGCGTCGAGGTCCCGCGAGGCACAGCGGGCGAAGTGCTGGTGAAGGGCGAGCACATCATGGTGGAGTATTGGAACCGCCCCGAGGCCACGGCAGAGACCATCAAGGACGGCTGGCTGCATACCGGCGATGTCGCGATCATGGATGACGAGGGCTTTGTCAGCATTCAAGATCGCATTAAGGACATGATTATCAGCGGCGGTGAGAACGTTTATCCTGCAGAGATCGAAGGCCTGTTGGCGACGCATCCCGGCATTCGAGAAGCTGCGGTTATTGGACAAGACAGCGAGCGCTGGGGTGAATCACCCTTGGCGATTGTCGTGAAGAGCGATGACGCCCTTACGGCGCCCGAGGTGCTTGAGTTCTGCCAAGGCAAGCTCGCGCGGTTCAAGCAACCCCAAGTCGTCGAGTTTGTCGACGAAATCCCTCGCAATCCCAGCGGCAAGATTTTGAAGCGAGTGCTGCGCGAGCAGTTTGACCGCGACGCGCCAGTGTAGTGGCACAGGCTCTAGGGGCGGTTTGCTAAACCCACGCTGAGCGGAAAAAAGGGGAAACTATGGAACTCAACGAACTGCGTCAGCGGCTTAAGGTTTTTTGTGCGGCGCATTACGCAGGGCCGAGCGACATCACCGAGGTTGTGGTTATGCCTGGTCACGCCGGCTTCGCCTACGGTTTCCGTGTCGCTCATGCCGGTAGCACGGAGTCTTGGTTTATCCGCCTGCCGCCGCCTGGCGTGAAGTGGGTGGGTACCGCGGATGTGCTCAGACAGGTGGCTGTACTCAACGCACTGGATGGCACAGATGTGCCGCACTGCTCGGTAGCATGGTCTGGCGATGACCCTAAGTGGTTTGGCTCGCCGTATTTCATCGTGCCTTGGCTGGAAGGCGATGTTATGCGCATCGGCCCGGATGATTGGGGACACCAGCTTTCCACCGACCAGCGTCTGGAATTTGGTCGTCAAGCAATGACCGCGTTAGCTGGCCTGCATCGCGTCGATATCGCCAAGGTACCCTATCTAGGCGAGCCGGTGCCCTTTGCCGAGGACGTTACCCGTTGGGATCGATTTGTTGAGAAAGCTGCCGAGCCTCAACGGCTTGCCGATGTGCCGAAGGTGCGTCAGCGCCTGCTCGACACCATGCCAGCGGATGCGCCGGTCGGTATTTTCCATGGCGATTTTCAGACCGCCAATTTGTTTGCCTCTGCAGACGCCCAGCTTCTGGCGCTGATTGACTTTGAGCTGACCGGCATCGGCGCAACCCTTAATGACGTCGGCTGGATATGCACCTTCAGTGATCGCGATGCATGGGATAGCGAATCACCGCGCACCATGTTTTTAGACCCAGACACCTTGATTGAGCTGTATCAAACTGCCTATGGGCAAGCGGTTGCGGACCTAAACTGGTATCGAGCCTTGGCAGCTTACAAGTTCGCCATCATTAGTGGTTTGAACCTCAGCCTGCACCGACGTGGCAAGCGAGTGGATGAGGCGTGGGAGACCACGGCGTTGTCTATGAAGCCGCTGATTGATCGGGCTCAGCAGCTACTGGGCTAAGCTTTGCCGCTCAATGTGCGTGGCCATGCTGATCATCAGGACAGGGTCCCAACTCTACTTGAATGGTGGAATGCTCGATGTCGAATCGCTCTTTCAGCAGTTGCTTGATATCGCGTACCACGATTTGCACCTGCGCACTTTCGGGTATTAGGGCGTGCAGCGTCAGCAGTGGCTTTTCGGCGGTTAATCCCCAAGCGTGCACATGGTGTACCCCATCAACCCCGTCTATTTCCTCGGTTAGCGTGGTCTTAATTTGCGCCAGATTCACTCCGGCGGGAACGCCTTCGAGCAGAATATGCGCCGACTCTTTTAGCACGCCATAAGCGCCACGGCTTAGAATCACCACGATAGCGAGCGTGAGCACCGGATCGGCGTAAAGCCAACCCAAGGTCATCACGACAATGGCTGCCACCATGGCCGCCACAGAGCCGAGTAAATCTCCCAAAACATGCAAGGCCGCGCTGCGAATGTTGGTGTTGCCGCTGGTGTCGTGTAGCAGGCGAAAGGCGATCAAATTCACGATGAAGCCGAGCGTTGCGACGATGAGCGTAGGCCAAGGATTCATTGCTTCAGGATTGATCAGTCGTTGCACCGCCTCCACGGTGATCCAGATGATTAGCGCCACCAAGGTGAGACCGTTCACAAAGGCCGCCAGCACTTGAAAACGGTGATAGCCATAGGAGAGCTGTTGGTCGAAGCCGCGCTTCGATAGATGCGCTGCCCACCAAGCAAGGCCTAGGGCAGTCGCATCCAAAAACATATGCCCCGCATCTGCGACCAGCACCAAGGCATTGGCCCACAGGCCGACGACAAGCTCCACCACCATGAAAGTTGTGATCAACAGGCAAGCTTTGCGCAGCGCAGAGATATCGCCGTCGGAGTGGTGGTGTGAGTGAGCCATAAGGCACTGTAGCAGTGAGAAAATAGGCCCGCCAGTAGGTGCGCTGATTCCAGCCATTGGTTAATCTCAGCCATCAGTTTTGACATCAGAGGGGATCGATATGGAACGCATGAGTCTGGAATTTATCGACCGCGTGGCGGTACTAAAGTTCAACCATCCGGAAGTGATGAATGCAGTGGGCGGTAAAATGCTCGAAGACTTCGCCGAAGCCATCGCACAGATTAAGGCCCGCGGCAGCGACACCCGCTGCCTGCTACTGACCGGCGAAGGTCGCGGGTTTTGCGCAGGCGCCAATCTCAATGATGACAGTGACAAGCGCCGCAAGGGTGGGGCAGGTGACGGTTTGCGGAATACCTACCACCCGCTGATGTTTGCACTGCGTGCCCTCAATATGCCGATGGTGACCGCGGTCAATGGCGCTGCCGCTGGCGTTGGCATGAGCTTCGCCATGATGGGCGACATTGTCTGCGCCTCCCGCCAAGCCTATTTTCTGCAGGCCTTCGCGCGTATCGGCTTGATCCCTGACGGCGGTGCGACGTTCCTGTTGCCTCGATTGGTTGGCTGGGGCCGCGCCATGGAACTATCACTGCTGGCCGAGCGGCTGCCTGCCGAGCAAGCTCAGGAGTGGGGTTTGGTGAACCGCGTTTTTGATGATCACCAGGCACTGATGAGCGGTGCCATGGACGTTGCCAATCGCCTTGCCAACGGTCCTAAGTCGCTGTCGCTGATCCGCAAGGCCTACTGGAAGACGTGGTCGAATTCTTACGAGCAGCAGTTAGAGCTTGAATCCGATCTGCAAAATGAAGCAGGTCAAAGCAGCGATTTTAAAGAGGGCGTGAGCGCGTTTTTGCAAAAACGCGATGCGCAGTTCAAAGGGCAGTAAAACATCGGGTCGGATAGAAGACAGTCAACGAGGGGAGACAAATGACAGGATCACTTGCAGGCCGCGTGGCCTTGGTTACGGGCGGCGGACGCGGCGTAGGTCGAGGTATCTCCATGGCGCTGGCCGCCGACGGGGCCACTGTCGCGGTGAATTACCGACGCGATGCCCAGGCTGCTGAAGAAACCGTAGCGGCTATTTTGGCCGCCGGTGGCAAGGCTCAAGCCTACTCCGCCTCGGTCGACGACTATGAGCAAAATGCCGAAATGGTCGCCGCCATTGAAGCCGACCATGGCGCCGTTGGCATCTTGGTGAACAACGCGGGCATCGCCAGCCGAGGCCAAAGTGTCGAGCAAACGGACCCCGCCGAACTACAGCGGGTCGTCGCCACGCACGCCTTTGGTCCGCACTACCTAAGCAAGCTGGTGATTCCCAAAATGCGCACGCTCGACCGCGGCGATATCGTCATGATCTCTAGTGTCGCCACCCGATCACTCAGCGGCTTTGGCGCGCCTTACAACATGGGTAAAACCGCCATGGAGGCCCTAGCCTATACGCTAGCGAAAGAGGAGCGGCCTAATGGCATTCGGGTCAACATCGTCGCCCCGGGATTGGTCGACACGGACATGGGCCAGCGCTTGATGAACGCCCTGCAAGGCGTGGAGGACATTCGCACACTAGACAAGAGCATGCCCTGGGGCCGTGTCTGCCAGCCTGAAGACGTTGCCAACGTGGTGAAGTTTTTGGTCAGTGATGCTAACTCTTATCTCACTGGTGAGCGGCTGTACTGCGATGGTGGTGGTCAAGACATTGGCCGCAGCTAGCCCAGAAAGAGGGCGTTCAATCAGGCCAGTGCCTCGATATGCGCGGTAACAGATCGCGCTAACGCATCGAGGTCATAGCCACCCTCCAAGGTAGACACCACTCGGCCTTGGGCATATTGGTTGGCAACTGCGACGATAAACTGCGTTACCCAACGATAGTCTTCCTCGACCAAGCGCAAATCGGCCAGCGGATCATCTACGTGGGCGTCAAAGCCTGCGGAAACGAAAACGATATCTGGCTGGTGTGCTTCTAATGCTGGCAGCCAATCACGTTCAACGGCCGCGCGAAAAGTCGATCCGCTACTGCCCGCGGCGAGTGGCGTATTGACGATGTTGGGCTGTACGAGGTCATCAAGACGGTTGGGGTAGTAGGGCGACTGAAAGCTGGAGCACACGAGTATTTGTGGGTGGTCGCGGCAGATGTCGACGGTGCCATTACCGTGGTGCACGTCGAAATCGAGTATGGCGACGCGCTCAACGTCAGCGTGATCCAGCGCTGCGATGGCCGCTATGGCGACGCTGTTGAGCAAACAAAAGCCCATCGCGCTGTCGCGCTCTGCGTGATGCCCCGGTGGTCGTACCGCGCAGAAGACACGTCGCTGCGCGCCGTTCAGTACGGTGTCCATGCCAGCAAAAACGGCCCCAGCAGCAAGCTCGGCAGCGCTGAGGCTCGCCGGGCTCATCCACGTATCTGGATCCAATGGCACAATGCCGTCTTTAGGTTTTGATGCCGTCAGGAAGTCCACATGGGATTGGCTGTGCGCGGCGAGAATGCGCTCGGGCGGGATGGGCTGGGGCTGCACTAGCTCGAAGTCTTGGGTCAGGCCAATTTGCGATAAGTGATTCATCACATGGCTTAATCGTTCTGGTCGCTCGGGATGACCGTCCATCACATGATGATTGAGATATTCAGGGTGGGTATAAATTCGCATACTGCGCGCGCCTCAAATTGCAGCGCAAAGGCTAACCTAATAAGCAAATCAGGCACATGAAGAGTAAACACCGCAGGTAGTGATAACCTGAGACAGGTATCGGAGAAAGTTGTTGAACACATTGCTGCTCTTTTTACGCACGGCGGTGGCAGCCTGTTTAGGCTTGCTCGTTTGGGTGTTGGTGCGAGATGCCTTCGCGACTGAAGAAAGCCTTTTGACGGTAACACTGCCCGTTTGGGTCGCGGGCCTGGCCGGCGGCGTCGTGAGCGCCTTGTTTGCTCCTCGGCAGGGTATTGCGCTGGCGTTTACCACTGGTGTGATTATGGCAGTGTTATTTCTTGCCTTTCGCCACCTCTATTTGGGTCTACCCCTTGGGGCAAATACGCTGCTGACGCTTTGGCCCATGTGGTTTCCAGTGGCCTACTACCTTGGCGCCTACGGATATCTGACACTGCTGCAGCGCCTTTATCGCAAGTAAATAATTTTTCTGGGGGTCCAATGCAAGAGGTTCTTAAGTACCTTCACTCCGATCAGCGAATCTATGTCGCTGGCAGCAGTAATGAGCCCACAGGTTTGCTGCGCGACTTGGCGGCTAGCGCGCTGCCTGAAAAGCTCGAATTCATCCAGTTCCCCCTGCCCGGTTTAAACCAGACCGACTTCACGCAGTTCAACGACACAGCTTCGGTGACCACATTTTTTATGTCATCGGCGTTGGCGAAAGGTGATGCTGCTCGGGTGAATTACCTGCCCATGCAAATGCGCGCGACCTACGATTACTTGGCGACGAACGTCGACGTGTATTTGCTGCAGGTCGCCTACGATCAAGAAAGTCGGCTGCGCGTGGGCCCAAACGTGGATTTTCATGAGAGTGTGCTTGCTCAAAACCCCACCGTCATTGCGCAGTTGAACCCGAGCATGGTGGCACCAGCAGGCAGTCCGCTGATGAACCCTGCCCTGATCGACGTGATGATCGAAAACGATGTTTCGGCGCCTGCGCTCGCCCCAGCAACCATTGATGAAGCGGCCCAAGAAATTGGCCGATTGGTGGCAGGATTGATCCGGGATGGCGATTGCTTGCAGACCGGTATTGGTGCCATTCCGGCGGCGATTTTGAATCAGCTCACGGATAAGAATGACCTAGGTATGCACGGTGGTCTTATCGACGACGGCGGCATGCGTTTGATTCAGCAGGGCAATCTCACTGGTGCACAAAAAGCCATCGATACTGGTAAGCACATCACAGGCATGGCGCTGGGTAGCGACGAGCTGATGCAGTGGCTCGCGACGCAGCGCAATGTGGTGTTTCGCGGCGCCAACCATACCCACGAGGTGAGCGCCATTCGTCAGCTCGATGGCTTCGTGTCGGTTAATTCTGCGGTGGAAGTCGATCTCTTTGGGCAGGTGAACGCCGAAATGGCGCGGGGTCGTCAGATATCGGGCACTGGTGGCAGCGTCGATTTTATGCGCGCGGCTAAGGCTTCCAAGGGTGGCCGATCCATTGTCGCCATGAATGCAACCGCGCGGGGTGGCAGCGTGTCGCGCATCGTGCCCAAGGTAGAAATGGTCACGGCGCTGCGCACAGATGTTGATACCGTGGTAACCGAATACGGCGTAGCGCAGATCAAAGATCTGCCTAACCGAGCCAGAGCCGAAGCGCTCATCCAAATTGCCGCGCCGCAGTTTCGCGACGAGCTCTTAGACGCGCTTTAGCTCACCAGCACACGGCTATTTCTGCTCTGGCGCGAGATGCGCCAGAAAGAACGCATACTCCTCCGCCAACTCCTGCAGCGCCGTGAACCGTCCTGATTGCCCCCCATGGCCTGCACCCATATTAGTTTTAAGCAGCAGTATGTTGTCATCGGTTTTGGTGTGACGCAGCTTGGCCACCCACTTGGCAGGCTCCCAGTAGGTCACTCGTGGATCGTTGAGACCGGCGGTGACCAACATTGGCGGATAGTTCTGGGCGCATACCTGATCTACCGGCGAATAGCTGCGCATGTAGTGAAAGGCCTCTTCGTCGTCAATGGGGTTACCCCACTCCGGCCACTCCATGGGTGTTAAGGGTAAGTCTGGGTTCAACATGGTGGTCAGCACATCGACAAAGGGCACGTGTGCCGCGACGGCGCCAAATAACTCTGGGGCTTGATTCACCACCGCCCCCATCAGTTCGCCACCAGCGCTGCCGCCGCCGATGGCGATTTTTCCAGCCTGGGTATAACCGCTGTCAATTAAATGCCTGGCGCAGTCGACAAAGTCGTTGAAGGTATTGGTGCGCTCTTGCAGTTTGCCAGCGGTATACCAGTGGTAGCCAAGGTCGTCGCCGCCGCGGATATGCGCAATGGCGAAACTGAACCCGCGCTCGAGCAACGAGATCACGTTGCTGGAAAAACTGGGCGGTATGGCATGGCCATAGGCGCCGTAGCCATAGAGATAAATCGGCGCCGTGCCGTCCATCGGCGTGTCTTTATGCCGCACTACGCTCATGGGCACTTGGGCGCCATCGCGAGCGATCACCTGCCGTCGTTCACTGACGAAGTCTGAAGCCTCATAGCCGCCGGGTATCTCCTGTACTTTCAAGCGCATCAGCGACTTTGTTTGCCAGTGGTAATCGAACACCGTGTGCGGCGTGACCATGGAGGTATAGGCCAGTCGCAAGGCGTTGGTTCGATAGTTCGGGTTGGTGCCTAAATCAACGCTATAGGCAGGCTCAGGAAACTCGATCAGATGGCTACCGCTGTTGTCGACAATTTGCACCTGATCAAGGCCATTGATACGCAGGCAGACGATGAGCGCGTCGGCAAAGGCGACATGCCCCATCAGATAGTGACTCTCGTCGCCGGGTAGCAGTATCTGCCAGTGAGCTTCTTCCGGTGTTGCTACGGGCGTTTCAAACAGATCAAAGTTCGGGTGATTGCGGTTACTGCGAATAATCAGCCTGCCGGTTTTAGCGTCATCACCCTGATGCTCTACATCGTATTCGTGACCCTCTCGGCGTGTCGCGATCAGCGTCTGCTCGGCGCGTAAGTTGTCTCTGGGTACAAAACGCACCTCGCTGGTGACGTGATCGCCGGAGCTGATGAACATCAGCTGTTCAGATTGGCTCAGCCCCAGACCAACAAAAAAAGAATCGTCTTTCTCTTGATAGAGCAGCGTGTCCTCGCCGCTCGTCAGCTCGCGATAGAGGGCTCTATCAGGCCGCCAATTTTCATTCACCAGCCTATAGGCAAAGCCATGGCTGTCTGCGCTCCAAATCACGCTGCCTGCGCAATTCTCAATGGCGGTTGTCAGCACTTCGCCGGAAGCGATATCGATTACTTTTAACGTGAAACGCTCGCTGCCATTAGTTTCTGTGCTGTAGGCGAGCATCGTGCCATCTGGACTTACCGCCAGAGCACCTAGGCGAAAGTACTCGCAGCCTTCAGCTAACGTATTTTCGTTGAGTAATGTAGACCACTGCTCGCTGTCATCAGTGGCTGACTGGCGTAGCCAAACTCGGTATTGATCGCCTGCGTTAAAGCGCCACTGATAGCGGTAGCCGTTTTTCTCATAAGGCACGCTTTCATCTTGCTCGGGTTTACGTCCTTTTAACTCCTCAAACAGGGTTTGCGTCAATCCTTGGTGTGGTTCGTACCACGACTCGAAGTAAGCGTTCTCCTCATCGAGATAGGCCAGTACATCGGTGTCTTCGACCTGCGGGTAGCCCGGGTCCTGCAACCAAAAATAAGGATCGTCCAGATCAACACCGTGATAACTGTGGCGATAGGGGCGCCGCTGGGCGACGGGTGGTGGCTTTGCGCTCATGGATTGGCTCTGGCTCGGCTGTTTGTGAGGTCGCAGAGCATTCATCAGCGGTCAAGGGATTGCAATGTGGGTGCCTTGTTGATGGCCGCGCCCTCTATCCTGTCGCTTCCAAGTTGATGTTCTGCGGGCGAAGATAGCCGACGCAAAACCCGTCACCGGAGTAGAACCATGGCTCACCTACCACCTCTCGAAATGCACGAGTTAGAAGAGTTGAAACCGATCCTAGCCATGTCCGAGGCGACCATGGGATTCGTACCCAACAGCATGCGCACCATGGCCCACATGCGGCAGTTGCCTGTCGCTTTTTCGGTGCTATTCGGCACAGTGATGGGGGCAGATGTGAAAGTGCTGATGGAAAACATGCTCAAGGTTGCGCCGCAGCAGAATGCGCCTCAGGAGAACCTACCCGCTGATTTGCTACAGCTTGTCGCCTACTGTGTCAGCATCAGCGCTGGCTGTCGCTACTGCCAAGCTCATACCGGGCACAACACCGCGCGCATGAGTGACGCCCCTGATGCCCAGGCCGAAAAGCGCGCGCAGGTGTTGCTGTACGACACCGCAGACTGTTTTAGCGACGCCGAGCGCGCGGTTATCGCGCTGGCGCTAGCAGCCGGCGAGGTGCCCAATGCGGCAACTCAGCATCACTTTGATGCTTTAACGGAGCACTTTTCCAAGCGTCAGATCACGCAAATAACTGCAGTCATATCAGCCTTTGGTTTCTTGAATCGTTGGAACGATACGGTGGCTACAGCGCTAGAGGCGCAGCCAACAGAATTCGCGCAGCGTGAGTTGTCTGCGGGCGGTTGGCAGTTAGGTAAGCACGGTTAGGCTTATGTGCGGCAGACTGAACCTACAGGCCACCCAGCTGACCCAGCTGTTGCTATCGATCCTGCAACAGACCTATCCCGGTGAGGACGACTACAACGCGGCCCCCACCCAAACCCTACCGGTGATTCGCAGCGGTGCAGACGGTCGGCTGGAATGTCTACCCATGCGCTGGTGGTTAACGCCAAGCTGGTCCCAAGGCCCGTCAACCCAGTACAGTATGTTCAACGCCAAGGTTGAGACTGCGGCCAAAAGTCCGGCGTTCAAAATACCCTTTGCCAAGCAACGTTGTGTGATTCCGGTAACCGGCTTTTACGAATGGCACCGTAGGGCGGGACGCAAACAACCTTTTTTGATCAGCGATCAGGCCCAAGAGGGCTTGCTGCTGGCTGGCTTGTGGGATGCATGGCGCCCAAGAGGCGGCGCTGGCGATGCAGCACAATTACTGAGTTTTACTTTGTTAACGAGTGCCGCTCACGAAAATATGCGCGAGCTGCATCATCGCCAACCCATCTTCTTGACCAAGGAACAGGCCCTGCAGTGGCTGGAACCCAGCAACGATACTGAACGCATGGCAACTGATTTGGCATCGTCGCTGCCGGTACCTCTGCGCATGACGCCGGTCAGCAGCGAGGTGAATAATGCTCGCAACAAAAGCCCGCGATGCGCACAACCACTTGCCCCGCCTTTTGTTGTAACCGCAGATATCCCCTTCCGTGTCGAAGATATGGGTACTATCCGTCAAACGAAACCAAACGGGCAGGAGAGCTTCATTGCTGATTCGTAAAGGTCTGTGGACTGCAAAGGGAAGTGTCGTATTCGAAGGCAGCAGTCTCGGCGTGCCCACTGAAGTGGATCTTGAGATTGTCGAAGACCAAGACGGTCTCACCCTTACCGGTACCATTGAAGGCGCGGGCAAAGGCGACGTTTCGATCCGTATCGGTGCGGACGATGCGGGTACCTATGTGGTGGACGCGCGTATCGGATCTCTAGCCCTAGACGGCATCGCCAAACTCGAAAGCGAACCCAATGTCTGTCTTTTGTGGAACGTCGGCCAAACCCAATCCGCTACCGCGAATTTGTTCGTAGTGGATACCGGCATCGGTTGCCGCGGCTTTTTTCGCGAAGCAGACAAAACCGTGACGTGGGAGATACTGTTTAGGCCCACCCAACAAGTGGTGTCTGGCGACAATGTTGTGTCGCTAATGCGGCGTCGATAAGTCTTGTAGCCCTCAAGCTGCCTCACTCAAGTAAGGCGTCACGACCTGCGCACTTTGCTGCGCCAGCACCTGCTGCAGCGCGTCGAAATTAGCCTCAGCAAAAATCAAACGTTCGCCAGCGCTGTTGGCGATGCAGTAGAGGGTGTGCGACATCAGCTGAATGTCGACATCGTCGCGAAGTTGACCGGTACCCTGTGCCAGCCGAAGCAGCTGGTAGTAATAGCTGTCGCCGCTTTGATCCACCAATTCCATGATGCGCGCGCCGCTCGTACTGCCATCGCGGCCCGGCGCGAAGTAGCTGCTGAGTAAAAACCACCATTGTGGGTCGGTGGCCTGAATCAGCGCAAAGCGTGTTGCATTGATCTCGTTAATGCTGGCCAGCAAATCACCCCGATAGTTTTTGATGATCGCCAGCAGGGCGTCTTCGGGGCCTACATAGGTGTCGACGATCAGGGCGCGCACGATCTCAGCTTTTGACGGAAAGTAGTTGTATAGCGTTTGGTAACTGACCTCTGCGGCCTTGGCGATTTCACGCGTGGTCAGATCCTGCCAATTTGAGGTGGCGGCCAAGGCTTTGGCTGCAGTCAAAATGGCAGCTCGTGTTTTTTGGCGGTTAAGCTGTCGCAGTGACATAAATCACCTAAAAGTTGATAAGGTCAAAAAATAGATCGCATCCAGCTTCTTTGCAATTCCCTTTCTCGCTGGCTACTCTGAGCGCGCACTTTGACTGACCTAGTTTTAGGTATATTTGTTGGCGTATTTGTTGGCATGGGGAGAGCACGATGGCGACGGTTTTTAGGCAGCAGCTCGCGCTTTGTTGGCAATCAATTATCGGTTTGATGGGCGTTTGCGGCATCGCGCTAATTGTCTTCGTCGCACCAACATCGACCCACGCCAGCGAGCAACTAGACGTGGTGGCCTTAGTCACAGATTCCATCGATCAAACCCGCGGCCTGTCTTCTTACGCGGAAATGTCCATGCTCATCAAACGTCCGAGTTGGCAGCGCAAATCTACGCTCAAGGCCTGGACTCGCGGTCGTGAGGATGCATTGATTCGCTTCGTGGCGCCCACGCGAGATGCCGGCAACGCGCTGCTCAAACAAGGTGAGCGGATGTGGACATACACACCCAAACTCAACAAAAGCATTCGCCTGCCCGGCGGCATGATGTCGCAAAGTTGGGCTGGCTCGGATTTTTCCTATAACGACATGTCGCGCAGTGACAAATGGCTGCGTGAGTACACCTTGGAGCATGTGGCTACGGAACGCGACGGCGCGCTAAAAGTCTATGTCATTGACGCCATACCTCGCGAAGACGCGGCGGTGGTGTGGGGTAAGGAACAGCTACGTATTCGCGAAGACCTCGTGCTCGTTGAGATGTCGTATTTTGACCAAGACATGCAGCCCGTGCGCCGTATGCAGTCACTGGAAATAGGCCAGCTCGGTGGTCGAATCATGGCAACCCGCATGCGCATGCAAGACGTGGCAAAACCCGATCAGTACACCGAACTTGAGTACCTAGACATGGACTTCGACGTCGATGTGCCCGACCGCATGTTCACCTTGTTTTCGCTGCAGTCGGGTCGCAACCGTTGATACGCCTCGCTTGGCGAAACTTACTGCGCAACAAGGCGCGCACCTGGCTTACCGCTGGTGGTATTGGTTTTTCGGTACTGTTGGTGTCCTTTGCCATGAGCATGCAGTCTGGCAGCTACGAAATCATGATCGACTCGGCGACGCGTTATTTCTCCGGCCATGGTCAGGTTAGCGACGCATCGTATATCGACCAGCCAAGATTCGAGCGGACCGTACCGAATGCTGCGGCGCTGCAGGCAGAGCTAGAAACCATTGAAGGCCTTGCGGTCATGCCACGCGTGCGGGCATTTGCCGTGGTCTCTATGGGCGAGAAATCCCTCGGCGGCATGGTGATGGGCGTTGATTTTGCCGCCGAAACGCGGTTCCTAGATATTTACGACAACGTCATCGAGGGCCAACTTCCCAGCGCATCCGACGAGGCGCTCATTGGCTCGTCCATGGCACGTAACTTGGGTGCGAGGGTTGGCGACGAGTTGATCGTGCTGGGTTCTGGCAAGCAAGGCGCCGTCGCGGCGGCCATCTTTATCATCACGGGCATTGTCGAAACCGGTCAGGTGGAACTTGATCGCACCTTGGTGTTCGCGCCCATTACTGGCGTCGCCGAGGCGTTTTACCTGCAGGACGAAGCCCACATGCTGCTGTTGATGGTTGAAGACCTCAGCCAGCTCAGCGCCATTGGCGCGCAGATTGAAACCAAGCTCACCGCGCCATTGACGCTGCAAACCTGGCAGCAGCTTATGCCCATGATTGAGCAGTCAATCGAGCTTGATAAGGCCGGCGCCCAGCTTTTCTATTCGCTGCTGTTGATCTTGGTGGTGTTCGCCGTGGTCAATACCTTTGTCATGGTGCTGTTCGAGCGCACCCGGGAATTCGGCCTATTTATGGCGCTCGGCATGCGTCCTTGGCAGGTGATTGGGCAGGTGCAGTTTGAAGCCCTGCTGCTCAGCTTATTAGGCGTAACGCTTGGGCTGGCGCTGGCGGTACCGCTCATTAACTACCTGAGCGCCGTTGGTATTCCGCTGGACCAGATGGGCGGCGAGGAGGCGGTGCGGCAAATGCAAATGGGCTCTTTTGATCGCCTGTTTCCGAGGGCGACGTTCACCAGCTTATTGACCGCGCCAATGGTGATGATTGTCGGCACCCAGCTGGCCGCCTTGGTCAGTACCGTGCGTGTGCGGGGAATTCACCCAGTCGCTGCGCTGCGAGTGGAGTAGGGCATGCTCGGAACATTAACGCTTCTGTTCAACCTCAGTCTTCGTAACATTGTGCGCTACCGACGACGCAACTTTTTTCTCTTTGCTGCCATCGCCATTGCCGTGGGTGGCACGACGCTGTCCAACTCACTCATACGGGGCTGGCAGGTCGATATGCTGCAAACTGCGGTGTCTGGGTTAAGCGGCCACATGAAAATGCAGGCTCCGGGATTCGCCGATGATCCCAGTTTGCAGCACGCTTTTTCAGCAGGCACGTCGATAGCGCTAGATCCACAGTTACCCATTGTTGGCATCGCCAAGCGAATCAATCTGCCGGCGGTGATCAGCAGCGAGCGCGAAACTCGCGGTGTGGCGATGATCGGCATCGATCCAGCCGACGAGGGCATCTCGCTGTACCGAGACTTTGAGATTGCAGGCGAAACCCTGAGCGGGCCAGAAGACGGTCGATTGCTCATCGGCAAGGCGCTGGCTGAAACTTTGCAGACGAAAGTAGGCCGCCGGGTGGTGATCATTGTCGAAGGCGCAGATGGTCGGAGCAGGGAGCGTGGCTACCGAATTGCCGGTGTTTTCGATGCACCCATGGAATGGTCTGAGACCATGCTGGCGTTCACAGGACTCGAGGCGTTGCAGCAAGCCTTGGGCACCCAGCGACTCGTCGATCCGATTACAGAGCTGTCTGTGGTGCTGCAATCTGACGAAGACAGGCCCCAAGCGGCTGCGCAGCTAGTGCGCCAGCATCCACAATTGGTGGTGAAAGACTGGCGACAGATGCAGCCGCAGATTGCGGAAATTGTCGACCTTGTCGATGCCACCATGGTGATTTGGTTCTTCCTCATTATGAGTGCGCTAACCTTTGGCCTCGTCAACACGCTTATTGCGACGGTCATGCAGCGCACGCAGGAGTTGGGCATGTTGCGCGCGCTGGGCATGAACAAACAGCTACTGCTCATTCAGGTCGTCATGGAATGCGTCGGCATCATGATCGTCGGCGTGGTTGCGGGCCTATTACTGGGCGTAGCCCTCGTCTTCGCCTTAGGTGATGGCATTGATTTATCCGCTTTCAGTCAAAGTGTCGAAGCCTTTGGCATGAGCACGCTGCTGAAGCCGGTGCTCACGGTTGAAGACCTGTTGCTCTACGGCGGCCTAAGCGTGCTAGTAGGGCTGTTCGCTAGCTTTTTCCCAGCCCGACGGGCGCTAAAAATTTCGCCGTTAATGGCGATGAACAGGTAACGAGAGCTGCTGCAAAGCCGCACCCATTAATTGGAATTCGCCAACATGACCGATAGCCAAACTCAATCCGCGCCAGTTGTGCTTTGTCAAAACGTGCAGCGCATTTACCAGCAAGAAAGCGTGCCGGTGTACGCCCTGCGCGGAGCTAGCCTGGCCATCGAAGCGGGAGAATTCGTCAGCTTGGCGGGGCCGTCTGGCTCTGGAAAATCGACGCTGTTGAATGTGATTGGTGGCCTCGATGGATTCGATGCAGGCGAAGTCACCGTTGGCGGCACAAACTTGGGCGCGTTAAACGCAGCCGAGCTTGCCGAGATGCGGCTGAACAAGGTGGGATTCGTTTTTCAGGCCTACAACTTGATCCCGGTATTGTCCGCTCGCGAGAACGTCGAGTTCATCCTGCAGTTGCAGGGTGTGTCCAGCCAAGAGCGACAGGAGCGCGCCAACGGTGCATTGCAAAGTTTGGGTTTGGGAGAACTTGGTGACCGTCGCCCTGGTGAACTGTCTGGTGGCCAGCAACAACGAGTCGCCATTGCACGCGCCATTGTCACGGAACCCGTATTGCTGCTCGCTGATGAACCCACGGCGAATCTGGATTCTAAAACCACCTCGGAACTGCTCGAGGTGCTGCAGCAGCTTAACCAGCAGCAGGGTATGACCATTGTTACCGCGACCCACGACCCCATCGTGATGAGCTACACCTCCCGTCAAGTCGCCATGATGGACGGGGAGATACACCAAGACAGCGCGATGGCTACCTAGTCCGATGAGTTGGCCTAGTCCAATTCGCCCAACCCAATGAAGCGGCTGCCACTTTGCCTGGTCTGCTTGCTTTGTTTGGGAAGCGGCCAAGTTGTACGGGCTGAACCTGTCGTTGTTATCGGCAGTTTCTCCTCGTTAGAAAATGCCACAGCTCTAAAGAACATCGCTGCTAGTCAGCAGCGTAGCGATCCTGTACGCGAGGTTCGCGTTGTACAAACCCAGCGCGACGGCCAGTTACTGCATCGTGTGGTTTTGCTGTCGCTCGGGCCTGACGAAACAGAGGCACTACAGCAGACAGCCCAGCGCAATGGCTATGCCGATGCCTGGCTGACCGATGTGGAGGCCGACGTGGGCTCCACGGCAGTACTAGATTATTTAGGCGTAGACCCGTTCCCTGCCGCAGAGCGCGCGCGTCAGCAGCAAAGGGATGCTGATCCCCAAAAGGTAGCGCCAGTAACTCAAGGGTCACCAAAGCCGCTATTGCCGCTTTATCGAAATGGTGAAGAGGCCGCTCAACGCGGCGAGCGATCTTGGTTGCCAAGTGGTTGGCAACCGAAGGGCGAGACATCACTGACCTTTCGACTCAAAGGTTTTGCGAGCACTGCTGACCTACCGCTTACCGACTTTAATCGATCTGACTTAGGCAGCCGCCGGGAAGACGGCACGCTAGATCTACGCACCATGCTGCAGCACGATGTGGGTAACTGGTCGTTTGAGCTAGCGCATACAGCCCTAGTGCAGTATGGCAAAGGACTGTCGCTGGGCCAGCTGAGCGGCGAGCAAATCGTGGTGAGTGATGACCTGCGTCTGATGAATCTCACCGAAGACGTAAACGATGGCAGCCGTCATCGCACCCTGCACAGACTGGATCGCTTGAACGCACAATGGCGCTCGGATCGATGGGCAGTGACGGTAGGGCGCCAAGCAGTGAGCTGGGGCAGCGGTATCGTTTTTCAGCCCCTCGATCCGTTTAACCCCTTCGCCCCCACGGCTGTAGATCGTGATTACAAAGCTGGCGATGACCTAGTACTGGTCGAGCGCCTGTTTGATAACGGTCATGATGCTCAGCTGCTGCACGTGTTTCGCCGCAACGCCCAAGATTCGGTCAGCAGCGAAGTAGCCAGCACCGCGGCCAAATGGCACGGCTATGCAGGGTTAGTAGAGTTTGAGCTTATTGCAGCCCAGCATTACGACACCGAGTTTTTCGGCGTGAGCGGCCGCATACCGGTTGGACCGGCGGTACTGCGCAGCGATATCGCCATGCGTCGCGGTATCAGTCAAAGCCAGCAAAATGAGGACTGGGGCGTGCTTGGCATCATCAACATCGATGTCGCCTTCCCATGGCGAAACCGCACCGTCTACGCCTTCGCCGAGTATTTTCACAACGATTTTGGGCTAACCGAGCTACCCAACCCGCTCATGTCAGTGCCCGTAGATTTGCAGGCGGGGCTCTCGCGTGGCGAGTTTTTCAATCTGATGCGCGACTATTTGGCGGTCGGCGGTAGTTTTGAATGGCATCCGCTGCTGACCCAGCAACTCACGGTGATCACCAACCTGCACGACAGCAGCAGCCTGCTACAGATGCAGTTCGCCTATGACGTTGGCCAAAATCAAAATATGCAGTTGGGGTGGATTGGCTCAACGGGTGGCCTTGGCGATGAGTTTGCCCCGATCTCAGTGGTTGCGCTGCCAACAGGTCAATCAATTACCCAAGGCGGTGGTGATCGTATTTACCTGCGTTGGGCGGGTTATTTCTAAATCGCGAAGCTGTCGTGTTTTTGGCGGCTCGGTGTCGTATTGGGTGCGAGTTTCAGTTTGATTGGATTCTGTACTCGTCGGTTTCAACAGCAGCGCGCTTTGCGCCATAGATAGGTCGAAAGCTTGGCGAAATTGATTCTGCTGGGTGGCCCACCGGGTGTCGGCAAATCCAGTGTGTTGCAACATCTGCCGAGGGGGGTCGCAACCTTGGATGCGGATGACGTGGTGGATAGCGCGACGCAACCGCGTCATCGTGCCATCGCAATGGTGAAGCATGAAACTCAGCGCTTGTTGCATAGCAGCGCTAACGCTCGCGTCTTACTCTCTTGGGTGTTTGCGCGACCGCAGCTCTACGAGCCTTTTCTGGCTCTGGCGCACGATGTGAGGCTCGTGCACCTAGTCTGCTCGGCTGGGGAGTTGTAGAGCAGGCTGCATCAGCGCGGCGACGTCGCGCTATTGGATTTTACTCTGGACCGCCTGCATTTGATTGAGGCTCTCGACTTTCCGCGAATCGACACCACGACGAAATCTCCAGTAGAGGTGGCGGCGCTTCTTGAGGTGTATATGTCTGACCTGCCCTGAAACGGCGCATTTGCGTGAATCAGTCCACGTGTTCAGCTCACTACTTAGCATCGATGTTCGTGTCGCTGCGCCATCATGTTAGCGTCCTGACCATGAACGCGATCACTACAACCACGCTTCATTGCGCCATGGCTATGCTAGTTCTTACCGAGAGGTGGGCTACTTAGACCTGTGCGTGTCTGGTAGCCGAATTGGCTACCAGGATCTGAAAACTCCTGTCGCCATTCGGCGAAATTCAACAGGAGGAAAATATGAGTTCCCAAAACCACTTACCGGCTCCTGACGGCATCGTGCTGCGTGCGGTCGAGCCGGATGACTTTGCTGCGATCCAAGCGATTTATGCCCAGCCATTGGCCTGCCTGAACACCATGCAAATGCCGTTTCCCTCCAAGCGCCTGTGGCAGCAGCGATTGGCTGAAGATTCGGCTAGCCGGTACAGCCTAGTGGCGTGCGTGGAAGATTGGCCTGTGGGAAACATTGGTCTGTTTGCCAGCGAGCACCCCCGACAACGTCACATGGGTTCGCTGGGCATGGGCGTGCGCGACGAATATGCAGGCCGCGGTATTGGTGAATTGCTCATGCGCACGGCGCTGGAGATTGCCGACAACTGGTTAAGACTCACGCGGGTAGAGTTAACCGTTTATGCCGACAACGAGCGCGCCATACGTCTGTACGAACGCACGGGTTTCGAAGTAGGAGGGCTTCTGCGACGTTATGCGACGCGGCAAGGTGAGTTAGCAGACGCGCTGATGATGGCGCGGTTAAGGTAACCGCGCGTTGTTGAGTTTGCCGCCTAGTTAAACCGATACCGGTGGTTTTGACTCCAGCATGTTCAATGCCACCTCGTCGGGAATGCCCATGGTGGCCTCGTAGTGTCCGGGTGGGTAGTTGGTCATATGCGGGCCGGTACTTGCCTCGTCTATTACGGGTTGAGTGACGGCGCCACCGCTGCCGTCAAACGCGGCGGGGTTTTTGTATCGAGCCAGTTCCTCGGCAGAAATACCCGCCAGCGCCACCACTTCTGGGTCGATCCACTGCTCGTTGTTGATCGGCTCCATCGAGTAGGACAGCTCCAGCGACAGGTTCTCTGGCCCGGCAAAATACATGCTCACGCACATGCCGTGATCTACAGGCCCTAGCACGGGCACGCCCTTGCTGCGCAGCCGATCACGCATGGCCATCATTTCGTCGTGGTCTTTTACCTTCAGCGCGAGGTGCTGCATGGTGCCTGCTGCGCTGTTGGCGCCGGGGTTGCCTGAGTGGGTAACACCCATCTGTACTTCAATGTTCTTGATCTGTGGGTTGCAGACAAAGGCGATAGAGCTTTCGTCGTTCAAACGCAAGAAACCGTGCCAGGTGTCTGCAACCCCGTGCATCCAGTACAGGGCCTGAAGTTCCATGCCGAGCTTGTCGGTAAAAAACTCGATCTGGCACTTCATGTCTGCCGTGCACAGGGCGAGATGATGCAGGCCTTCAACTTTGTTACTCATGTGGTTCTCCCGTGGATCTGCTGCCGTTAATCGACGATGGGTTTGGCCGATTCGTCAGCGGCCTCCATGTTGGCTTTTTTCGCCTCCATCAGCTGGGGCACGATGCCGTCCAATTCATCAAGGCTCCAAAGACCCTCGGATTTTTTGAACTGCTTGATAATGCGCGGCTGCTGCATGATCGCGATGCCGCCACGGGCTGCGTGAAAAATCTCAGACGTAATGCCTGCAGATTCTTCACTGGCAAGCCACGCGCAAATGGGCGCGATATGTTGTGGCCCACCTGCTTCTATGTCCGACTCTTCCACAGTCTCGCCACGGTTTTCGCGTAGTGGAATGGTCATGCGCGTGAGCGCGCCGGGTGAAATGGTATTGCTGGTGCAGCCGTACTTGGCCAGCTCCAACGCAATTACCCGCGAAAAACCTGCAATGCCTGCCTTGGCGGCGCCGTAGTTGGCTTGACCGAAGTTGCCGAACAAGCCGGACACACTCGAAAAATTGATGATGCGACAGCCGGTGCGGTTTTCGGCGCGAATGTAGTTGGCAAAGGGACGGGTACAGCAATAGTGGCCTTTCAGGTGCACGGCCAGCACCGCATCCCAGTCCGACTCTTCCATTTTGAAGATAGTGCGGTCACGCAAGATACCCGCGTTGTTGACCAAAATGTCCATGCCGCCAAAGGCATCAATGGCGGTCTGAATAAGGCGTTCGCCACCAGCCACGTCGGCCACCGAGTCGGTGTTGGCAACGGCTTCGCCACCTGCGGCTTTGATTTCTGCGACAACCTCGTCGGCGATCATCGTGGCACCGGTACCATCGGTATTGGCGCCTAAATCATTCACCACGACCTTGGCGCCTTCGGCGGCCATCAGCAGTGCGATCTCTCGGCCGATACCGCGGCCTGCGCCGGTAACGACAGCAATACGGTCTTGTAGTCTGCCCATGTGTCTTTCCCCTAAAAACATGACCCTAGGATACTATTACAGGTTTTCACCGACGTGCAGCTTATGAAAATCGATTACAACCAGCCGGATGATGACTTTGGCGACGCCAGTGCTCGCATGACTCGGGCGATATTTGCCGAAGGTGTGGAGCGGGGCGTGCTGCTCATGCGTCATTCGGCGCGGGAATATCGGCGCGATGTCCATGATTTAGAGAACCCGCTGACCGCAGAGGGTCGCAGCTTGGCGGCACGGTTTGGTGCTGCTCTGCCAGATGTGAATTTGCGCAGCTACTCCAGCCCGGTAACGCGCTGCAGAGATACGGGTGCTTTGGCCATTGAGGCCTCAACGGCCGCACAGCGCGGAGGCGTGATCTCCAAGGTGCGAGACATAGAAGCCTTCGGCGTGTTCTACGCGCTGGATCAAATTCGGATGTTGAAAGGCCTGCACAAGTCCAATGGTCTCGCTGATTACGTGGGCCAGTGGTTCGCGGGGAAAGTGCCGCAATCCGTCCTGATGCGCCCGCAACGGGCCGTAGGCATGGTGCTAGAAGTTATGCTCGACAAGCTCAACGCTCCAGCCATCGAAGCCGGCACCCCCCAACTTGATTTATGCGTCACCCACGATATGACGATCTTCACCATGCGGCATGGTGCGGGACTGGAACCCGTGGACGCGGAAGACGTCAGATTTATGGATGGCCTGATCCTGTTTGAGAAGGATGCCAAGGTGTACTTTGCCAGCCAGCACGGGGGCGTGGTGGAGGTGGACGATGCGCTAATGGCCCACAGTCGTTAGCCTCAATCGCTTTCTTGCAGTTCTTCTAGCTCGATCCAGCGCTCTGTTGCCTTATCCAGCGCCTCTTGCGTTGCAGCCACGCTGTTGAGTATGGGT
>ERZ802822.338-NODE-338-length-33872-cov-16.543157_pt1 | contig 33872 bp, 31 predicted proteins | sample MGYA00345649_ERZ802822 | MGnify/ENA primary metagenome ERZ802822 (study PRJEB30503, sample SAMEA104212359) | marine metagenome | biome: Westerlies Biome; feature: [SRF] surface water layer (ENVO:00010504) within the epipelagic zone...; material: water...
GGTAGCGGAGGAGGGACTTGAACCCCCGACACGCGGATTATGATTCCGCTGCTCTAACCACCTGAGCTACTCCGCCATTACCGCGCTTGAAGTAAGAGTTTTGAGTGAATACGTCAAGCGCATATTCTATGTTTTAATCTTTTGTCACTAATCAGCTGTTTACCATTTGACATAGCAATTCAAACATTATTGACGCACCCAAAAATGCAGTATTACCCGATGCATCAAAAGGTGGACTGACTTCCACCATATCGGCACCAACTATGTTCACACCTTTTAGTTCTCGAACCACCTGCAAAGCTTGAAAACTATTTGGCCCACCTACCTCCGGAGTGCCAGTACCAGGAGCAAATGTAGGATCTACAAAATCTATGTCATACGAAACATAGGTTTCTTGGTCACCAACAATTTCTCTGACTTCCTGCATTAGATCTGATAGATTTCTATCGAAGAATTCTTCAATACGAATAATTCTAATACCTACTGACATCGCAAAATCTACGTCTTCACTATCGTACTGGGTCCCACGTATTCCAATTTGCACAACTCGTTTCGGGTCTAGCAAATTTTCTTCTACTGCGCGTCTAAACGGTGTGCCGTGTGTATATTTCGTACCATTAAAGTAGCTATTAAATAGATCAGTATGGCTATCAAAATGAACCATTCCAACAGGCCCCTTATTTGCTACTGCCCTTAATACAGGTAAGGATACTAGGTGATCGCCACCCACAGTCAGTGGTTTTATATCAGCCGACATTACTGTTTCATAATACTCAGTAATTCGGTTCATTGAGTCTTGAATATCAGCTGGGTTAGGACCGACGTCTCCCAGATCTGCAATATTTTTTACTTCAAACGGACGGGTTCCAAAAACTGGATGCTGTGCTCTGATCATGGTTGACGCATCTCTAACCTGTCTTGGCCCATGACGAGGGCCAGGTCTATTGGTAGTTCCGCTATCCCAAGGAACTCCAATTAAACCAATATCGACCTCGTTAAAACGCGGATGATCAGCTGTCACGTTTGGCAACCGCATAAACGTTGGCACTCCAGCGAACCTTGGAAGATCAAATCCGGACACTGGTCTAAAAAACGATTCTGACACTGGAGATTCCTTTATTTTCTTACTGAGCTACACACTACAGAATATTCTACAGTTTTACCAAAAAATATAATAGTGCTCAAAATCAATTAATATTTAAAAATATTAATACGAAAGTAGTTTATCCAGTGCCATTAAAATAGCACGAGGACCCTGGGTTATCCCACCTTTTGGACCTAAAGCGCTAGAGTTCTGTTGCCAAGAATATATATCAAAATGGATATATTTTTTTGGATTATTTACAAATCTCCTTAGAAAAAGTGCAGCTGTTATTGATCCAGCAAACCCTCCAGATGGAGCATTATCTAGATCTGCTATTTGAGGTTCAATTAGCTTATCATAAGGATCCCAAAAAGGCATTCGCCAGACGGGATCCATTGCAGGACCTGATGCTTTCGATAAAGCAACAGCATCGCTATCAGCGCCTGCATAAAAAGGTGCAATATCGGCACCCAATGCGACTCTCGCGGCACCAGTTAAAGTGGCCATCGATATTATAAGATCAGGGTCGTCCTCAGATGCATAACTCAGCGCATCAGCTAGAACTAGCCTACCCTCTGCATCAGTGTTATTAATTTCAACGCTCAATCCTTTTCTTGAATTAAGTATATCACCAGGGCGAAATGCATCTCCTGCTATAGAATTTTCTACAGCCGGAATTAAAACTCGAAGCTGAATGTTTATGCCTATCCCCATAATAGCTCTTGCTAACGCCAATACGTTAGCGGCACCGCCCATGTCCTTCTTCATAATCCCCATGGAATTTCCTGGTTTAATGTTTAAACCACCTGTATCAAAGCAAACTCCTTTACCTACCAACGTAAGTTTAGGACCACTACTTCCAATTTTTAAATCTATAAGTCTTGGCGTATTTGCTGATGCAACGCCCACGGCATGTATCATGGGGAAATTCTTATCAAGTAGCTCATCACCAGATACAACTTCTAATTTGGCATCGAACTCTGCTGACAGCTCTTCAGCAGCTTTTTCAAGTTCTGAGGGTCCTAAATGGTTAGCGGGCGTGTTTATAAGGTCGCGGGCCAAAACTTCTCCAGCTAAAACAGCCTCTATCCATTCGGTATCCAAATTGTCTGGTTTTATAAGTTTTACAGCACTATTTTTTGACTGACCTTTAAATTTTGTAAATTTATACTGAGACATAAGCCAGCCCAAAACCTCAAGTTTTGGGTTTTGTAAAGGTATTTCGTTTACTATCTTATAACATCCAGCAGGTAACTTTTTTGCTGCTGCTGCAAGAAAAAATCTGCCAGACTTTCTACTATTGATCGAGCCACAACCCAGTAGCGCTATAGGACGTTTGTTTGTTTGTGAACAAAGTAATGCTTGAGCCGAATTACCTGAAAAAAAATGAAGCTTACACCAATTCTTTACTTCCTCTCCCATCTCTGCCATTAAATTTTCGAAAGTTTCTGGGGTGCAAATGTATGTCTCTATTGCATCATCAATATTCTCAGCGAACCCAAACTTCATATTACACCCCTTACTAAAATCTTCACTGTAACAGCTCGATTTTACATTATAATAAAATGCAGATGGATCAATTTTTGTCTAAAGCGTAGACATACACTAAAAATTATTCACCTTTTTTCAGACAGCGTTGAACCAGTACTTCTGCAATTTGAACTGCATTGAGGGCCGCACCCTTTCGTAGATTATCCGACACGCACCATAAATTAAGTCCATTTTCAATTGTACTGTCCTGGCGTATTCTACTAATGAATGTGGCAAAATCCCCTACGCACTCAACGGGCGTGGCGTAACCACCATTCTCCCGTTTATCTAATACAATTACACCCGGTGCTTCGCGAAGAATATTCCGAGCTTCGTCCTCATCTAAAAATTCTTCAAACTCTATGTTTACTGCCTCACTGTGCCCCACAAATACGGGCACTCGAACACAGGTTGCAGACACTTTTATCTTTGGGTCGATAATTTTTTTTGTCTCTGCAACCATTTTCCACTCTTCGCGCGTGGTGCCGTCTTCCATGAAACTATCAATATGCGGAATTACATTAAAAGCTATTTGTTTTGTAAAAGCTTCTGGGGGCACGTCTTTTACGGGATTGTATATTGACTTTGTTTGCTCCCAGAGCTCATCCATTCCACTTTTTCCTGCCCCAGAAACCGATTGATAAGTACTGACCACGACTCTTTTTATACCCGCTCTATCATGCAGTGGTTTTAAAGCTACAACCATCTGCGCAGTGGAGCAATTAGGGTTGGCTATAATATTTTTTTTTGCATAATCATAAATTTTGTCACTGTTCACTTCTGGAACTATCAGTGGAACCTGTGGATCGTATCGATACAATGAACTGTTATCAATCACTACGCAACCAGTTGATGCTGCTCTCGGAGCATGCTTTTTAGTTCCATCTGATCCAATAGCAAATAATGCAATGTCCCAACCCGAGAAATCAAACGTCTCTAAATCTTTCGTGACAAGGGTCTTGTCACCAAAACTTACTTGAGTACCCAGAGAACGGCGACTGGCTAAAACAGCGATTTCATCCACCTGAAATTGACGTTCGTGAAGAATGCTCAACATTTCGCGCCCAACATTACCAGTAGCACCGACTATGACAACTCTATAACCCATCACGTATTCCTTTCAGCAAAAGCCAAAAATTTAAGATTTACTTTTTCAACCCTTTGGCTGAATTTTTTATTGCAGCATACTGACCAGAGACGCGATACCTCCACAGATAGTCGGGCAAAACAGTTTCCATAGCAGTTGGAGTTATTCCAAGGTCGGCTACCCCTTTTGCATCTACCGAGACAATATTATCGTTTTGCAAGTTCTTAACTTGATCTTGCGTCAATATATTGTTTGGAAACAATCCAAAAGTGATGGCTTTAAACACATCTAGAGATTTTCCCATAATTCCTGCCACAAAAAATGGTACTTTCAACATTAGGCGCCTTCTCTGAATCACAACCAACATCTGGTTCATTAATTCAGAAAAAGTCTGTACGTTTGGTCCACCTAATTCGTAAATGCCCAGAACAGAATCCTCTAAAAGAGCTTTTTCAACTGCAAGTGCTACATCCCCCACATATACTGGTTGAAATTTAGAATTAGCCCCCACCAGCGGTATAAATGGCGATAGCGTTGCCATTTGTGCAAATCGATTAAAAAATTGATCTTCTGGGCCAAATATAATTGAAGGCCTTAAAATTGTAGCATCAGGAAAATAGCTTATTACCGACGCTTCTCCAAAAGCTTTCGTTTTAGAATAATCACTTATTGCAGCTTCATTGGCTCCAATTGCTGATATTTGAACAAAGTTTAATACTCCCTGCTCTGATGAAATTCGAGCGACACGTTCTGCACCTGATGCCTGAACATCTTGAAATGTATTTTTACCTGCTTCAGATAATATTCCAACACAGTTTACTACTGCATCAGCACCATTAGTTACAGCAGTTACAGAGGCATCATCTCTTATGTTACAAAGTACAGGCTCAACTTGTCCAACATCGCCATATTGCCTTACAAAAAGAGCCTCATTAGGGCGCCTAACCGCAACCCTTACACGCCACCCTTGCCTAGCCATTCGTTGAGCTACATAGCGGCCAACAAAACCAGATCCACCAAAAATGGTTACTAGTTTCGACATTCAACTCTCCATTCTAAACTTCGCGCTTTGCATACAACTTGTGGTTCGCTGATACAAGCGTCTGATTGGTAACATAACTTGTTAGAAAAATTTTGTTTACAGTAACCGATATAACTATGGGTTATATCTTTTGGGGATTTAGATCTTAGGCTAGTGACACGCCTTCCCCAAAACCTTTAACCTCCAATAATTGTAAGGCAGTGGCGTTAAAAACCCTGCCGCAAGCATAAAAGGTATTACCCACCAAGTAAGAGTAGCACCACCTGTTAAAAGCACATCTGTTATATTCATGGCGGCCTCCATCGCTATCATTGAAATAAGCGACATGCCAATTGCAGTTTTAAAGGCATTACTTAGCTCCATTTGCTTCCATAAAATCGCCGTTTCTAATATTATAGAGGTAATCAAACCATTTATTATTGCGAGGGTCATAATCGCCATAACAGGCCATTCAATTCCCGAAAATTGAAAAAATGCAATCGTCCCAAAATCACCGATAGAGCAACCTATCAAGCACCACATAGTATTATATGATGCCCTCCGCCAAGTATGCTTACATCGCCAATTTGCATTTTTTATACTGCTTATTTCAACCAATTTACACTCCTTAGAATGAGTTATAAACTCTCCAGTAAGGGTAAAGTAAAGGATAAAGTATGAATATTGGAGAGGCTGCTAAAAAATCTGGGCTTTCAGTAAAAACAGTTCGATATTACGATGAGATCAATTTAATCAAACCGATAAAAAATAAAGCTACTAATTATCGTCACTACACTACAGCCGACTTGGCGAAATTACAATTTATTGGAAAAGCCCGTCGTTTTAATTTTAGTATTAAAGAATGCAAAGAATTGCTGTCATTATACGAAAATCAAAACAGAAGTAGCAAAGAGGTTCGAAAACTCACTCTTACTAAAATTGCTGAAATCGATGTAAAGTTACACGAATTGGAAAATTTGCGTGAACAACTCTCACACCTTGTAAACTGCTGTAAAGGGAATGAGCGCCCAGAGTGTCCGATTATTGACGAACTAGCAGCCGGAAACGTACTTTAATTTATCAACAACGGTAATTTCTTTGGGTAGGACCAACATTTTCCACTCCCCACCCAAAGATCTACACTTCATCCCAAGCTTACTGCTTCCCTTGAAGTGGCTCATTTGAAAGGTAGCTTGTTTTGAAAAAAGTCAAATATACCTTCCTACAGCACCTCCTCAAACAGCGCCTTTAGGTTGTCTGAAGTTAGTTTCACCGGATTACCACCACAACTTGGGTCACTCAAAGCACCTTTTACAAGTTTGCCTAAATCTGGATTTTCCACGCCGAGGTCACTTAATCTCAACGGAATATTTAAAGATGCATTAAACTCGTCAACAAATACTTTAAAACCTGAAAAACCATTTTGTATGCCCAAATAACCTGTAACAGAGTCAAAGCGATCTCTAATTTTTGGCTCATTGAGTCTAAGGACAGCTGGCATGCAAACCGCATTGGTTGTTCCGTGATGTGTGTGATGAACAGCGCCAATCGGATGACTTAGGGCATGAATAGCACCAAGACCTTTCTGGAACGCTGTTGCGCCCATTAATGCAGCGGACATCATATTTGCCCTAGCCTCGATATCACTTCCATCTGAATAAACTTTCCCAAGGTTTTCAATTACAAGTCGCATACCCTCGACCGCAATACCTTGGCTCATTGGATGATAATGTGGACTTGAGAAAGCCTCTACACAATGTGCAAAAGCATCTAGCCCCGTACCTGCTGTTATGGATTTTGGCATTTCAATGGTTAACTCTGGATCACAAATGACAACTTTTGGCAAAATTTGTGGGTGAAAAATAATTTTCTTTTCTAAAGTATCTGAATTAGTAAGAACACTTGCCCGCCCAACTTCCGATCCAGTTCCAGCGGTTGTTGGTATAGCGACAATGGGAAAAATAGTATTAGGGTTTGCCCGGGTCCACCAATCAGAAACATCTTCGAAATCCCAAACTGAACGATCTTGACCAACCATAAACGCAACCAATTTACCTAAATCTAGGCCAGACCCTCCTCCAAATGCAATTACGCCATCATGATTTCCCTCTTTAAATGCATTTATACCTGAATTTAAATTTTTCTCATTAGGATTTGGATCAACATTTGAAAAAAGAGCGTCACCCAAACCAGCTTCCTTCATTAATTGCAAAGTTCTGGATGTTATTGGCAGATTACTCAAACCCTTATCGGTAATCAGGAGTGGTCTTTTAATATTTGCTTGATTACAAGCATCAGCTATTTCCCTTATGCGACCAGCACCAAACTTTATTTGGGTCGGATATGACCAGTTTCCAATTAGTGTCATTGTGTTACTTTCTTCAAATGGTAAGATTTAGGCCGCGTAAGATTATGATAACCAATAATCGACAGGCCACCACCGCTTCCCGTATTTTTACAACCAGTCCAACACAATGCCGGATCAAGATAATCTGCCCGGTTAAGGAATACCGTGCCTGTCTCAATTTGATCCGCAATTTGTTCTGCCCGACCAACATCTTTTGTCCACAGACTGGCAGTTAAACCAAACTCACTATCATTCATTAGAGAAATAGCTTCATCATCATTTTTAACGGACATAATACAGACAACTGGGCCAAATGTTTCATCTTTCATAATTCTCATATTGTGATCTACACCAGTTAAAATTTGTGGCGTTACGTAGGTTCCACCATCATCGTTTTTAAACGCCTTGATGTGGGCTGTCGCACCTGATTCAACGGCTTCGTCGATTTGTGATCTAACCTCATCAGAAAATCGTTTATTTGCCATAGGTCCAAGAGTAGTTTCAGGCTCTAAGGGGTTCCCCAATTTATAATTCTCTACAATTTTTACCGCTTTTTCTATGAATTCTTCATAAAGACTTTCAATTACATAAATGCGCTCAATACCACAGCAACATTGACCAGAATTAAACATTGCGCCATCTATTAATGTTTCCACTGCTGAGCCCAGATCTGCATCTTCCATTACATATCCAGGGTCCTTTCCCCCAAGTTCAGTTCCAACAGGGGTAAAAGTCCCAGCCGCAGCTCTCTCCATTTCAATACCGCCTTTTAAGGAGCCAGTAAAATTAATGAAATCAAATGCGTTTTCTTCAATTAAGCGTGACGTTGTACCGTGATCAAGATGCATATTATGGAACACATCTTTTGGTATACCCACAGAATTGAAAGCTTCAACAAGCCGTTCACCTACCAGAATAGTTTGGGTTGCATGCTTCAGTACCACAACATTTCCCGCTATCAGTGCAGGGGCAATTGTATTTATCGCTGTCATGTATGGATAATTCCAAGGTGCGATCACAAAAACTATTCCATGTGGGATACGCTTTATATAACGTTTAAAAGTAGGATCATCACTTACCTCAATATTTTGCAGTGCTTGTTCAGCTATCTCGCTCATATATTGAGCGCGCTCCTTAAACCCCCCAAACTCACCACCATACCTTATTGGCCTACCCATCATTTGAGCTAGCTCTGGCACTATTTGATCATTCATTTCTCCGATGGCTTCAACACCAGCCATGACCAAAGATATGCGCTCAGCCAATGGCCGAGCTGCCCAGGTTTTTTGCGCCGCACGTAAGCATCGGATATCTTCTTTTGCTTCTTTTAAGGATAGAGTATTTCTTTTCGCAAATACTGCACCATCAATTGGTGAAATGCATTGTATTTCATTCATAACATCACGCTCTTTCAAAACCTCTTGCTATTTCCCAATCTGTAACCACCCTGTCAAATTCTTCCAACTCAACTTCTGCGGCTCGACAGTAGTGTTTGACCACCTCCTCCCCAAAAGCAGACTTCAGCATTTCTGATTGAGACAACGCAAACTTTGCTTCCCGCAAATTTTCAGGAATCATTTTGGTGTCACCCTTATAAACATCGCCCTTGGCAGGCTCATCGAGCTCTAGTTTGTTTTCTATTCCTGCCAAGCCAGCAGCGATTTGCGCTGCAATTGCTAAGTAGGGATTCATATCAGAACCACCTATTCTGCATTCTACTCGGACACTACTACTTCCAGCCCCACACAAGCGAAATCCAGCAGTACGATTATCTACCGACCATATAATACGGGTAGGAGCGAACGTCCCTTTTGCAAAACGCTTGTAGCTATTAACGTAAGGAGCAAGAAAAAATGTCATGTCTGACGTGTAATGTAATAAACCTGCCATGTAGTGCTTCATTAATTGGCTCATTCCTAGTTTATCAGTAGGGTCATAGAATGCATTTTCACCATCCTGCCATAAAGACTGGTGAACATGCGACGAAGAGCCGACCTTATCATGATGCCACTTTGGTAGAAAGGTAACTGCATGCCCCTGACTCCAGGCAATTTCTTTTACGGCGTGTTTAGCAATTGTATGATACTCAGCCGTATTAAGTGCATTTCCATATTTAATATTTAACTCTTCCTGCCCTGTCTCTGCCTCTCCTTTTGAATTTTCAACTGGTATGCCAGCATCCCATAAATAATTACGAATAGGACGCATAATATGTTCCTCTTTTGTAGTTTGAAGAATATGATAGTCCTCATTATACGCACTGATTGGTCTTAGTTCTCTGAAACCGTCTTCTTGTATCTCTTTGAAACTTTTTTCGAAAAGAAAAAATTCTAACTCTGTGGCCATCATCGGGTCGAAGCCCATCTTTTCAAGTCGCTTAATTTGTTTTTTTAGAATAGTCCGAGGTGAATGGCTTACTTCTTCATGCGTGTGATGGTCTAACACATCACAGATCACCAATGCGGTCCCATCTAGCCAAGGTGTCCTGCGTAAAGTAGTAAGATCTGGCTTCATAGTATAATCGCCGTAACCATCTTCCCAACTGGTAGAGGCATACCCGTCCGGTGTAGCCATCTCTAGATCTGTAGCTAACAAATAATCGCAACAATGCGTCTCTTTGAATCCGTCCAAAACAAAGTGCTTAGCATGGAATCTTTTACCCATAAGCCGTCCTTGCATATCAACCAAACAAACAAGCACAGTATCAATACTGCCATCCTCTACCGCTGCCTCCAGCTCTTTAAATGTTAAATTTCCGATCATTTTAATTCTTCCCTATTAAAGAGCGCCCCAAGTGTTGGGGCGCTCAAATATTAAGTTTTACTCGAAATTATAAGGTGCACCAGCCTGATTGATCACTGAGTTATACTCTTTAAAGATGTTTACAATCTTTTGATGCACCTCACCCTCTTGGGCTACTTCTTCCCAGAAATCCTTGGCAGCATTTTCAACTTCCGCCCATTCCGCAGCAGGAACTGACCGTAACGCGAGCTTATCACCATTTGCACGTAATGCCGCTTCACCACCCCAATACCATTGGTTACGATATGTATGACCAGCTTCCGTCGCAGCCATTACCACCGATTTAAGGTGATCAGGTAAGTCCGCCCATCTCTTCTCATTGATGAACCATGAACCGATCCACGCGCCCGAAATATTATTTGTAAGAAAATAGTCCGTTACATCGGCCCAACCCACAGTATAATCTTCAGTAATTCCTGACCATGCCATTCCATCAAGCTCACCAGTTTGCACTGCTACCTCGGCATCTTCGTATGGGATATTCATTGGGACAACACCAAATTTAGCTAAGAATCTCCCCGCGGTAGGAAAGGAATAAAGCCTTAACCCATCTAGGTCAGCAACACTTGTGATTTCCTTTTTAGTGTTGAAATTACAAGGATCCTGCCCAGCCGCTGAAATCCATTTTACGCCAACTTTTGCATACTCTGCGTCCCAAATTTCTTTTAATCCATACTGGTTAAAGAGCACTGGAACATCGAGAATATGTTTGGTAGCAAATGGAAAATATCCACCAAACATTCGTAACGGAGTCGGCGATGCCATTGAGTCATCATCGGAGTGAACTCCGTCAAGTGTGCCCCTTTGCAAAGCTTGAAACAGCTCTCCAGTAGGAACTATTTGATCTGCGTAGAATAGCTCTACCTGCAATTCCCCATTAGAGTTGGCATTTATATAATCAATTACTGGCTTGGTTACATGCTCTCCGAGAGCACCACCAGCATACGTTTGAAATCGCCATTTTATTGTGCTTTGCGCCTGGACTATTGCAGGTGCAGCTAATGCCGCTGCACCACCGACACTTGCTGTGGTTAAAAACTTACGTCTAGTTGTCATAATATTCTCCTTTTTATAAATACTCTCCTCAACTTTCGTCCCTTTAAATGGGATCTCTTAAAATTAATTTCCGTACACTTCCCCTGGTAACCAAAGAGCTATTTCTGGGAATGTCATTATTATTACTAGGGCAAAAACCATAACTAAAACGAATGGCAGAATAGAAGTGTATATATCTTTAAGACTTATTTCTGGAGGAGCCATGGCTCTCATCAGAAATAAATTATAGCCAAATGGCGGCGTCATATAAGCAATCTGTGTTGTAATTGTGTAAAGCACCCCATACCAGATTAAATTGAAGCCTAGTTCGCCAACTAGAGGTACATATAATGGCGCAACGATTACTAACATTGCTGTATCGTCTAAGAATGTCCCCATGACTATGAAACTAAGCTGCATCAAAATTAGAATAACCCATGGCGATAAACCAAACTGTTCAGTGAAGAGGCTTTCTATGGCCTTTACTGCGCCTAAACCATCGAAAACAGCACCAAATGCTAAAGCCGCCAGAATAATCCACATAAACATGCATGAAATCCCAAGGGTCTTTCGCACACTATTCTCAAATACTTCGAGCGTCATTCGTCCTTTCGCTAAGGCGGCAACAAAAGCTGCAATTGCTCCAATTGCAGAGCTTTCGACTAAAGATGTCCACCCATTTATAAAAGGAACCATCATTGCAAAAAATATGAATAAAGGCAGCAAGCCTGCAGTTAAGAGTTTCAATTTTTCAGGTAGTGGGATCATTCGGTCTTCAATTGGAAGAACGGGCCCAAGTGAAGGGTTTATGCGACATCGCACGGCAATGTATATTATAAACATAGCCGCCATTATAAGTCCTGGTATAATTCCTGCTAACCATAGCTGCCCCACTGGTTGACGAGCAATCATTGCATACAGAACAAGAACGACTGATGGAGGCACTAATATTCCTAGTGAAGATCCTGCTTGAATTACTCCCGTGACCATCCTTTTATCATAACCACGTTTGAGCAATTCAGGGAGTGCTATTGTTGCTCCAATTGCCATCCCAGCCACAGAAAGACCATTCATAGCTGATATAAGTACCATCAGGCCAATTGTCCCAATGGCCAGACCTCCTGAAATCCCACCCATCCAAACATGAAACATCTTATAGAGATCATCAGCTATCTTTGACTCTGATAAAATGTATCCCATAAAAATAAACATTGGTAATGTTAGGAGGGGATACCATTTCATTAACTTTATTGCTGCAGCAAAACCAATATCATACCCACCCCTATCTCCCCAGAGAAAAAAAGCAGCCATAACTGCAACAAACCCAATAGCCCCAAAGACACGCTGACCTGTGAGCAACATCAACATCATCGTTGAGAACATCAAGATAGCAATCATCTCATACGACATTAATTCTTTTCTCCAAAATCATAACCTTTGATGCGTAAAATATCCTTGAAAAACTCTGATAATGCTTGAAGTAGCATCATGGAAAGACCAAAAAGCATTATAAGTTTTATTGGCCAAATATACGGTCGCCAAATGGACGAACTACGCTCTCCCCCGTAACTTAAGGAGTACATAAAACTTTCCCACCCACCCCAAATCATGAATATAAGGTAAACTATTAGAAATATTATTGTTATTGCATCAACTTGAGCCTTACGGTGATTATCCCACTCTCCATAAAGTAAATCCATTCGCACATTGGATCCCATCTGGATCGAATAAGCTCCGCCCAACATGTAATAAGCAACCATACAAAATTGAGCCATTTCCAGGGTCCAAAGTGATGGGTTGAAAAATGTTTTTGATACAGATGACCATAGCAAGATACCCATCATTACAAAAATACCATACATAGCAAATCGACCAATACGATAATTAAATGAATCGACAAATGTAATGAAGCGGATCATCACTAACTATCAGTTATAAATAAGAAAATTGTCAAGAATTAATAGAAAATTCTTCTAAAAAAAGAAAATGGGAAGTGGTTTTTAAATTTAAGTATTAGATCTCCAGGCTTGAGTTCGTTTCAAGACACCCTTTGATAGTGCTAAATGTATGATCCGCGCAAAAATGTTCGTATAAAAAATCATCATACCCATCGCTGCAGCAGGAGCAATATCACCTGCATCGTCCATATTTAGCACTGCAATTGAAGCTAATGAGGTTTTAGACGAATAAAGAAAAACAACTGCAGAAACTGTTGTCATTGCATTAACGAATAAGTAGATGGCAATATCTAGAATTGCTGGCAAACATACTGGCACCGTAACTCTTGAGAAAAGCTTAAATGTAGGTTGCTTCAAGGAAGCTGAGACAGACTCAAATTCACTGTCCATTTGCTTAAGAGCGGTAACTGCCGTGAGATGTGAAACGGTATAAAAATGTGTAACAGTACATATAACAAGAATGGCCATTGTTCCGTATACTACGTGCAGAGGATTTTCCGGGTTATTAAAAAAGAAAATATAGGCAAGACCAAGCACCATACCCGGTATCGCCATTGGCAACATAGCAAACATTTGGAATATGGCTCTGCCAGTCTTAAACCCACTGGATTTTTCCACCAAGTAGGCGCCAAAAAATATCACGCATGTGCCTATTAAAGCAGTCAACAAAGCCATCTTTATCGAATTATAATAAGCAGCCCATCCGCCACCATCCATTTTATCAAATTGATAATTATTTAAACTTAAGCTCAGGTCGTATGGCCAGAACTTTATTAAGGCAGCAAATTGACAAATACCTAAAATGCCCACAATGAAAAACCCAACCAAAGCACAATAAATGGTAAATGTCAGATCTGTCTTGGTGCTTGGTTTGGGATGAAAAGGAACCGACCTAGCAGTCAGCAAGGCCACTTGTTTACTTTGGACAAATCGATCGATCGCAAATGCTAGAATCGCCGGAATTATGAGAACTACCGAAACGACAGCACCCATCTCAAAGTTTTGCTGACCAATAACTTGTTTATATATGTCCACAGCCAGAACATTAAATTGTCCACCGATAACTTTAGGCAAACCAAAATCAGTTATAACGAGGTTAAATACTACAAAGGCTGCTGAGACTATCCCATATCTTGCACCGGGGATCGTAACAGTCCAAAAAGTCTTCCACGCAGAGGCTTTTAAAGAAACGGCGGCTTCATACAAACGGGCATCAGAAATAGCGAGGGCTGTGGATATAATTAAGAATGCATGCGGAAAGGTGAAAAATACAGATCCGATGATGATACCAATCGGACCATAAATGCTCGCGCCAAATAACAAGCCCTTGATGACCCCTTGCGCACCAAAAAGGTAAACCAACGCTATCCCCGGAAGCAGTGATGGAACAAGTATTGGAGCCATTGCTATTAGCCTAAAAAAGCCCTTGAAGCGCATGCAACTACGATTGAGAGCATAGGCAAACCAGAATGCTAAAATCACAGTAATTATTGTACTAATTATAGAAATAAATATCGAATTCTGAATTGATTTAAACAATGCTGGCGTGGAAAAATAATTTATGAAATTCGATAAACCAGTCGACCTTAAAGGCCGCAACTGAACCCTACGAAAATTATTGCTATCTAATTCTTGCCAATCTGTTCCAGTAACTAATGTCGAACCTACTAGAAACCTTCCTTGTTGGTCTACATTTCGAATACGATACATAACTGGACTACGAAAACTAAAGTCTGGGAAAAATACGGTAACGCCAAGTCGCCCGCCAGAACCTGTACTCAGCTCCGCATTTGACAGAGCTTGCAATCCGTCATTTAAACTCTGGAGATTTGCTTTGGCTGGAGAAAACTGACCGGCATCATCACTTACCTGGACTTCAAATTTTGACAAATCGTACTGGAACGTCGAGAATGATTTTGAGAACATTGCATAAAGTGGAAATACCAAACTTATTACCAGGTAGAGTGCAATGACTGCCATACCACCACGCATTATTATGTCGTCTCGACTGAGTTTAGCTTTTATTACACCATTCGGCCTAGCTGCTATATTGTCTATACTAGTAGAATTCATATTTAGGTCACTTGAAGATTAAAAGCCAAAATGCTTTCAGACGGTACTTCAATCCATAAATTTTGGTTTGGCTCTAAAGAAAGCCTCCTTACTGCATTTACCGAAAAATCTGCTGTCACCAATGCCTCAGAAAATTCATCAGCCTTTAGTTTGCACCGCCAAAAAGAACCCAAAAATTCCATTTCTTCGAGCTTCGTTGAAAAAATGTTCTTAGTCGAATTAGAGGCGTCTTTTTTTACCTCAGGCTTAGCGCCCAAGGGTATTATATCCTCTGGCCTAATGGTTAGCGAAACCTCGTGGCCATCACCAAATTGATGAGCCACAGTATTTAATTCTGTATTCCCAATTTTGACCGAACTTCTACCACTTGTAGTTCCTGTGAATTGGGTCATTTCCCCAATGAAATCTGCAACAAATAATGTCTGCGGCTTACAATAAACTTCATTAGGAGAACCTATCTGTTCGACCTTACCCTCGTTCATAACGACAATACGATCAGCCATAGAAAGAGCTTCTTCTTGGTCGTGTGTGACCATTATAGTGGTCACCCCAAGTTTCTGTTGAAGAGTTTTTATTTCATGTCTTAAATAGACACGTACCTTTGCATCCAGAGCAGATAGTGGCTCATCTAGTAGCAGCAAACCGGGGCCAGATGCTATTGCCCTCGCCAAAGCGATCCGTTGTTGTTGACCACCAGAAAGTTGAGCTGGGTACTTAGGGCCCTGATCAGGTAGCCCAATAAGATGCAACAATTCCAATACTCGCTCGTTGATCTCACTTTTAGATCGCCCAGTGTTTTCAAGACCAAATGATATATTTTTCTCAATAGTAAGGTTGGGAAATAAAGCATATGATTGAAAGACTATTCCATAATCACGCTCAGAAGCTGGAAAATTAGAAATATCTTTACCACCTTGCACTACTGTCCCACTTGTTTGTAGATCTAATCCCGCTATTGCACGTAAAAGAGTTGTTTTACCGCATCCAGAGGGGCCTAGGAAACAGACAAATTCCCCCTCTTGTATATCTAAAGATACGTCCTTGAGAGCTATAAAGCTTCCAAATGATTTCCAAAGATTTTTTATTGAAAGATACGAGGATTGCGGATCGTTGCTGCCTTCCAAGACTTATTCCTTAAGTAAATATTATTATTAATCCAAAATTTGGAAAACAAAAAAGTGTCAGGCAGCAATAGATTTACTGCCTGACAAAATTTCCTATTTAGGGTCAGATTTACCATCGTAACGTGACTGCCATTCTTTCAAAATGCGTCCTCTGTTATTCGCAGCAAACTCAAAGTCATTTGGAATCATAGCTTCTATCAAGCCGGCAGGAAAATGTTCTACAGGTTTAGCTACACCAGGATAAGCAACAACTGCATAACCTTGGTTATACATTTCGTTAGCTTCTTTTGTCACTGAAAAGTCAACAAGCTTCTGTGCCGCTTCCAACTTGGATGTTCCAGCAACAATAGCTGTAGCCTCCATATCCCAACCAACACCCTCAGATGGAACAATAATATCTAATGGAGCACCAGCTGCCTTTGATTTAGCGCCACGGAAAGCAAATGAAATCCCAATTGGAATTTCTCCAGCAGCAGCAAGCTTACATGGCTTTGAACCTGAGTGTGTATAGCGTGCGATATTTTCATGAAGGGCGTCCATATACTCCCATCCACCTTCTTCACCAAACAATTGAAGCCAACTGGAGACGTCAAGAAAACCTGTGCCCGATGAGTTAGGATTTGGCATAATCAAATGCCCTGCGTACTGAGCATCCGTTAAATCTTTCCAAGAGGTTGGTGGCGTTAGCCCAGCTTTTCCAGCCTCGACAGTATTATAGCAAACTGCAGCTACCCATGCATCCATTCCAACCCAAGCAGGTGGATTATCACCATCAACAAATTTACTATCCAACTTTTCTACACCAGCTGGGGCGTAAGGTTCCAACATTCCCTCTGATTTGAGCAGAAGCAGCGATGTACCCGCTAGACCCCAGACAACATCTGCTTGCGGGTTATTTTTTTCGGCCAATAGTTTTGCTGTTATAATCCCTGTAGAGTCTCTAACCCAGTTAATTTTAATATCTGGATGACTTTCATTAAACTTAGCCGCATATCTCGTGAGGTCTTCAGCCTCTACGGCCGTGTAAACGGTGAGCTCTGTATCCGCAAATACGGATGTAGCTAGCAATGATCCAACCGCTAACGATTTAAAAAATTTAAAGTTAAATTTCATATTCTTTCCCCACTTGGTTAATTAATATTTATAAATACTCAAATCTGATTCTTTCATGTTGTCATAAAACTGTTACAAAGCAAAAGGATATTTGCGTACTCAAACAGATTGTAAATATTGATAATCAGGCGTGTAAATTTTAACCAAATTAGATTAATCAATATTTTGTAGACTTGAGTGGCCTTTTGACTTTGCCGACCTAGCAGAAGCACACTCCCTAAGAAACTTTTCTTCATATATTTTGATTTTACCGAATCTATCCGGTTTAAACTTAGAAATATCTGTTTTCGATTTTCCATCGACAACGAGTTCAGCCATAATTGAGCCGATACCTCCCGATAATGTGATACCTGAACCACAATCTCCAGCTGCGACAAAGAAACCTTTAATCGTATCTATCTTCCCCAAAATAATTTCACCATCAGGTGTATAAGACGAAAGCCCACTAATATAATTTGTTATACTCACCGCTTCCAAATCTGGATAAAATTGTAAAATTGAAGCATAAGATTCCTGTAGTGTGTCTAGATGCTCGTCTCCAACCGTTGGGGCAAAAGAGTCAAGATTCTTTGGTAATTTTCTAGCATCGAATGCGATACAGTTCTTTTCCTGTACCCCTAGAAGTAACCCACCAAGTTCAGGGCGAAAATATGTGGATATATCAGGAAGCATTACAATTGCTCCACTGTTCTTATATTCTTTTTCATTGCCCGTAATCCAATAATGGCTTCTAACTGGCGCCATGGGAATTGAAATATCAACTTGATCCGAAAATAATGAAGCCCATACCCCACATGCATCAATCAAATTAGTGCATGCGATGTCACCGTCTGATGTTTGAATACCTTTAATCTGTCCCTGATGAATCGATATTCCTGTTGCCTCTACATTTGACATGAATTTTACGTGATTTTTTTTTGCAGCCTTTATGTATTGCCATGTCAATAGATAAGGGTCGATATAACCATCAGTTGGAAAAAATACAGATTTTAAAATGTTTTTTGTTTCAAGCCACGGAGCTATCCCGTTAATTTTTTTTTGGCTCGGATAAGAAACATCTACTCCCCACCTAGAAGCTGCCGCAACAAGTGACTCCAATTCCGCGACACGAGAATCTGTACATGCGACTCGGAGGCTTCCTACCTGATGAAAATCTATTCGTTCTCCATTGATCTTCTCTAAAACAGGGATTATGTCGACTGTTTTTTTTGCAAGTGGAATATTTGAGTGTTTGGACGAGCATTGCAAAATAAGTCCAGCTGCTTTGCTTGAAGAGCCACTGGCGAATTGACCTCGATCTATAACTAAAATACGCTTAGAACTATATTCTGACAGATGATAAGCGATAGATGCGCCTAAAATACCACCACCCACAATAACATGATCGAAAAATTCCAATCCAGGGCTCCAATAGTTTCAGGTACAAGCACAAATATTTTTAGCCTGATTTAAATTCAAACTTATTGTAAAGGTTACCAGAGGTTAATTTTTATGCAATAGCAGCCACAATCGACCCTCAAGATTTGCAGGTCTACTTAAGAATTTTAGCGCTTTGTATAAATTAAATTTACTTAAATGCTAAACTTTTAACTCCAAATTCGACCGACTAATTACCCATTTCAAGATTTACAAAAAGTTTACCAAAGCGAAACCGTATTGTCATTAAATTGGCTATAATTCTACCTGCGGTTTGGCTGTTTAGTTTTCAACTCCTCCCTATTTGGATCACCAGCCAAACCGCACGAAATCACCTGATATAAAAATATTTAAAAATATAAACTTAGAAATTATAGATTTTGATTTCTTTCATTATTCTATTACAAATAGGCTTTTTGAGTTGTGATCCAATGTATATAACTATGTTGGTTTGGCGCACTGACTTACCAGTTCATCAGTATATATATTGTGCTCGTCAGGCTCTCCCAGTGACGTCACACCTTCACATGCCAAATACTTGAATAGGTGATCAAGCGATCCTCCATGGTGGAGAGGCTGTTAAAGGTTTGAATATACTTGGTTTCCTAAGAACTGGCGGCGAACTTGGTTTTAGGCTTGGGAGTATATGCATAACGAGTTTTGCATTCTTAGTATACATTACAAGAAACACAACTTTTTGCTGACTGTTTCGCTCTGTTACCATTATAATTGCCCTTCACACTAAATGGCGCTTTAAAGAAATTGCATTGAATTGTGTCGGCTTATAATCAGGGAAATGTAAATCTTTTATAAAAGTTACCAAAAAAATAACTCCCAAATAACAGTGGCTATTATAAGGGAGTTATAAGTAGGGGTTATCAAAATAGAGAAAAGTACCTTTCGGTACATGGACTATAATAATCACAATTTGTTACAAATATATGAACTTATATAAAACTGAGGATAACAGTTGCGATTAATTACGCTGCAAGACCATCATTTATCAATTTAGCAACCTGCTCACCCATAGGGGTCAAAATATCTTCATTTGTAAAGAAACCGCTTAGGCGACCATAGTAAATTGCCTGCTCTCGATTATCATCAGTGTTGGCTAAACCGTACCATAGCCGGCAATAATCAAGTAAGTTTTCAAATTCATCAGATTTCCGTTTTTCAACCATGCTTGCCCCATTTTTTGTATGTACGACGACATATAAAAAATGGATTTAAAAGTATGACAGTTTAATTGTTAACCTGCAGAAAACTGGAAGTACATCATTGCTGTTCCTGCAGTCAGTACTGCTGTATAGATAAATACTTGTCTACTGATTTTGCTGCGTGGCCGCTTTCCACGACCATAATGCTTCAGCAACATTTGCGCCGAAAATATATTCATATCTGCCTCAATTTTTTATTTTTTTATAATTATATAAACTACTAAAATATTTTTTTTCCGCAAAATCAACATTAAACGATATAACAACCCATATAAAATATTGATGTGACTACGACTAATCAGTACAAAAAATAGCGGACAACTAAATGGTTTAGTTATTTATTAGTTAAATGCCTATTTAGAATATTCCACTGTCTATGTTTTTTCACACAGAAAAGGGATATCAAAAGCTGAAGATTACTCTATCAAACAATTTTTTAAGTTACTAATATTACAGTTTCTTAGCCGCTCACGAGTTCAAAGCTTAAACTGGAGCAGGTTGCAGTATATCTGTCCTTCGTAACCCTTTCAAAAATAAGTGGAACACCATTTAGGTTCACTTTTAATTTATCTGCAGTTTTATCAGTAAGAATGGCCTGAGCAAGAGCTCCACTCTCACTATTTTTTACGACGACAGTTCCATTAAAATTATGAGTAAACATATTTTTCCCCTAACATGTTACGAGAACATCGCTAACCATAGTAAGTAAAAAATTTATGAATTTTTTTTTATATTTTTATTAAATGCGCCCCATAACTACCCACTAATTACGAGGTTTCTTTGAATTTACCCACTTGCTACCTGTTCAGCTTCTCACTTTGTATTTTTTTCATAATTGGCTATTCTGATTAATGACTTGGAGACACCAATGCAAAGCAAATTAGCAATCACCTTTACGCTAGTGAAAGTTCACTCGTTTGCTCAGTTTAGAAAATTTAATGCCGTGTATTTATTATGAGCCTTCGATTAATATTAATGCGCCATGCTAAATCGAGTTGGAATAAACCTGTTTCTGACCATGAGCGTGAATTGAATGGGCGAGGTCGGGCTTCAGCTCAGGCGATGGGCAATTGGTTGCATGAAAATGATTTCCTACCAGAAGAGGCACTAATTTCATCTTCTAAACGTACACGAGAAACATTCGAAGGGCTTGAAGTTAAGCCAACTAGGGTGCACTTTCTTGAAGACCTATATCACCCTAGCCCTGAAAAGTTGTTGTGCACTTTAAAGTCAGCGCAAGAAAAAACAGTTTTGCTTATTTCACATAATCCTGCATGCGCAAATTTTGCTGAAGCTATGGCAAAAATCTCACCAGCACATGAGAGGTTTCACGATTACCCAACTTGTGCGACTTGGGTTGCTAATTTAGATAAAGATCATTGGAGCGAAGTTGATTTTGGTTTGGCACAAACAATTGCTTTTGCCATCCCCCGTGAAGTGTTAAATTCAGATCGCTAATGCCTATTTTACCCTAATTAAATTGGGGTAAACTTAAGCTAGTGATCCGTACGTGTCATTCCAGACCGATGTGAGATTATCTTTCCATTTTTCAGTTTATGCCAAATAAGCACCGTGTATGACCCCTCTTTCCTTGAGGAGTTTTTGGGAAATGTACATTTCCATTCAGCAACGAGCACCTCATCGTTTTCATATAGTATTTCCGTGCCATGAGTTACTACCCCAGTAGAAGCCTCCATGAATGATTTTAGATTGGCTTTCTTAACTGGCATGCCAGTGGAATTGCTGTATCCCTCGTATTCATCATGCCACAATTCATCAAATAACTCTTCATCATATCCGTTTATAAAGCTATCATGAAATCTGACCAAAGCGTCTCCGATTGCCATTTTATGTATCCTTTTAGCTCAAAGGAAGTACATATTTGTTAAATCAATGTGACAAAAATATAAAAGTTAGTTAAAAAATTGCCAGAATATCCCGGACAGGGTGGCCCCAACTATTCCATAAAACAGGTAAGCGGTGAACACTTTTGGCTTCACTAGGGCCCAAACGGCAATTGCAGCAGGTATAGAGCTTACTCCACCGGCAATCATAAAGCTCATTGCTGCTCCTGTAGACATCCCTTGAGATATCAAAGCATCAACTAGTGGAACCGCAGCATATCCATTCAAATAGGCAGGCGCCCCCAAAATTGCCGCACTAAGAATTGTAAGGAAACCCTGTCCGCCAACCATGGTAACGATCAAGTCGGCTGGGATATACTTGATCATCAATGCCTCAATTGAGTAAGCGAGAGCTAACCATTTCAATAGGAAAAAAGCATTGCTTGTTGTTGTTGATTTAAATGTTTCCAAGCGGTCATTGCTCTTCCAAAATTTCCATACAGGTGTTCCAACGAAAGGTTCTTTTACCGCGCAGCAGCCCCCGATTTGAGGTTTGTCTCGCAACGGATCTAAAAATACTGAACTCTTATGAAAAATCATCGTTATAGACCCGCCAAAAACTCCAATTCCAACAGAGAATATTGTTTTGCCCACTGCAAAATCCCAACCAAGCGTTCCACTTGTAATTAAAAACATTGCAGGGTCCATTAAAGGAGAAGCCAGCCAGAAGGCCATAACAGCGCTTAATGGAGCTCCTATGGCAAGAAGAGCTGCAATAAACGGAATGACCTCGCACGAGCAAAAGGGAGATAAACCTCCTAACAAGGCCGCAAGACAAATCATTCTCAATTGAGGCCCTGAGAAAGCCTTTGATAATAAATTTTCGGCACTTGTGGCCTTTAAGTAAGCAACTGCCAAAACTGCAAAAATTATAAAGGGCGCAGTACCCAGCAAGGCATTTATCATAAATAAAAACGTTGAAATGAATTCATTCAAATCCCAAATCAAAAGACCTAGGAATATCAGACACAAAGAGCCAACCGCTTTATCAATCGATCTGTAAGTTTTCTGAAAATTAGTTATGTCAGTCATCGCGCGTTACTTTCGTATCCACGCAACAGTCTTGTAGCAGAAACTCGCTTAGCTTTTGAATTTCATCAAAAGAAACCGCAGCACAAATAATCGATCTTCCATTTTTTTTCTGCTCAACCATACCGGCGTGTGTAAGTATCTTCATATGATGCGTAAGTGTAGAACCAGTTACTCCCGAGCGTTCTCCTAATTCTCCAATAGTTAGCCCCACCGGACCGCTGCGAACTAGTATCTTTAGGATCGAGAGACGTTGCTCCGAACCAAGTGCGGCAAAGCAAGAGGCCGCCTTTTCTAAAGAAAACGAGTAGTTACTAATTACTTCCATATTTCTAGAATAATAGAAATATTTTGCTAGTCAATGCAGGTTAAGCCTGTCTCACCCCAACTCACAATACCACAGTTCACCCACAAAGACTTTTAATTGGATCATGTAATTTGCTACAAGTGTAGCATGAAGAGTTTGGCTTTGAACAAGCTTTGATTTCAACGTCTAGTGAATTATCTATACTGCGTTTTGGAGATTCTGGACCCTGCAGCGCTATTGATACATAGTATTACTTCTGGTTTGGATATTATCTCAGAGATTGAATGTATCTGGTCAAAAAACAAATGATTATGATAAAAAAAATGGAAAATATAAGTTTTGACTACGGCCTAAAGTCAATGACGATATACAAAATTTTAATAAATTAATAATATTATATTAATTAAAATATTTTTTTCTTAGATCAAGCGCTGGCGACATGAGGACACAGACTGAACCACTCACTAGCCAGTTTTGAAAAGTACAAATTTACAATTCTTTTAAATTCTTGTTACCGTAATATAACAATTTTGTCATCAAACTTTGATTTTTCTGTGACAGACATGACACTTCTTAATCTTTTTTTTGGAGTGGCTTAAAATGATGAAATTATCACGCCTATTTACAACAATAATCGCAGTTCTTGTTGCAAGTTCTCTCAATATTGCTCTAGCAGGATCACACGGTAAAACCTACACGATGACTGTAACGGATGCCGAATCCATGGAAGAAATGGTGTCTGAATGGGGGCCATTAGCAGAAGCACTGGCATCGATATTAAACGCAGAGATGAAATTGATACAAGTTGCTAGTCACACAGGAGCAGCAGAAGCGATGCGAGCCGGCGAAGTAGACTTAGCATTTACCGGACCTGCGGAGTATGTAGCCATAAATAAACTCACAAACGGTGAAGCAATGATCGGTATAGCGCGCCCTGATTATTACTGTGGGATTGTGGTGAAAACAGCTGATGGGTACACCAAAGCATCAGACCTTAAAGGCAAGAAAATTTCTTTCAAACAGGGATCTACTTCATATCACTTTTGTCCCATGAAACTACTAAAGGACTATGGCATCGATCCCCTTACGGATATCGAAGCTGTCTTTACCAGTAAATCTCTACAACATCCGGCAATGGTTCGCGGTGACACAGATGGTCTGGCGACAAATGTTAGAAGTTGGATAAAATATAGCAGAAGTAAAGAACCTACCGGAAATGGTGATTACAAAGTATTACTTCGCTCAGGCGACCTACCCATGGACATGATAATGGCGGGTGGTCATATCAAAGGTGAAGAATATAACACCATCAAAAACGCAATTGTCGAGAATGAAAAAATGTTGCTGGAAGCTCTTTTCAGAGGTGTCGATGCTAACGACAGTACGGCAGCCCATTCCAAGTACGAAGGCACTAGGTTAGTTCCTGTAAATGACTCAGACTATGACGTAGTAAGAGAGATGTATGTTGCAGCAGGCATGCCTGAGTTTAATTTAGACTAACTACAGATAAACACTTTCTCCAGCAGTCTTGGATTTTCTCAATCCAAGACTGCTTTTGGGTTAAAAATGATAGTATTAAAGATCGCTGATCTAAGAAAATCATATAATGGCAAAATGGTTCTTGACGGCTTAAATTTCGAGATTCCGAAAGGTGAAGCGCTGTCTATTATCGGGTCCAACGGGGCCGGCAAGTCAACTTTGATAAAATGCGCACTTTTTTTAACAAAACCTGACAGCGGTTCAATAGACATATTCGATAGTAGAGTTAATTCCATGTCGCAGTTAAAGCTTCGGAAAATGCGCTCTAACGTTGGCGTTGTGTTCCAGAAGCACAACCTTGTTCCACGACTATCGGTACTTTCAAATGTGATTCACGGTTCAATCGGAGAAGCGAATAATAAATCTATGTTGCCACTTTCAGCGATTGGTCGTTGGACTCATGTTACCGCAGCAAATTCTGTTAGATCAAAGGCTATCAATTGTCTAAGAATGGTAGGGCTGGAGCCATTAGCGCTCAATAGAGCTGACTCGCTTTCTGGAGGCCAATCTCAACGGGTCGCAATTGCGCGTGCTCTGATGCAAGATCCGGAACTAATTATAGCAGATGAGCCAGCTGCAAGTCTCGACCCTATTGCAGGCCAACAAGTAATGAGTTTGTTCTTTAAACTATGTAAGGAAAAGAAAATCACGCTCTTATTCACCTCTCACAATACAGATCAAGCCTTGGACTATGCCGATAGGATCATTGCCTTAAAGAACGGGAAAATCAGCTTAAACGAAGAAACAGATACACTCAAATCGGAGGATCTTATAAGTGAATATGGATGATGCACCGCGACGCTTGCCTCCCAAATTACATTTTTACATATTATGTTTAGTACTTTTTGTACTATTTTCTGGTTGGTCTTTTTCAGGATCTGGTTTTTCTTTCTCAAAATTAATTGGAAGCCCAGAATACCTTATGGATTTTCTGAGAAGGGCTTTTCCACCTTTTTCAGAACACCGGATTACTTGGGATGCCTTCTTCAGATATTTAGCTGCACTGGTAGAAACAATTCAAATGGCTTTTGCTGGTACCATATTAGGTATAATTTTTGGATTTATACTAGCATTGCTAGCTTCTAAGAATTTGCTGTTTACATCGCCGTATCTTAGGCCAATACAGGTTTTGTCAAAGGGAATAATTGCTTTCTTCAGGACAGTCCCAGACCTCGTTTGGGCAATCATTTTTGTTGTTGTAGTTGGTCTGGGGGCATTTGCGGGCACGCTTGCGATAATGGTGGACACTATTGGGTTTTGTGGACGATTTTTTGCCGAAGAAATGGAGGAGGTCGATAAGAGCCCTGCCGAAGCTCTGGAATGTTGTGGGGCGACAAAAGTAGACGCCGTTTTTTCTGCAGTTATTCCAGCTGCGATGCCAGGTTTCATTGCAACCTCACTATTTGCTTTTGAAAAGGCAGTCAGATCGTCTGTAGTCTTGGGTATAGTCGGTGCAGGAGGTATTGGCTTGCAATTACAAAGTTTATTCAATTTTTTCTCATATGATAGAGCAATGGTCATTATCGGAATGATTTTCATACTTGTATTGGCAATTGAGCAAATCAGTAATTATGCCAGACAAAAAATTATCAATCGCTAATGACCAATAATTAGTTAATCAGAAAGAATGTGAATTTAATCGATGAATTTTCCGTCAATTCTTATTCAAGGAGCCAACGTTTTATTCCCAACAGGTACTATCGAAACATGTGTGTTAATAGAAAATGGTTTGATTAGTGAAATTGGAGATAACCTTAATGGCGAAAATATAATCAATGGTAAAAATTTACTGTTAACGCCCTCACTGATTGACGTCCATGGGGATGCTTTCGAAAGGCAAATAATGCCCAGACCTGGTGTGGAAATTCCATTGAACATTGCAATATCAGAAACTGATAAACAGCTTTCTACCAATGGGATTACTACAGCCTATCACGCAATAACCTTCAGTTGGGAGGATGGTCTGAGATCGACTGGCAAGTCATATGAACTTATATCCTATATCAATAAATTCTCAGAGCGTTTGTCTGTTGAAAACAGAATCCAAATAAGGTGGGAAACTTTTGCATTTGAAGCAATTGGACTTATAGAAAAGTCATTTTCAAATTCTTTACCCCCGGCATTGGCATTTAATGACCATACTTCTATTACTATGCGACCATTCAATACCACACTTCAAGAGAGACCGTTTGAACATTCCGAAGGCTTCAAGGCAGCTGATTTGAATGATCCAAGATTGCTCACTCGAATTAGCTCAAAACTTAAAAGATCTGGCATGAGCGAAAAAGAGTATCTAGCTAAGCTGGGAAAAATTTGGGAGAGAAAAAGCGAAGTTCCAGACAAAATAAAAGAACTTGCGAAAATAGCAAATAGTAAAAACATACCAATGCTTAGCCATGATGATACACAGCATGAAACTAGAGATTTCTTCCGAGAGCTTGGAGCCAAAACTGCAGAATTCCCAATGACCGCTCAGGTAGCAAGAAATGCAAAGAATGGTAATGACATCATTGTTTTTGGCGCACCTAACGTTTTAAGAGGTGGCAGCCATACAGGGTCTGTTAATGCCGGTGATATGGTCGAAGACGGGTTGTGTGACGTACTTGCATCAGATTATTATTACCCAGCGCTGCTTGGTTCAATTCATAAATTATACCGAGATCAGCGCGCCCCTTTAGAACATCTCTGGAGATTGGTGTCCAGCGGGCCAGCCTCAGCAATGAATTTCGAGGATAGGGGAGTAGTTGAAGTTGGCAAAAGAGCAGATTTATTACTACTAAATTGGCATGAAAATAACTATCCCTCTGTCGTTGCAACAATATCAAATGGTAAGATAGTACATTCAAATCAATTGGAATTAATTCGTTCATAATAAGGTTACAATAAATATCTAACTTCTTATTATATTGTAATATCAAGAACCGTTTATGAATTTATCTGCATTTGAAAATCCTGGAAAGTTCTGGCGAGGAAATATACATACTCATTCAAATCTGTCCGACGGGTTGTTGGATCCAGGCGAAGTATGCCGTAGATACAAAAACCAAGGGTATGATTTTATTTCTGTTACCGATCACTTTGTCGGACTTTACGATTATCCTTTAACGGATACGTCGGACTTTAGAGATGAGAATTTTACAACGCTGATTGGTGCAGAGCTGCATTCCGGTGCATTGGAAAATGATGAACTTTGGCATATACTGGCAGTAGGACTTCCGACTGATTTTAAACCATCGAACTCCCCACATTTTCTACCTATTAGAGATCAAGAGAGTGGTCCGGAAATAGCTTTGCGGGCAGCCAACGCAGGAGCCTTCGTTGCTATTGCTCACCCACATTGGTCAGGATTGAGCTTTAAGGACGCACTTTCAATATCTGCAGCACACGCAGTTGAGGTTTATAACCATGGATGTGCTGTTGGAGCGGACCGAGCGGATGGCTTTCACACCCTTGATTTATTGCTCGCCAATAACAAGAGATTAAATCTTATTGCTACTGACGATGCGCACTTTACAGAACCCGATCACTTCGGTGGATGGCTAATGGTTAAATCAGAAAAAAATGAACCTGAATATCTTTTGAAAGCATTAAGATCCGGTGCATTTTATTCAAGCCAAGGACCTAAGCTTAAAAATATCTCAATATCAGAGAAAAAAATAAACATTCATACAAGTTCTGTTAGCAGTGTTATTCTGCAAGGCCAAGGTTCCGCAGCTACCGCCCATCATGGGGAGTCTATTACAAAAATTTCACTTTCATTAAGCCGGTTTTTAAAAGGGGGATGGGTTAGAGTTACTGCGGTCGATCGGGCAAATAAGAAAGCTTGGTCCAATCCAATTTTGTTGAAGAAAGAATAACCTAGACCGTCATATAAATTTTATAAAAACTTCACAAAAGTACAACGATGTTGAGCTATCCCCGTGGAAAGTATGGGGGAATCATGCTCAAAATAAATAATCTGACTAAAAAGTTTGGCTCTAATATTGCTGTAAATTCAGTCTCAATTGACGTAGAGAAACCAATAATGCTTGGCATCATTGGCGCTTCTGGGGCGGGAAAATCTACTCTCTTGCGCATGATAAATCGGCTAGAATCGCAAACCTCCGGGAGTATTTCTTTCGATGGTTTATCAGTATCAGACTTAAAAGGCGCAGCAAAAGCAAAATGGCAATCGAATTGCGCAATGATCTTTCAACAATTTAATTTAGTCCCCCGCATGGATGTTGTAAGCAATGTGCTTCATGGCACATTGAATAGAAGATCTACTTTCGCCACCTTTTTCAATTTATATCCGAGGTCTGATATACATACTGCCATTGAAATTTTGGGCCGACTTGGAGTTGCAGAGCACGCCGCCAAAAGAGCAGAAGCTCTTTCTGGTGGGCAGCAACAAAGAGTTGCGATAGCAAGAGCGCTGATGCAAGACCCAAAAATAATCTTAGCAGATGAGCCAATTGCTTCTCTAGATCCAATGAATGCACAAATCGTTATGGAAACTCTTCGTCGCATACACGACGAAGATGGACGAACTGTGATTGCGAACCTTCACACCTTAGATACTGCGAGAAGATACTGCGATCGTGTGATTGGTATGCGAAATGGCAATGTAGTTTTTGACGGGACACCGTCCGAACTGACAACCGAAGTAGCTCGCAAAATATATGGTGCTGGCTCTGATTTTTCCGAGGCAGCAACATCAACTGAAATAAGAGAGCTTAATCTTGTTTCAGTTTAATTTCAATCAGCCCATGAAAAATACAGCGGGCAATATCGGAGATAAATTATGAAGAAATTACTATCAGCACTTATCGCTTCTACAGCGCTATCAACCGCTGCATTTGCGGGTGGTCACTCAATATCTGAGTTTCGAATTGGAATATTAGGTGGAGAAAACGCACAAGACCGCATGACAAATAATGAATGTTATCGTCAAAAAGCCGAAGATCTACTCGGCGTTCCTGCAAAAATATTTGCACCTGCTGATTACGATGGGGTGATACAGGGTCTTTTGGGTGGTACCATTGATATGGCTTGGCTGGGTGCATCAGGTTACGCTAAAACCTTTATCGCAGATCCCGAAGCAGTAGAACCCATCCTAGTTGCAGTCAATATGGACGGTGGCTACGGTTATTATTCAGTTGGTTTTGCCAGAAAAGATAGCGGTATATCATCCCTTGATGACATGAAGGGAAAAGTTTTTGGTTTCGGCGATCCGAACTCAACTTCCGGGTATTTAATACCATCAATTGAAATTCCACAAGCAACTGGTGCCACTATGGACTCCGGTGATTATTTTGGTGAAGTTAAGTTCACCGGTGGTCATGAGCAGACGATTGTCGCAGTTAACAATGGCGATGTAGACGGAGGCGTTACTTGGGCCGATGGGCTTGGTGATTGGGAAGACGGTTTCAATGCTGGTGCGTTAAGGAAAGCAGTGGACGCTGGGCTTGTTGATATGAATGACATGGTACAAATTTGGCAGTCAAAGCCAATTCCAGAGGGTCCAGTTGTTATAAGGAAAGACCTTCCATCTGACGTTAAGGTTAAGATCACGGGCTTAACCGCAAGTTTACATTCAATGGATCCTGAATGCGCTTACGGGGTTTTTGCCGGTGACCGATTGGGAGTTATGCCGATAGGTCATGAGGCATACGAAATCATCGTAGAAGCACGTAAGCTAAAATCAAAGTAAAAAGTAAAATCTTATCGGTAGGCCTCATTAATCTAGGCCTACCAATTCTTTAGGAATGTAATGTCTGAAATAACCTCAACTCAAAAATACGAAGCAGACTATTTCGGGCTTATAAAAAAACGCCGCACATATAGCGCTATTCTACTTGGTGTTTTTATCGTTCTTATGATATCTGGCTTCAATGTTGTAGACAGCAGGAATGCAGGCGGCTTTTGGGCCGGCATTACGAACGTCTTTGACTTTCCCGGAGAAGTAATTTCAGAGGCTAGTGAAAAAGCGGAAAAAATTCCTAGTCTCTTCATCAAATTCTTTCCATCTCTAATAGAGACGATTAACATAGCGGCTGCAGCAACTTTGGTAGCATCAATATTCGCTATAATGTTGTCAATGCTCGCAACGCAAGGCATGGCTAAGTGGCCACGGCTCATTCCAGTTTTTAGACGTATCTTAGACGTCATGAGAGCAATTCCTGATTTTGTGATAGCGCTTGTATTAATTTTTATTCTTGGTGGTGGCCCTGTCCCTGCCATGATTGCCATCGCCTTTCACACAACAGGAGCGCTTGGAAAATTATTTTCGGAAGTTAACGAAAATGCATCACTTCAGCCCCTTGATGGATTGTCCTCTGTGGGTGCAAGTTGGATGCAAAAAATGCTACTTGGCGTTGTACCACAAGTCTCTCCCAACTATTTAAGTTATGCCCTATTACGGTTTGAGATCAACATTCGTATTTCTGCTATTCTAGGTTTTGTTGGTGCCGGTGGAATTGGTTATGATTTAAAAAATGCGATTTCGTGGGGTAAAGGTCGATACGACGAAGCTGGTGCTATTTTTATACTTTTGTTTTTAACCATTGTTATTGTTGATCAGCTGTCTGGAATATTGCGGGATCGTTTGACACACGGCAGGAAATCTGAGGGTTTATTATGAGTGTGAATGATATAGAAACCCTAAAGTCTAATGTGGGCGAGCTTTTTTATTTTAAACGTGCTTGGGCATTTGGTATTCCAATAGCTATCCTAGCATACCTCACGTATGTTTTTATTTCCTTCGATATCCTAGGCCTGAGTGAGCGAGGGTCCCTACAAAACGCAAAAAGTTTAGTGGGGGACATGTATAGCCATAAAGTGCATGTCACTCGTGATAACCGAAAAGGCGATATTTCAATATCAATTGAAGGCGAAAAGAAAGGTAGATATGCATCTGGAGAAGCACCTGAGTGGGTAGAATTAGGCAGCACAAGCAAAGTAGATCTCGGCAACGGGCATTTGATCTATTTTGGTGAAAAAGATGTTGTATATGAGATACCTAATTACGGTCGCGTTTGGGCTGAACCCGGTTTACGTGGTGTAGAGGCGGAATACCCCGATGGGCCATTGCCAGAGTGGATAAATCAGTCAAAAAATCGAGTTACTATTACAACTGACGCAGGTCGCCTCACAATTACCCGAAATCGTACGGAAGTATTCAGATATTTTTATGGCTGGGAATTATTCTTCTTTACACTGGACAGCCAATATCATGGGAAAAGTATATCTGAATTAGCCTCACTAGCATTTAATGGCGAGCTACCAAAGATAATGAGAGACTTTTGGTACAATAAAATGTGGAGACACTCCGATGTTGCTTGGGCGATTGGAGAAACTATCTTAATGGCTTTTTTGGGTACATTTGGAGCTGCCTTGGTAGCCTTCCCTCTTGCTTTCTTGGCAGCAAAAAATATTACACCTCTACAGCCCGTCAGGTTTTTTTTCCGGCGGATATTCGATTTCACCAGAGGCCTAGATCATTTGTTATGGACAATAATCTTAGCACGCGCTTTCGGACCTGGGCCACTAACTGGTGCCCTAGCTATGGTTGTTACTGACACAGGTACATTTGGAAAGCTATTTTCAGAGGCACTAGAAAATGTCGACAGCAAACAGATAGACGGAGTACAATCAACAGGAGCGCGAAATATACAGCGCTATCGTTTTGGTGTTATCCCACAAATTACTCCGGTTTTACTCAGTCAAATTTTATATTACTTTGAATCCAATATCCGTGGTGCAACGGTAATCGGAGCTATGGTCGGCGGAGGTATAGGCCTGATGCTTACTCAGGCAATTATTACTCAAAGTAATTGGGAAGAAGTGACTTATTACATTATATTAATAATATTGCTGGTCACAGCTACTGACTGGCTATCAGGAAAAATCCGACAACGATTAATCAAGGGATCCTTGGACAGTTAAGTTCATCTGCTAAGCATAATGGCGAGATTAAAACCCTGAGTGGTATGATCGAAATACCATGTGGTTGGCTACCAAAGGAACGTAGATTACTTTGGATAACTAGCTAAATTCTAAAAAATTATTTAGAGTATTTTCAATACCAGTAAGAGCTCTCTGGCTCTAATTTCGGATCAGTTTTAATGACAGTATAATTTCAGCTAAGTAATTAAGACTTAAAGATTGCAGACCGCAACTAACGCTTGAAGACAAGTTAATTCATACCTAGTTGAATTGAGTATTATAATCTCATTAAATTGCTCCGAATGGTAAACAAAAAAAAATAGATTTGATTTGCGTGGGCGGTGTTGGAGAGTCGTTTATCCAGTTCCTCGAGAGCGATATTAGTAAGCAGGTGCAGTTTAATACTCAAATACTCAATAGCTCAGATGGAAAATCAGAATAACGCTTTCGAGCCATGTTTCCTTACTCCCTTTGCCAAAATATAATGGCACAGTTCTAGGGGGCTAAGACACGGTAGCGTTTGCTAATTGCAACTCTTCGTCAAGCATCGTCTCTGCAGTCTCCGATAACGCTCTATAAGCAGAAAGGCATTTATTGAGCGTACTGCGAAGGGGTCTATATAATTTTCTTTCATTTTTATTTCAACAGCATCTACAACAACCCCGCAGAATCCACACCGCAGAAGCACGGCCTCAAGATGGCTAGCTGGTATTTCACTGGTGTCGTTTTACGTATCGTGTTTCTTTCTCCTCATGAAATCCCTTCAAAAAGCAGGCCAAAAGAACATGCGCTTAATCGTCGTTTGTTTCTTCTCTCGGTTATCACCTTACAAGCAAGAGTACACTGATCTAAGACGACCAATGTTTATTGAATGTAGTGACAGGATGGGGTCAAGGAAGTCTTAATTGCTGTGTTGTGTTCTCCCAATTTCATCTATCTGTATGAACCCGAAATTCCCGAGTTGAAGGAAACAGAGGATCAATTTTATTTGGCGTCACAACTTTCCTACTTTCTCTGGAACTCCCCTCCAGATCAAACACTTACTGATTTGGCAGAATCAGGAGATTTACACGGTGAATTGTCTGAGCAAATAGATCGTATGATCGATAGTCCAAAAATTTCTGAACTGGTCAATTCATTTACCTTCGAATGGTTGCGTTTGGATCGACACAAAAGTATGGATGTTGATGTTGAAGCATACGAAGATTTTACGCGGTTTGTAAAAGAGGATATGTTTAAGGAAACTTACCACTTCGTCCAATATGTTCTGAAAAACAATTTGAGTATTATGAATTTTATTGATTCAGATTTTGCTATGCTCAATCAAAATCTTGCCGAGTTCTATGGCATTGCAGGTGTA
>ERZ802822.339-NODE-339-length-33845-cov-9.458926_pt1 | contig 33845 bp, 35 predicted proteins | sample MGYA00345649_ERZ802822 | MGnify/ENA primary metagenome ERZ802822 (study PRJEB30503, sample SAMEA104212359) | marine metagenome | biome: Westerlies Biome; feature: [SRF] surface water layer (ENVO:00010504) within the epipelagic zone...; material: water...
AGTCTTCTAACAGATCAGTTTCAAATTTTAAATCTTAATAAAGCTATTGAAATTACTAGTAGAAAATTTGATAAAGGTTCAGCAGTAGACCAATTAACAAAAAATAAAAATTATGATTATATACTTTGTATTGGTGATGATGTAACAGATGAAAACATGTTTAAGAGTCTAGAAACAAATTCAACAACAATTAAAGTTGGAACTAAAAGTACGATTGCTAAATTTTACGTAAAAGATACAGAAGCTGTAATTGATCTATTAAGTGAATTAAATAATAGATTAGTATAAGTTTTATTCTTTAGTCAACCTAAACCCTTCTCCATGGACATTTATAATTTTTAAAGAAACATCTTTGTCAAGATATTTTCTAAGTTTAGCAATGTAAACATCCATGCTTCTCGAAGTAAAATAATTTGCGTCTCTCCAAATTTTATTTAAAGCTATATCCCTAGGAAGAAGGTCATCAAAATTAAGAACAAGCATTTTAAGTAATTGATTTTCTTTAGGAGAAAGTTTATGGCTGTCACCTTCTTTATGAATTAGAAAACGAAGTTTAGAATTAAAATTAAAGTCTCCAAATTCAAATTCGAATGTATCCTTTTCTTCATTGTTAACAACAGGTTTTCTATTTAAAATTGATTTAATCTTCGCAAGCAAAATTTCAGAATCAAACGGTTTAGTTAAGTAGTCGTCAGCACCTATTTTATATCCTTTAAGAACATCGTCTTTTAGATTTTTTGCAGTAAGAAATATAAGAGGAATTGCTTCATTAACTTCTCTTATTTCTCTTGCTAATGTAAGGCCATCTTTAAAAGGCATCATTATGTCAAGAATACATAGATCAAATTCTGATCTGTTAAATTTTTCAAATCCTTCAATACCATTAACAGCAAGAGAAACCTCATAGTTGTTAATAGTTAGATAGTCTTTCAAGATTCTTCCAAAATTTGGATCATCTTCAACTAGTAATATTTTTTTATTTGATTTCATTTAAATATTTTTTAAAGTTATATAAAACTTTGTTCCAGTACCTTTTTTACTTTCTAATAAAATTTTTCCATTATGAAAGTCAATAATTTTTTTTACGTAAGATAAGCCTAAACCATGACCTTTAATATTGTGTATATCTCCATTTTGTTCACGATAAAATTTTTCAAATATTAATTTTTGAGTATTCTTATCCATACCTATTCCGTTATCTTCAAAACAGAGCCTAATATCTTTATTAATATTAGTTGATGAAACAACTATCTTTGGATTTTCCTTTGAGTATTTAACTGCATTGTCAAGGATATTTATAATAATGTTTTCTAAATGATTGCTATTACCACTAATATTACTATCTAAAGCTTTGAGAGATAAATCTATTGAGCCTTTTTTACTTTCAACTATTAATTTTACATGCTCTATAGCATCTTCAATTACTTCATGAATATCTATTTCTTCCATGCTAAAAGGATTTGAACTTTTTTCAAGCTGTGATATTCTTAGTATATTTTCAACTTGAGATAACATTCTAGAGTTCTCTTCTCTAATCATTCCAAGATAGGACATAGACTTATCATTTAAACTCTTTGTTGAACTTGAAATTGCATCCAATGCTAAGTTTATTGTTGCAATTGGAGTCTTAAATTCATGTGATATATTATTTATAAAATCATTTTTAATCTCAGATAATTTTTTCTGTTGAATTATTTGGTAAAGGGCACTGGTTGCAATAACAACAACAATTAAAGTAAGCATAAAAGACAAAGTAGCAACTCCGATAATACTAGAAAGAACATATTGTTGCTTATCTGGAAAGGAAACTACTAAATTATATGAAACAGAACTTGATTCGTCATTTAAAAATGGAATGGAGTATTTAGGACCAGATTGAACTTCCATGTAATTATTTGATTTAACCTTAGTAGATAATCCATTACTATAAATACCAAACTCATATGGAGTAATAATATTTCTATCATTAAAACCATTATTTAGAAGGATTTGAATTTCACGAGAAGTTGTTCTTTTATGAATAGGGAGAGATGAAGCGTATTCTTGAAAAGCAGACTTATATTTTTCAAATTTAAACAAGTCAATATCTTCAACACTCTTTAATTTAGAGATCGATGCATTTAACCTATTCTCCCTTCTATCAAAAATATTTTTATTCACAATAGTTGTTTTAACAGCCTTGTAATCTTTAATATCATCATCACCATATCTATTTGACAAATTATCAGGTAGATTTATATTATAATCTTCTTCAAGAATTCCATAAGCAAAAAAAGTAGATAAATTTGAAGTTTGATCTTCATCTAGGAATAAAAAAACATCTGTAAAATTAGACTCATCTGGTGTTCCAATTGAATCAATTAACATTTGGTATGTAAAAACATAATCATTAAGTTCTCTGCTTTGAATTTCATCTACAACTTCACGAAGTGTTCTATTAACAGCTAGTGAAAACTCTTCTTCTTTATTTTGCCATGAAGAATATATCCAGTAACCTTGCATTAGGATGATACCAATCAAAGAGAAAGACATTAATAGAACTAATGATGTGTATAGCTTTTTATTCATTTATATAAAATTCTCAATTTTAAAATTAAAATTTCTTAATGAAATGTTAATATACAAGGATTAGACTGATAACTCTTGGTGTATACTTAAAACTCTTTCATTTAAATCTTCTTCATTATAATTATCAATTATATAATCACATTTGTCAATTATAGATGATTCATCCAATTGATTATCTATTCTTTTCATCACTTCTTTTTTAGAAACTTTGTCTCTATTCATCACCCTCTCAATTCTGCTTTCTAATGGAGCTCTTACTAAAATTATTTTATCATAGTTGTTCTCTGACTTTGTCTCAAATATTATTGCAGCTTCTTTAATTATATAATGGTCTTTATTCATATCCAGAAACTCTTTAAAGTCTGATGCTACTGCTGGATGAATAATTGAATTAAGAGTTTTAAGTTTGTTAGGATTATTAAAAACAATACTAGATAACTTTTTAGAATCTAAAATATTATTTTTATAGATATCATTTCCAAAAGAATCTTTTATTAGATTTATCAATATTATATCAGAATTAACCAATTTTTTTGCAGATAAATCAGCACTGAAAGTTTTTACACCGCAACCTTTAAAAAGATTCAAGACAGTAGATTTACCAGATCCTATACCCCCGGTCAATCCAACAATTTTCATTTTAAATTTAATTTATCAATAATTTCTTGACTAACTCCAACATTTGAAAATCCTCCATCATTAAATATGTTTTGAAGTGTTACTCTCTTTGTGTAGTCCGAGAATAAAGATATAGTTAAGCCTGCACAGTCATCTGCTGTTGCGTTACCAAGAGGTGAAGTTAATTCAGCATAATTTAAAAAATCATCAAGTCCTTTAACTCCTTTACCTGCAGTAGTTAATGTTGGAGATTGAGAAATAGTATTGACTCTTACATTTTTCTCTTTACCAAGGATATATCCGAAGCTTCTAGCAATAGACTCTAAGTATGCTTTATTATCAGCCATATCATTATAATTTGGGAAAGTTCTTTGTGCTGCGATATATGTTAAAGCTACTATACTACCCCACTCATTCATAGCATCTAATTTAAATAGAGATTGCATTAATTTATGAAAAGAAACAGCAGAGACATCCCAACCTTTTGTAAGCCAATCATAGTTCAAGTCTGTATAATTTCTCCCTTTTCTAACATTAACTGACATTCCTATAGAATGAAGAATAAAATCAAGCTTACCACCAAATTTATTTGTAGCTGAATTAATTAAATTTTCAAGATCATCAATCTTAGTTGCATCTGCAGGAATAATTTCTGAATTTGTTTTTTCACCAAGTTGATTAATTGTACCCATTCTAATTGAAACTGGAGCATTTGTTAAAATAAACTCTCCACCTTCTTCATGAACTTTTTCTGCTGTTTTCCAAGCAATAGAGCTATCATCTAATGCACCAAATATTATACCTTTCTTGCCTTTTAAAATATTATTTCCCATCGTATTGTAAATATAGTTTAATTCAATAATTCATTAGCTAGTTCATTTGCAGATTTATTTGATTTGTCTCCAGATAACATTTCCGCTATCTCATTTACTCTTTCTTTATCTGAAAGCAACTTTACATCAGTTATAACTTTATTATTTTCCTCTCTTTTGTATACTTTGAAATGAAAATCACCTTTAGATGCTACTTGGGGAGTATGCGTAATAACAATTACTTGCATTTTATCTGACATATATTTCATTAATTCTGCTACTTTAGAGGAAACAGAACCTGATATTCCAGTGTCAATTTCATCGAAAATTATAGAAGATAATTTTGTAAAATTTGATAAAATAGATTTAATAGAAAGCATTACTCTAGAAATTTCACCTCCAGATGCAATTTCTTTTAATTCATTGTAATGATTTCCCTTAATAGACCTGAATAAGAATTTACCTTCACTAACACCATTCTTTTGTATTGTTTCACTTTTAGATAAGTCAATTTTAATATTAGATTTTTCCATTCCTAATTCTGATAAATTTTTATTCATTAGGATTTCAAATTCAGGAATTATAGATTTTCTTTTATCATGAATTTTATTTGCCATTAGAAGAAGATCTGTATTTAGTAATTTAATTTTAGCCTCAAGTCGTTCAATTTCCAAATCTAAATTATCATGACTAGATATTTTGTTAGCTAAATCTTGTTTTAATTTTAATAATTTATCAATTGAATCAACTTTATGCTTGTTTTGAAGTGAGTATATCTTATCTAGAGTGTCTCTGAAATTATCTATGTTTTCATCAGAATTTGAAATATCTTCAAGAATTGATTCAGAATCATTAACTATCTGATTTAAGTTTTCATTAATTAAACTAAGATTTTGAGTTAAGTCATTAAGTCGACTTGAGGTATTTGCGACTTTACTTAAACTCTTTATTATTTGAGATATTTTCTCTGAAATTCCTATATCACTAGTATTAAATTCATTATTTATATGAGAGAGTATTTCTTTTATTTGGTCAATATTATCTCCCTCTTTGACTTTATTATCTAGATCTTCAACATTAAGATTGTCAAAATTTAATTCATCAAATTCATTAAATAGAAATTTGTTATAATCTAAATCTGAGTTTAACTTATCTCTGATTATTTTTTTATCATCTATTTGTCTTTCAATCACTTTCAATGATTTAAATCGATTTAAATAAACACTGTACTTGTCTTGATTTTTTGATAGTGAGTCTAGAATAAGAAAAATAAAGTTTGAGTCTAGAATGTTAAGATTATTAAATTGTGAGTGAACATCAATTAATTTATTTGTTAGACTGGACAAGAGATCAAGTTTTACTGGAGTATCATTAATAAAAGCTCTGGACTTTCCACTTTCATTAACTTCCCTCCTAATAATAGTTATATCCTCATAATCTAGATCATTGGTTTTAAAGAATTCAACAAGATTTTGATCCCTAAGGTCAAATTCAGACTCAACAAAACATTTTTTATTCTTGTTAATAATTTTTGAATTATCTATTCTGGATCCTAAAACCATAGATAGTCCTCCTAAAATTATTGATTTACCAGCACCAGTTTCACCAGTAATAGATGTCATACCCTTATCAAAAGATATTTCGATAGAATCAATTAGAGCATAGTTATTAATCTTAAGTCTCTTTAACATTCTTTATTATCTGGTTTAAAATATCACCTGAAACATCTGTTTTTAATTTTTTTTCAAATGAGGTTATTTTTAAATCTGAATTTATAAAATCAATTTGATTATAATCACTTGAAATAGGATTAAAATCATCAATTTTATTAACCACTATCGCATCAAGGTTTTTAGATTTTAATTTATTTTTTGCATTCATAATAAAATTATCTGTCTCAAGAGCAAAACCTACTAGGAACTGAAAGGTTTTAATTTTACCTAGCTCTAACAATATATCTTTAGTAGGTTCTAGTTTAATAGACTCTAATCCCTTCTCTTTTTTAATTTTATTTTTAACAGCTTGAACTGGTTTAAAATCTGAAATAGCTGCAGAACAGATTATAACATCTGAATTTTTAAAATATTTGATTGTTTCATTAAACATTTCCTCTGAATCTTGAACTCTAATAGATTGAATATTAGAAAGATCCATGGAAAGATTAGTTGGACCAACAACCAATGTAACATTTGCACCTAGTTCATTTGCTTTTTTTGCAAGAGAGTAGCCCATTTTACCAGATGAACTGTTACCGATATATCTTACTGGATCAATTTTTTCATGGGTAGGACCTGCAGTAATTAAAAAGTTTAAGTTATTTAAAGGTAAAGTGTCTTTGATTTTAGCTTCAACATATTGGATTATCTCAACGGGCTCTAGCATTCTTCCCTCTCCTTCCAATCCACTTGCAAGTGATCCAGAACCTACTGGAAGAACGTCTGTTAAATTAGTTTGTAACTTCTTTAAATTGTTTTGATTAAGACTATTTTTATACATTTCAAGATCCATTGCAGGGACGACAAAAACTGGACATTTAGATGAAAGAAAGCATGCTAGTAGTATGTTATCGCATTTAGCATTTACCATCGATGAGATTGTATTGGAAGTTGCAGGAGCTATAATAAATATATCAGCCCATTCAGCAAGCTCTACATGGTTATTCCAAGATGGATTATTATTTTTTTGGGTAGTAAATTCTGAAAAAACATCATTATTAGAAACAGTTGATAATGTTAAAGGAGTTACAAACTCTTTTGACGAAGGTGTCATTACTACCTTAACTTTACAATTAAGTTTGATAAGTTGTCGAATTAATAGAGGTATTTTATAAGCAGCAATACCTCCTGAAACTCCTACTAAAATATTTTTCTGAGCTAAAACACTCATATAATTCGAGATTATTGCTCACTTTCAGATTCAGGATCTCTAAAGTAAATCTTATTATCTAACCATTCTTGAACAGCAATAGCATATGGCTTAGGAAGTTTTTCATAAAATCTTGAAACTTCAATTTGTTCCTTATTCTCAAATATTTCTTCTAAACTATCATTGTGAGTAGCAAATTCATCAAGTTTATCATGAAGCTCTTTCTTGATTTCAGAATTGATTTGGCTTGATCTTTTAGCAATTATTGAGATTGCCTCATATAGATTATTAGTAGGATCCTCAATCTCATGCTTATTGTAAGTTTTTGTTGAGCTCGCTGCGTTAGTATTTCTGTATTTATTCATTAGTTTGTTTATAAAAGTTGTTTTGCTGTGTTGATTTTATCTGATAAATCTTCAATAAAAATAGTATCAGGGTAATATCTTAAAAAGTTATTAAACGATCTTTCAAGCTCAGTAACTCTCTCATTTATTCTAGATTCTATACTGTTTATAGCAATTTGATATTGAGATAACCATCTGTAATATAATGCTTCTTCTCTAAATACTGTGCCAGGATTATCTGCTATAAAATTATCTAATGATTTAATAGCAGAATTATAGTCTCTGATTGTATAGTATTGCTTAGAAACTTCGAATTCCTTTTTTTCTAATTTATTTTGTAATTCTTCCATCAATTCAAGAGCTTCAACTACAAATTCACTATTAGGGAATCTATTTATAAATACTTGAAGTTTGTCAATCCCTGTAAACGTATCATCTTGATCAAGAGTATAAAGTGGAGAAAGCATATAATAAGATTTGGCTTCCATAAAATATGCTTCTTGAATTCTTTGACTATTAGGGTATGATTTAATAAAATTTTCAAATTGAATTGCAGCAGAATAATAAATCCTTGTTTCAAAATATGAATTAGCAAAAAAGAATACTAATCTTTCACCTTGTGGTTTTCCTCTGTAGGAAGGTATTATCTGTTCTATTAAAGCATTAGCTCTTCTAAATTCACCATTATCATAATAACCTTCAGCAGCAGTATACTTATCAACCTCATTATCAGGACTATTTAAAAGTTTTTGATAATCATTACACGAAAGTGCTAAAAACGAAAGTAAAAGGAGCAAGGAAAATCTGTACATATAATATTTAGTATTTTGGCAAATTTAATACAACTTTATGAAATTAAGTCAATTAATGATACTTCATTAATAACTGGAACTCCAAGTTCATTTGCTTTATTAAATTTTGATGGACCAATATTCTTTCCTGCTAATAGATAATTAGTCTTAGAACTAATAGAAGAACTTATTTTACCTCCATTCTTTTCGATTAAAGATTTTAGCTCTTCCCTACTATGATTTTCAAATACACCTGATATAACAAATATTAAATTAGATAGGCTATGAGAACTATTAACTAAATCAGCCTGAGTAAAATTTAAACCTGAAGAAATAAGTCTATTGACTAAATCTAGATTTAAATCATTTTTAAAAAAATCAACAATACTATTGGCAGTCTTATCCCCAATTTCATCAATTGATGATAAATACTCTACATCTAATTTTTTAAGTTCATCAATTGATTTTATTTGATTTACAAGGGTTTTTGAGGCAGATTCTCCTACATATCTAATCCCCATCCCAAATAAAACTTTCTGAAATGGTTTTTTCTTTGATTCTTCAATTCCGTTCTTAAGATTTTCAACAGATTTTTTTGCATGACCTTCAATTTTTGAAATCATATCATAATCAAGATTATAAATGTCTGAGATATCTTTTAAATAGTGTTTGTCATACAATAGTTTAATTGTCTCATCTCCTAATCCATCAATATTCATTGCTTTCCTTGAAACAAAATGTTGAATTTTACCTATGGCCTGAGGTCTACAATTCATTGTATTTGTACAAAAAAAGTTAGCTTCAGACTCTAACTTAATTAATTGAGTATTACACTCTGGACAATTGACTGGAAAAGGAATTTCATCTTCTTCAAGTCCTCTATTAGTATTGTCAATACCAGTTATTTTTGGAATTATTTCACCTCCTTTTTCAACAAAAATACTATCATTAACTCTTAACTTAAGTTTATTCATTTGATCAAAACTGTGAAGTGAAGCTCTTTTAACAGTTGAACCTGATATTAAAACAGGTTCCAGGTTTGCAACTGGAGTAATGGCTCCAGTTCTTCCAACATTAAAAGATATAGACTTTAATTTAGTAACTAGGTTCTCAGCTTTGAATTTATAGGAGATTGCCCATCTTGGGAATTTTGAGGTAAAACCTAATTTTTTTTGATATTCTATACTATTAACCTTAATAACTATTCCATCAATTTCAAATGGAAGATTCTGTCTATTTATATCCCAATAATTTATATATTTTTTAACACCATCCAAGCCTTTAACAACTTTCTCGTAATTAGGAACATTAAAACCCATATTTCTAGCACTATCTAGTAATTCAGAATGATTATTAATGTTTATATCATTTGAGACTACAGAATAAAGAAAACACTCTAAGGGTCTTCTTGCTACTTCTTTAGAATCTAATAATTTAATACTTCCAGAAGCAGTATTTCTTGGATTCATAAATAATGGGAGTCCTATTTGTTTTCTTTTTTCATTAAGTGAATTAAAAGCATCTGAAGGAATTATAATTTCACCTCTAATTTCAAACTTATTTGGAAAAAATTTATTTTTTAACTTTAACGGAATAGAGTTAATAGTCTTAAGATTGTTAGTGATATTATCACCTTGATATCCATCACCCCTAGTTAAAGCTCTTACTAGTTGTCCGTCTTCATATAAAAGATTAACAGATGCTCCATCATATTTAAGTTCACAACAAAATTCAAAATCATCTACCTGGATTAACTTAACAATACGATTTAACCATGTTTCTAGTTCAGTATCTGAGTATGTATTATCAAGAGAATACATCTGAAAAATATGAGATTCTGAATTAAATTTATCAGAAAGTCCACCGCCAACTCTTCTTGAAGGAGAATTTTGATCCTGAAATTCAGGATATTGATTCTCAAGTTTTATTAACTCATTTATTAGATTATCATACTCAAAATCTGAAATTAGATTCTTATCAAGATCATAATAATTATGATTATGTTCAATGATTAAATTTCTTAACTGTAGTATTCTAGATTTTACTTCACTCATTTTAAAATAAAACTTTTACTAATCTTTTTTTACCCCTAAAATCCTCTCTAAAGTTAACATCATTTGGATTAAATCTTGATAATAATTGACGAAAATCTTTAATAAAATTAGGATTAATTTCTAAGTAAATTTCTCCATTTTTATTTAAGTTAGTAGATGCAAATTCAAATATTTTCTCATAAAAATGAAGAGGTTTATTTATTGGGGCAAATAATGCAATTTCAGGCTCATATTTTACATTTTTTCCAATCTCATCAGCTTCATCTCTGCTTAAATAAGGTGGGTTTGAGACTATTAGGTCATATTTTTCATGATGTTGAAGTTTAGAGTTAAGATCAAGTTTAATCAACTTAACTCCAGGGTTAAAAATGATTTTATTCCTATTACAAACCTCAAGAGCTTTATCTGAAACGTCAGATAAGGTAACATCCATATTATTATTTTCTTTAGAAATTACAATTCCTATACATCCAGATCCAGAACACAAATCAATTACTTTCTTTGTTCCTGTTAAATTATTATTATCATCAAGAATCCACTTAACTAATTCTTCCGTTTCAGGTCTAGGTATTAAAACATCTTCATTTACAAAAAAGTCATATCCATAAAAATTTTTTTTACTAATTAAATAATCAAGTGGATAGTTATTACAAATTTTTTTTAAACTATCTAAAATTAACTTCTCAGAGTCTTTTCTTATAATAAAATTTGGATCTAAAGCAATTTTAATCGGGTCTATGAAGCATAAGTCTTTTAAAACTACTTTATATATATAGTCACATTCTTGATTTGAAAGATTAAGTCTGTCTCTGTAAATATTTCGTAATTCTAAAATGCTCATCTTATTTTTTTTATCATCCATACAGGGCAAGCACTATGACCAGTATTTCCAAGAGGAGCATTAATGTATTGAAATCCTTTTTTTAAATATAATTTTTGAGCATTAATCATGTTTGGCATTGTCTCAATATAACATTTTTCATAACCAGATTCAAGAGCAAAATCTAAACATATTTCTATCAATCTTTGACCGATCCCCCTTCCCCTTATAGTTTTATGAAAATACATTTTTTGAAGTTCACAAATATTAATATCTCCATCTCTTAAAGGGCTTATACCTGCACCTCCTAATATTTTTTTATCCTCTTCGACTACAAAATATTTTGATCTAGGAAATTGATAAGCTTCGAACATATTATCTAATTCTGGATCTTCATATGCAGAACCCTTTTGAGGAATTTTCATTTCAACTAGAACTTCTCTCAGAATAACTGATAAAGATTTGTTGTCAAATTGATTAACTGATCTTATCAACATTATTTAGGTTTTTGCCTTAAATTTACAATTCTAATTTTATTAGTGATAATGGAGGATAACTTAAAATATATAAAAAGGTGTTTAGAGCTTGCATCAAAAGAAATAGGAAACACTTATCCAAACCCGCTTGTAGGGTGTGTAATAGTTCATGAAAATAAAATTATAGGAGAGGGATCTCATAAAACTTATGGTGATGAACATGCTGAGGTAAATGCAATAAATAGTGTTAATGATAAAAACCTTCTTGCAAAATCTACACTATATGTTAATCTTGAGCCATGTAATCACTTCGGAAAGACACCACCTTGTTCAGATTTAATTCTTAAATATAAAATTAAAAATGTAGTGATTGGGTCAATAGATCCAAATAAAACAGTAAAGGGAGGTGGAATTGAAAAACTAGAATCCAATGGGTGTAATGTCACATATGGAATTTTAAAGAACGAGTGTGATTATTTAAATAAAAGATTTTTTACTTATCATAAACAAAAAAGACCTTATGTGATTTTAAAATGGGCTGAGTCAAATGATGGCTTTATAAGTCCAATTAAAAGCAAAAGAGAAGTATACTGGATTTCAGGAGAAAAGTCCAAAAAATTATCTCATAAATGGAGAAGTGAAGAACATTCTATTTTAGTTGGTGTACAAACAATTATTGACGATAATCCGATACTTACAACAAGACTTGTTGATGGAAAAAATCCAATTAGAATTGTATTAGATCCTAATTGTAGAATTCCTATTAACTCTAAAGTTTTTTCAAAAGATTCGAAGACAATAATATTATCTAAAACTGAAAATAATTCAATTGAGAAAAACATAAAAATTGTTAATTATGATAAAATAGAATTTATTCTAAGATTATTATATGATTTAAAAATTCAATCTGTAATAATTGAAGGTGGTGCTATAACAATTAAAAATTTTCTAGACAGTGATACTTGGGATTCCATCAGGATATTTAAGTCTAATAAAAATTTAAAAGATGGGATTAAAAGTCCTGAAATAGATATTTCTATATTTCAAAAAACTAAAATTGGGGATGATACTCTCTATGAAATTGAAAGATAAATAGCTAAAATAATTCACTTAATATTTTTGGGCACCTCAACGGTTTTCTTGTCAAAGAATCTAAAAATGCGAGTGTAGTAATACCCTCTGTAGTTAGTTCATTGTTCTCATTAAATATTTCATAATTAAACTCAATTGTAGATGTTGGTTTTTTTGAGCAAAAAACTTTGATTGAGAAATAATCTCCAAAAACCAGTGGTTTTATAAATTTTAACTCACATCTAACAACAGGAAGAATAATATTATTTCTTTCAATTTCTTCATAGGGCATATTTAATTTCTCAAGCCATTCAATTCTTGCTAATTCAAAAAATTTCAGATAATTGCTATGATGAACAATCCCCATTTGATCTGTTTCATTATACCTAACTTTGATTTTACCTGTTCTATACTTCATTTATTATATTTTGTGAAGGAAAATTAAGTTATTCCTACAAATTTATCATTAGTGATTTTAACTAAAAAAAAATTAATAATCAATAGTAAACATATTTTTTTTTCACTTTTTTTAACTAATATTTGTAAACAACCAAAAACATTATTTCTTAAATATATTCAAATAATAATTAGTCAATAAAAATGAGTCAAACACCCTCTGCTGTATGGAACAATTGTTTATCCTTTATTAAGGATAATATTCAACCGCAGGCATACAAAACGTGGTTTGTGCCCATAATTCCTGTAAAGGTTACCAATGATGTGTTAAGTATTCAAGTTCCAAGTAAATTTTTCTATGAATGGCTTGAAGAACATTATGTAAAAATTTTACGTATAGCACTTACCAAAGAACTAGGACCAAAGGCTAGACTTGTATATATAATTAAGATGGAAAATACTTTTGGTAACAAAATGCCATTTACTGAGAAAATTCCAAGTTCATCAAGCTCCAGTATAAAATCTCAATCAATTGAATCTCCATTTAGTACTTTTGCTTCTGAGTTAAAAAATCCATTTGTAATACCAGGTATTAGAAACCTACAAATTGAATCTCAACTTAATCCTAATTATACTTTTGAGAATTTTTTAGAAGGTGATTCAAATAGATTGGCAAGATCTGCAGGGATTGCAGTTTCAAATAAACCTGGAGGCACTTCGTTTAACCCTCTTTTAATTTATGGAGGAGTAGGATTAGGTAAAACTCATTTAGCACATGCAATTGGAGTGGATATAAAACAAAAATATCCAGATAAAACCGTATTATATATTTCAGCTGAAAAATTTACTCAGCAATATGTTGATTCAGTAAAAAAGAATAACAGAAATGATTTTATTCATTTCTATCAAGTGATAGACGTCTTAATCGTTGATGATGTTCAGTTTCTCTCTGGCAAATCTGGTACTCAAGATGTTTTCTTTCATATTTTTAATCATCTTCATCAAAATGGTAAACAAGTCATATTAACTTCTGATAAAGCACCAATTGATATGCAAGACATAGAACAAAGACTTTTATCTAGATTTAAATGGGGGTTATCTGCAGAATTACAAAACCCTAGCTTTGAGACTAGAGTTTCAATTCTAAAAAATAAACTTTACAGAGATGGTGTTGAGATTGAAGATGATGTAATAGAGTTTGTTGCTAAGAACATAAATTCTAATGTTAGAGAATTAGAAGGAGCTATTATATCACTTATAGCTCAATCATCATTTAACAAAGCAGAAATTACTGTAGAACTTGCAAAAGAGGTTATTAATAAGTTTGTTAAGAATAACAGAAGAGAAGTCTCTATAGATTACATTCAAAAAGTTGTATCGGATTATTTTCAAATGGATATTCAAACCTTACAGTCTAAAACCAGAAAGAGACATATTGTTCAGGCTAGACAAATTGCTATGTACTTTGCAAAAAAATTCACAAAAGCCTCACTAGCAAGTATTGGGACTCAAATTGGAAGAAGAGATCATGCAACTGTTCTTCATGCATGTAAAACGGTTGATAATCTTAGTTTCACAGACAAGCAATTCAGAAAGTATGTTGAAGATTTGAACCAAAAGCTTTCAAACTAAACTATCTATATATTCCTCTACTGTTAAGCCATCTAGTGTAGACTTTTTTATTTCTATTGTGTTCAGATAAGTTCCTAGCAAAAAGATGATAACCTTTATTATAGGGATCAGCTACAAAGAAAATATATTTATGTTTCTCATAGTTTAAAACTGCATCAATAGCTGATACATCAGGCATTGAAATTGGCCCTGGGGGTAAACCGTTAATTCGATATGTATTGTATCTTGAATTTAATCTTAAATCTCGATATAAAACTCGCCTAATAATAGTATCAAAATTCTTATAATAATCTTTTATAGAATAGATTACTGTAGGATCTGCTTGTAAACGCATTCGAGTATTCAATCTATTAATATAAACACCTGCAATTGTTGGTCGCTCATCGACCTTAACACTCTCCTTCTGAACTATAGAAGCCAATGAGGTTACTTCTTTCTTAGTTAAACCAATGTTTTTTGCCTTTTCAGTTCTACTTTTATTCCAAAATTTTTCATATTCCAATAACATTTTATCTCTAAACTGATCAGGTTCAATATCCCAATAAACTTGATATGAGTTAGGTATGAAAATAGATAGAATATTTTCTTTATTAAATTTATTTTCTACTAAGAAATCTTTATCTGTAAAAGAATTCATTAGTGCTGTACTATCAGCATATATTTGCTTCGCAATTCTACCTGCCAGATTTTCAACTCTTTCTTGATTATTAAAAGTTATAGTTAAAGGGGTATTATTAAATTTTAAAGAAGTTACTAATTCTTTATTACCAATGCCTTTATTAATTTTAAACCTTCCTGTTTTTATGTTATCTAAGTAACCTAGTTTTTCAGCTACCCTATAAAAAGTTTTTTCAGATTTTATATATTTTGAAATTGAATCGTTAAACGAAACACTATCATTTGATACTATATAAAGAAAAATACTCTCATCCTTAAAACTAGTATTGTCTTTATAATATTTATTATAATAATCAATAAATAAAATTGACAAAATAATTGTCACTGGTATAATTACTTTTAAAAATTTCATGTCTTTAGAATTTTTTGAAATAATAATTCATCATTAAACTTGTTGTTATAGAAAATCCAATCCTTTTTTAAACCTACTTTAATGTATCCGTTTTTCTCAAATAGTAAAATACTTTTTGTGTTAGAGTTAGAAACATTAGCATAAAATTGATGTATTGGTGCGTGGTCAATAAGATGTTTCTCAGCTAATTTTAATGAAATTGAACCAATTCCTTTTGATCTATGTTCCTTAAAAATAATTATTCCAACCCCCACCCTTCTGTTGATAATATCATAATCATAAAAATCAACGAAACCATATGAATTTGTTTCATCGAATATTACTAGTCTTAGTTGTTTATGTTCAATAATATCTAGATGTGAATTTTCTATGAACTTTTTAAGTGAATGTCTGGAAAAAGGTGAAGAAGTATTTGAATAGACCCATAATGCTTTATCGTTTTCAACCTCATAAACTAACTCTAAATCATTGGGTTCAAGAGCTCTAAGCTTTAAATTCATAATACTCTAGTTAAACTATAGTTAAAATATAAATATTAAATGTTTAATATATTATTTTTACCTTAAAAAAATGAAATCAAACTTCAAAGTATTAAGTATTTCTTTAGTATGTTCAATTCTTACATTTTTCATTTTTAATAACCTTATTAAAAATAAAGAATTTGATTATAAGGTGTCATATGAAAGTGATTATATTCCTCAATATTCACTTAATGCACTATCTAACCAAAGAAATATTATTCCAACATCATCACTTCCTGATTTGACTTTTGCAGCAAGCAAGTCTATTAATGCTGTAGTACATGTTAAAAACACTAGTATTGTTGAAGAAAGTGATAGATGGTCTTTGCAATTTTTTTATGGAAATGATTCTAAAAAAAAGGTCGGAACGGGTTCAGGTGTTATCATATCACCTGATGGATATATTATTACAAATTATCATGTAATTGAAAATTCAACTGAAGTTATTGTAACTACAAATGATAATAAAGAATATGAAGCAGAAATTATTGGCTATGATGAGGTATATGACATAGCTGTATTAAAGATTAATTCAGACTTAAACTTAGATTATGTGTTTTTTGGCGATTCAGACTCAACACTTGTAGGAGAATGGGTGCTTGCTGTAGGAAATCCATATAATTTAAATTCAACAGTAACTGCTGGTATTATTAGTTCTAAATCAAGAGATCTTAATGAGTATGATCAAAAAAATCAATCATTTATTCAAACTGATGCAGCAGTAAACTTTGGCAATAGTGGTGGCGCACTAGTAAACATTAAAGGTGAGTTAATTGGCATTAACACACTAATTCAATCTATGACTGGCGGGTATGTAGGCTATTCTTTTGCTGTTCCAAGCAACACAGTAAGAAAAATATTTGAAGACATACTAGAATATGGAGATGTTCAAAAAGGTCTTCTTGGTGTTAGAGGTGTAGCTTTAAATTCTCCCTATTCTAAACAGCTTAACATAAATGAAACTGAAGGGTTCTATATTGATGAAATTGAATCAGGATATGGTGCAGATTCTGCTGGTCTAATTAGAGGAGATATAATTAAATCAATTGATGGATTTAAAATAAATCGATTTTCTGATTTATCTGGGTATTTATCTTCAAAGAGACCTGGAGATAAAGTAAAGGTCAAATTTGTTAGATATGGAAAACTACAAACTGCTGAAATAACCTTAAAGAAAAGTTCAAATTAATGAGAATTGATGTACTTACATTATTCCCAGAAGTTTTTGATAACCTTAACTCATTTTCAATAATCAAGAAAGCAATTGATACAAAGAAGGTTCAGGTTAACTCCCATAATCTTAGAGATTATGCTGAAAACTCAAGGAAGGTAGATGATTACCCATATGGAGGTTTTCCAGGAATGGTTATTAAAATTGAACCAATATATAACTGTGTTGAGTCTCTAAAAAAAGATAATGCCTATGACGAAATTATATATCTTACACCAGATGGTGAATTACTCAATCAAAAAAAATCAAATTATTTTTCAACCTTAAATAATATCATAATCATTTGTGGTCACTATAAAGGAATTGACAATAGAGTAAGAGAGTCTATAGTCACCAAAGAGATTTCTATTGGTGACTTTGTGGTTTCAGGTGGTGAACTTCCTGCAGCTGTTTTGTGCGACTCAATAATTAGGCTTCTTCCTGGAATAATAGGTGATGAATCTTCTGCTTTATCCGATACTTTTCAAGATGATTTATTATCACCCCCTATTTATACAAGACCAGAGGTTTATAAAGGTATGGAAGTTCCAAAAGTTCTACTATCAGGTAATGATAAAGAAATTCAAAAGTGGAACGATGAGAAATCTTTAGAAAGAACAAAATTACTTAGGCCAAATCTTTTTGATAATGAATAAAAAAGGTTAATTTTGCGCGTGTTTGAAACTAATCAAACCAAAAAAAAAGATTTCAATGGATTCTGTAGTAAATTTAGTTCAAGATAAACTTATAAGTAAAAACGAATTTCCTTCTTTTTCAGCTGGTGACACAATAACTGTTACAATTGAAATTAGAGAAGGTGATAAGGTAAGACCTCAGTCCTTTAAAGGAGTAGTTATTCAAGTAAAAGGTAGAGGTAAATCAAAAACATTTACTATTAGAAAAATGTCCGGTACTGTCGGAGTTGAGAGAATTTTTCCATTAAACATGCCTGGTTTAAAGAAAATTGAAGTTAATAAGAAAGGTAAAGTTAGACAATCAAGGATATATTACTTCAGAGAACTTAGAGGAAAGAAAGCTAGGATTAAAGAAGTATAAGTCTTATGTCAAAAATTAAAGTAGCCAATCCCATAGTAGAAATTGATGGAGATGAAATGGCTAGAATCATCTGGAAGTTTATTAAAGAAAAATTAATTTTAGATTATATAGATCTAGATGTAATTTATTATGATCTAGGTATTGAATCTAGAGATGAAACTGATGATCAGATTACTATTGATGCAGCAAATGCAATTAAGAAGTATAATGTTGGTATTAAATGTGCTACAATAACTCCAGACGAACAAAGAGTTGATGAGTTTTCATTAAGTAGAATGTACAAATCTCCTAATGGAACTATAAGAAATATAGTAGGTGGCACAGTATTTAGAGAGCCTATTATTTGTAGATCTATTCCCAGGTATGTTCAGGGATGGTCTAGACCAATTTGTATTGGAAGACATGCTTTTGGAGATCAATATAGAGCAACTGATGTTAGAACACATGGGCCAGGAAAGCTAGAGATGAAATTTACACCAAAAGATGGAGGTGAGCCAAAAACATGGGAAGTGTATAATTTTGAAGAAGATGGTATTGCTATGTCTATGTATAATATTGATTCTTCTATTTATGGGTTTGCAAGATCGTGCATGAATATGGCTGTTACAAAAAGATGGCCTCTTTATCTTTCTACAAAAAACACTATCCTTAAAGCTTATGATGGAAGATTTAAAGATATTTTTCAAGAAGTTTTTGAAAATGAGTTCAAAGATAAATTTGTAAAAGAAAATATTACATATGAACATAGGCTTATTGATGATATGGTGGCAGCTGCCATTAAGTGGAAGGGTGGTTTTGTATGGGCATGTAAGAACTATGATGGAGACGTTCAATCTGATATTGTTGCCCAAGGATTTGGTTCTCTTGGATTAATGACTTCGACACTTGTCACTCCTGATGGAAAAACTCTTGAAGCTGAAGCTGCTCATGGCACTGTTACCAGGCACTATAGAAGACATCAAAAAGGCGAACAAACTTCTACTAATCCAATAGCATCAATATTTGCATGGACTAGAGGATTGATGCATAGAGGTAAGCTTGATAATAATCAAGAATTAATTAAGTTCTGTAAAACACTTGAAGAAGTTTGTATTGAAACTGTAGAGGATGGCAAAATGACAAAAGATCTTGCAATGCTTGTTTTTAGAGATGATCTTGTGGACTCAAATTTCCTTACTACTCAACAGTTTCTAGATGATTTAAAGAAGAATCTTAATCAAAAACTAAGTTTAGCATCATAATGGACTTTATTAAGATTACAGAGCAAGAATCCAATCATAAAGATTTAGAAAAAAAGACTGTATTTGAACTTGTTAATGCGATGCATGAAGAAGATAATAATGCACTTAAAGCAGTCCAAAATGTTCTCCCAAAAGTTGTTCAATTAATTGAACAAATTGAACCTAAAATTAAAAATGGAGGTAGACTTTTTTACATTGGTGCTGGAACAAGTGGTAGACTCGGAGTTTTAGATGCCTCAGAGTGTCCGCCAACTTTTGGGACACCGCCGGAAAAAGTTGTTGGTCTTGTTGCAGGAGGAATACCTGCTTTATATAGTTCAATTGAAATAGCAGAAGATGATCTGAACCAGGCTTGGAAAGATCTTTCAGATCATAACATCAGCACAAATGACATTGTAATAGGTATTGCTGCATCTGGAACTACTCCCTATGTAGTTGGAGGATTGCAAGAATGTAAAAAAAATAATATTTCTACAGCATGTATTGTTTGTAACGAAAATTCACCTGTAGCAAAATATGCAGATTTCAAAATTGAAGTTATTGTTGGGCCTGAATTCTTAACCGGAAGTTCAAGACTTAAAGCAGGAACAGCCCAAAAATTAATTCTAAATATGATTTCTACAATTTCAATGATTCTTGATGGTCATGTAAAGGGTAATAAAATGATTGATATGCAAATGAGTAATGCCAAGTTGAATAAAAGAGCCAGAAAGATACTCATTGGTGAGTTAGGAATTGATCAAGAAAAAGCTGATGCATTAATTGTTAAGCATAAAAGTATTCGATCTGCTCTAGAAAACTACCAAAATGAATAAATACTTAAGAAAAGGATTTATTCAAGTCTTTATAGGAATTTCCCTTTGTTTCATTGCGCCTATTACAATATCACAAGCATTTAACAATCAAGATCACCCATTTTTTATTATAGTTTTAATTATTGGCACTATTCTTCTTATTTGTGCTATATATTATGGATACAAGGGAATTAATAATATATTAAATGGGACTTTAGGTCCTAAAAATAAATTAAATTAATTTTGAATATAAAATAAGGTATAAATGATAAGTGTAATTTTTCCAGATAGTTCAGTTAAAAAGTTTGAAAAAGGAACTAAGGTTATAGATGTTGCAAAAAGTATTAGTGAAGGGCTTGCTAGAAAAGTGATTTCAGCTTCATTTAACAAAGAATCTTATGAGGTTGAATCTGAGCTGCATTCTGATGGTAATATAAAATTTCATACTTGGGAAGATGAAGAGGGTAAACAAGCATTCTGGCATTCATCTGCACATATATTAGCACAAACAATAAAATTTTTCTATCCTAAATGTAAGTTAACAATTGGACCATCTATAGAAAATGGATTTTATTATGATGTTGATTTTAATGGAGATACTATATCAGAAAAAGATTTTAAAAAAATTGAAGAAAAATTTCTTGAATTTGCTAGGCTTGATAGTCAGTTTGAGATGAAATCAATTTCTAAGAAAGATGCGCTTGATTTCTATAAAAAAGAAAGTAATCAATACAAGATTGAATTAATTAATGCACTTGATGATGGAACTATTACTTTTTGCGATCATTCAGACTTTAGTGATTTATGTAAAGGTGGTCATATCCCATCAACAGGGATTGTAAAGGCAGTTAAGCTACTTAATATTGCTGGAGCATATTGGAGAGGTGATGAAAAAAATAATCAGCTTACTAGAATTTATGGTATATCATTTCCTAAACAAAAACTTTTAACTGAATATCTTGAATTAATTGAAAGAGCTAAAGAGAGAGATCATAGAAAAATTGGTAAAGAACTTGAATTATTTACTTTTTCTAGTAGAGTTGGAAATGGACTTCCTTTATGGCTCCCAAATGGAACTGAATTAAGAGATTTACTACAAAATTTTCTTGAAGATGCCCAAAGAAGAGCAGGCTACAAAAAAGTGATGTCTTCTCACATTGGTTCAAAAGAACTTTATGAAACATCTGGACATTATGAGAAGTATGGTGAAGATAGTTTTCAACCTATACTTACTCCTAATGATAGTGAAACTTTTATTTTACGACCTATGAATTGCCCTCACCATTGTGAGATATATAATGCTAAACCACAAAGCTACAGAGATCTACCATTAAGAATTGCTGAATTTGGAACAGTTTACAGATATGAGCAAAGTGGAGAATTACATGGTCTAAGTAGGGTTAGAGGATTCACAGTTGATGATGCACATATTTTTTGTACTCCTGAGCAGGTTGACTCAGAGTTCAATAATACAATCGATTTAGTTCTTTATGTATTTAAATCTTTAGGATTTGATAATTTTTCAGCACAAGTTTCATTAAGAGACCCTAATAATCCTGATAAATATATTGGATCTGATGAAAATTGGGAAATTTCTGAGCAGGCAATATTAAATTGTGCTAAAGAAAAAGAATTAGACTTTAAAGTTGAGTATGGAGAAGCAGCTTTTTATGGTCCAAAACTTGATTTTATGGTTAAAGATGCTTTAGGAAGAAGTTGGCAATTAGGTACTATTCAGGTAGATTATAATCTTCCTGAAAGATTTGATCTTACTTATAAGGGAAGTAATAATGAGGATCTAAGACCTGTTATGATTCATAGAGCTCCTTTTGGAAGTATGGAAAGATTTGTAGCTATTCTTATTGAGCATACTGGTGGAGTTTTTCCATTATGGCTTGCAACAACTCAAGTTGAAATATTAATTGTAAGTGAAAACTTTAAAAATTATGGTCAAAAAGTTTTAAATATCTTAGAAAATGACGAAATTCGCGCGCACTTAGATGATAGAAATGAGACCGTTGGGAAAAAAATAAGAGAATCTGAGATAAAAAAGATTCCATTTATGATTGTTGTTGGTGAAAATGAAGTTAAAAACAACACTATTTCCATTAGAAGACATCATGGTGAAGACTTAGGTGAAATGAAAATTGAAAAATTTGTAGATATAATCAAAAAAGAAATTTTAGATTGTATCCCGAAGTATAATATTAATTAAAAACAGTAGTTATAGCAATAAGAAGAAGAAGATCGAATAGGAGATTCAGCAGAGTTATAAAAGAAGATCCTCATAAAATCAATACAAAGATAACCGCTCTTGAAGTTAGACTTGTTGGTGATAATGTAGAAGTTGGAGTATATTCTACAAGTGAGGCTTTAAGGATGGCAAGAAATCTAGAATTAGATTTGGTTGAAATTTCTCCAAAAGCTTCTCCTCCTGTATGTAAAATTCTAGAATACAAGAAATTCTTGTATGAACAGAAAAAAAGGGACAAAGCGTTAAAATCAAAGGCAACAAAAATAGTTGTAAAAGAAATTAGGTTTGGACCTCAAACTGATGAACATGATTATCAGTTTAAAAAGAAACATGCAGAGAAATTTTTAAATGAGGGTGCTAAATTAAAAGCATTTGTATTTTTTAAAGGGAGATCGATTATTTTCAAAGAACAAGGTCAAATCTTGCTACTTAGGTTAGCTCAAGATCTTGAAGGACTTGGAACAGTTGAACAATTGCCACAGCTAGAAGGAAAGAGAATGATAATGTTCATAATGCCAAAAAAGAATTAAAAACAGGAACTATGCCTAAAATGAAAACAAAATCCAGTGCTAAAAAAAGGTTTAAATTAACTGGATCTGGAAAAATTAAAAGAAAACATGCCTTTAAAAATCATATTTTGACTAAAAAGTCAAAAAAAAGAAAATTAAGGTTAACTCACTTTGGACTTGTTCATGTAAGTGATGAAGATAATATTAAAAGACAATTAAGATTAAAATAAATTACTAGCTATGCCAAGATCAGTAAATTCAGTTGCTTCTAGAGCAAGAAGAAAGAAAATAATAAAACAAGCCAAAGGTTACTTTGGTAGAAGAAAGAATGTTTGGACAGTAGCTAAAAATGCTGTTGAAAAGGCACTTGTTTATGCTTACAGAGACAGAAAAACAAAGAAAAGGAATTTTAGATCTCTCTGGGTCATGAGAATAAATGCTGCAGCACACTTGCATGGTCTGTCTTATAGCGAGTTTATGTTTAAGATAAAGACTAATAAAATCTCTCTTAATAGAAAGGTTTTAGCTGATTTAGCTATGAACAATCCAAACGCATTTGAGGCGATTATAAAGTCATTAAAATAACCATAGCCCTACTCCTACCTCAACTTTATCATTTTTTTTAGGTCTAATAAAAAAATATAGATTGAAAGAAGGTATTTTACTCAAACTTTTAAAGAATCCTACTTCAAAAAATAAGGGCTTTAGCTATCTAGTAGATTTATATCATGAAAAAATATACTGGATGATAAGAAAGATGGTATTATCTCACGACTCAGCTAATGATGTGCTTCAAAACACATACATTAGAATTTTCAAGGGTATTGAGAACTTTAAAGAGAAGAGTAAGCTATCAACATGGATTTATAGAATTGCATACAATGAATCCATTAGGTTTTTAACTAATGAGTCTAAACTTAAAAAAGTTGAGCTAGATTCAAATGATGATAACTATTCACGAAAACTATATGCCGATGAATATTTTGATGCAGAAAATCTATCATTAAAATTTCATCAAATTTTATCTGACTTAAGTCTTAGACAAAGAAATATCTTTAATATGAAATATTTTGACGAACTAAAATTTAGTGAAATATCAAAGATTACAGATATGAATATAAATACTATTAAATCAATATATTATTCAGTAGAAAAAATAATTAAAAAAGAAATAGATGAATCAACATTATAATAAATTAGGTTTTAAAATACCTCAAAATTATTTTAAGGAATCTAAAGATCAAATTATTAATTCCTCAAATACTAAAGAAAATAGCTCAACAATAAAAAATATTTTGAGTATATATAAATACCCAATTGCAGCTATATTCATAGTAAGTTTAATATCATATAATTTTTTAAATTTTAAGACTGAATCATTTGAATATGATCAAAATTCTCCAATAATTTATTCTATTATTAGTGAAGAAGATATTAGTGAGGAAGATATACTTGAATACTTTACAAATAATCTGACTATTAATGAAATTAAAATTTATAAATAAACTTTTTAATATTTATAAGTTCTAAAAAACAATGACAAGAAAGATTAAAATATTTGTATTACTTTTTATTACAGTGTTTAACCTAAATACACTGTTTAGTCAAGATAAAAAAGATAGAAAGAGTAGACTCTCTATAGAACTAATTGAAACTTTTACTGATTCTCAAAAAAAACTAATTAAAAAAGAAAAGAAATACTTAAGTAAACAAAGAATTTCAATTCGTGAGACTTTTACTGATTCTCAAAAAGAAATTATTGCAGATACCACCATATCATACAGAGAGAAAAGAAAAATGATTATGGAATCATTTTCAAATGATCAAAAAAAGTTGATTGATAGTTATGATAAAAGAATTGATTCAATTAGAAAAAAATTTAAAAAGTCTTTAAGTAAAGAACAAAGAATTTTAATTACTAATACTAAAAGGAAAAGGTCAAAAAAAAATGACTGATACTTTAACAAAAACTTGTGTTTAGATTAATTTCTAAAAAAATATATTTGCTCAACCAAACTAATAAAAATGACCAAAATTTATTTATTTGCCCTATTAACTTTTACTACCTTCACATTTTCACAAGAATATACTGCAGAGCAACGTGCAAATTTTGCTAAAATGATTTTCAATGTTTCAGGAATCGTGACTGATTCTGAAACCTCTGAACCACTTGAGTATGCTACTATATCATTAGAGCATAAAAGAATTCCAGATAAAATTTTTGGTGGAATAACAGATGAAAACGGAAAGTTCTCAGTGGATGTAAACCCAGGTATGTACAATTTAAAAATTGACTACATATCGTTTGAATCATATGTGAATGAAAACTTAAGAGTTGTTGGAAATAATGATGTCGGAAATATTGCTTTGAATATTGATGTTTCTATGCTTGATGAAGTTGAGGTTAGGGCAGAAAGAACACAAGTTGAAGTCAGATTAGATAAAAAAATATATAATATTGGGCAAGATATAACTGTAAAAGGTGGTAATGTTTCAGATGTACTAGCTAACATTCCATCTATTGAAGTAGACTTTGATGGAGTTGTATCCTTAAGAGGAAATAGCAATGTCAAAATTTTAATAAATGGCAAACCATCAGGTTTAGTTGGATTAGCTGGACCTCAAGGTCTTCGTTCTATTCCATCTGAATCTATAGAGAAAGTTGAAGTAGTTACTTCACCGTCTGCCAGGTATTCTGCAGAAGGAACAGCTGGTATCCTAAATATTATTTTAAAGAAACAAGATTTATTAGGCTTCAACGGTAATGTTAATTTAAATGCAGGTGATCCAAAGAGCTCTGGTGCATCAGGTACTTTTAATTTAAGAAATAACAAAATAAATATTTTTAATACTACATCTTTTAAAGACTCTGATAACAATAGTAGTTTTACTGGTATTACAGAGTACTTCAATAGTAATTTAAAAATAGACAACCAGACTAAGAGCAATCGAAATTCAAAAAACAACTTCTTTAATCTAGGTGTTGAATATTATTTTGATGATAAAACCTCTTTAACCTTAAGTGGATTTTATAGAAAAGGTGATCAATTAAGTTATTCTAGAAACGTTGTTAACGATATAACAAACATTGATATAGTATCATCAAATGAAAGAATAGCTAACGAAACTGAACTAGAGGAATCTTTTGAATATGCTCTTGATTTTTACAAAGACTTTGATAAGGATGGTCATACTCTAAGTGCCAGAATTTCATATGAAGAAGATGATGAAAACTCAGTTGACAACATTGAAGATTTTTCAACTATACCATTTGTTTCTTCATCAGCATTTGAAAGAACTACTAATATTGATTTTCAAAATAGGTTACTCGCTCAAGTTGATTATGTATTTCCTATTGATGAGAATACAGAATTTGAACTTGGATACAGAGGTAGATTCATAGATAGAGAGACTGATTTTGATGTTTCTTTCCTTCTAGGAGATCTGTACCAATCAGACTCTGGTTTATCTAATATTTTTAAGTATACTGAAAACATTAACTCATTTTACACACAATTTGGTAAAAAATTCAATGCCCTTTCAGTTTTATTAGGTCTTAGATATGAAGATTCTAAACAAGAAATTGATCAAAGAACTACAAATCAATTTGAAGTAAAAAAATACTCTGATCTATTTCCAACTGTTAATATTGCATATCAGTTTTCAGATCTAGAATCTGTAACTTTAGGATATAGTAAAAGAGTTAGTAGACCAAGAGGATGGGATATTAATCCTTTTCCTAGAAGAAATTCAATAACTTCTTACAGAAGAGGTAATCCGTTTTTAGATCCTACTTTTACATCTGCTTATGAAGTTGATTACCTTAAAAGGTTCAAAAAAATTACAATTAATACTGCATTATTTTATAGACAATCAGATGGTAATGTTGAAAGAATTCAGCAAGAGACTGGAGACATAGTTAATTTAATTGTAGAGTCAGGTTCTAATAATCCTGTTTTACAGGTTCCAGTGCTTGAGTATTATCCAATAAATTTGTCAACTAATAAGAGAGTTGGCTCTGAATTAAGCATAACATACACCCCTTCTAGATCTGTTAGAATTAATGGGAGTTTTACATTAAATTCTACTAAAATTAGAGGTACTTACAATAATCAAAGTTTTGATTCTGACGATACTAATTGGAGTGCTAGATTTAATGGATTCATTAGACTTCCAAAAGATTATAGTCTTCAATTTTTTGGATTCTTAAGAGGTCCTAGCGAAAATGCTTTCTCTAAAAGAAAGGCATTTGGATTTACAACTGCAGCAATTCAAAAGAGTATTCTTGATAAAAAAGGAAATATTTCACTCAGATATTCTGACTTATTTAATACTGGTAGATGGAGGTCAACAACCACAAGGGATACATTTAGATCTGAGTCTGAGGGACAATGGAGAGAACCTTCTTGGGTACTCACTTTTTCATACAGAATAAATGAAAATAAATCTAAAAGAAAGCAAAGATCTAGAAGTAATCAACAAGACTTTAGTGATGGTGGCGGTGATGAAGGACCAATCTTCGATTAAGATTTTAACTTTTTAGTAATAAAATCTTTAATTTTTATAGAAATATATGTTGTAGCCCAATACGGTGCCACAATAGCTAAAAAAATCATAAGCCAAAATCCTAGACCGAATATTGCTAAAAATGCTAAAAAACCGAGGTATTGTTGAAACTCCATATATTTGTAATTGCTTTACAAAAGTAAATTTTTTTAAGTAAATTACAAAGACGATGGACTATAGAATTGAAAAAGATACATTAGGTGAAGTTAAAGTACCTAAAGACTCCTTATGGGGAGCTCAAACTGAAAGATCAAGAAAAAATTTTAAGATAGGTAATCCTTCCTCAATGCCAATTGAAATTATTCATGCCTACGCAGTAATTAAGAAATCTGCGGCACAAACAAATGAAGATTTAGGAATTCTATCTAAAAAAAAATCTAATTTAATTCAAAAAGTTTGTGAAGAAATACTTGAAAACAAGCATAATGATCAGTTCCCTTTAGTTATTTGGCAAACTGGATCTGGAACTCAGACAAACATGAATATAAATGAGGTGATTTCTAATAGAGCTCATTTAATGGAAGGAAAAAAATTAGGTGAATCAGATAAAACATTATCACCTAATGATGATGTTAATCTCTCACAATCTTCAAATGACACTTTTCCAACTGCAATAAATATTGCTGCTATGAAGATAATTTCTAATAACACTCTAATAAATCTTAAAAAATTAAGAGATAGTCTTAATAATAAGTCTAAAGAATTTAATGAGGTAGTTAAAATTGGAAGAACTCATTTAATGGATGCAACTCCCATTACTCTAGGTCAAGAATTTTCTGGTTATGTTTCTCAACTCGATCATGGAATCAAAACAATTGAAAATGCTATTGGTCATTTAAGTGAGCTACCTATTGGAGGTACAGCTGTTGGAACTGGCCTTAATACTCCAAAAGGTTATTCAAAGAAAATAGTTGATTATATTTCAAAAAATACAAATATTTCTTTTAACGAGTCACCCAATAAGTTTGAAGGTATTGCTTCTCATGATTGTATTGTAGAAATGCATGGTGCATTAAAGACTATTTCAGCCTCAATTTATAAAGTATCTAATGATATAAGATTAATGGGATCTGGACCTAGATCAGGACTTGGTGAACTACTACTTCCGATAAACGAACCCGGTAGCTCTATTATGCCTGGAAAGGTAAATCCAACTCAATGTGAAGCAATTTCAATGGTATGTGCACAAATCATGGGAAATGATGTTGCGGTTAGTTTTGCAGGAGCTAGTGGTCATTTTGAGTTAAATGTTTTTAAACCTCTTTTTGCTTTTAATATTATTGAATCGTCAAAAATTTTAGGTGATGCTTCGTTAAGTTTTGCAGAAAACTGCATCAATGGTATAATACCAAATAAAAAAAGAATAGAAAAATTTCTAAATGACTCTTTAATGCTTGTAACAGCATTAAATTCAAAAATAGGATACTATAAAGCTGCTGAAATAGCTAATAAGGCATATAAGGAAGACATTACACTTAAAGAAGCTGCTCTTCAATTAGCATTCTTAACTGAGGAAGAGTTTGATTCGTATGTGAATCCAAGTAGAATGACTAACAATGAAGGTTAGTATAGTCCCATTTCAAGATCAATATTCAAAATACTTTTATGAACTCAATTATGATTGGTTAAACGAGTACTTTTATGTAGAGGATTATGATGAAAAAGTACTTAAAAATTGTAAAGAGGAAATAATAGATAAAGATGGATATATTTTCTTTGCCATATATAAGAATTCTGTTGTAGGAACCATGGCATTAATTCCAAGAGAGAACGGAGTTTATGAACTTAATAAAATGGCAGTCAATAAAGAATTAAGAGGAAATGGTATTGGCAATCAGTTAATAAATTTCATAATTGATTTTGCAAAAAAGAAAAAATATAAATCTGTAATATTATATTCAAATTCAGTATTAAAAAACTCAATTCATTTATATAATAAATTTGGCTTTAAGAAAATAAATATTGAAAGCAATACTCCTTATAAAAGAAGTGATATAAAAATGGAATTATTATTATCTAACCTTTGAAAATAATTTTCCTTTCCAATTAGTCCAAGAGTATTTTTTAGAAAAAATAATTAATATAATAGGAAATACAATAAAAGGGGATATAAAGTCAATTAAACCTAATTTAGGTTCAGAAATATCAATAAAGATAGAATCAGTCTGAAATACTGTCCAATTAGCTGTAACTAGTAAAGCAATAAAAAGATTATTAGCTGCATGAAATCCTAAAGCAAGTTCAAGACCATCATCCATTAGAGTCATAATTCCTAAATTGAATGAACCAATTATATAAATTAAAATGAGTGAATTTCCTAGTTTTGATAATTCAGGATTTGCAAGATGAAGTAAACCAAAGACAGATGATGTAAGAAATAAAGCCATAAATCTACTATTTAGCCAATGCCCAAAGCCTTGCATTAAATATCCTCTAAAAACAACTTCCTCTACGGTGGTCTGAATAGGAACTAAAAGAATCGCTATAATAGCTAAAATTAGAAATTCTTTTACTCTAAAATTAAATTCATAATTTTCAGGACTGATAAAGTATGTAATCATTACGCTTGTTAAAACCACTATAGCTGAGGTTGAAAAACCATATAAAACTCTACCAAAGTCAATTTTTTTTCTGCTTGTGATTATTGACATAATTGGTAAATCATGGAGCTTATTTACAATAAACCAGATAGCAGGAGCAGTTAATGCAGGGGTTAAAAGAATAAGAAAAAATCTAAAATTTTTGGACAGATGGTTAAATATATCCATTGGATTAGATTCAGGAGTTATTGAATCCCATGATGCAAAATAAAGCATTGGAATTTGAGCTAAACTATTAAAAAATATAATTAGAAAAGATCCTAAAATATAATAGCCAAAGCCTTTTAACCTAAATGATTTATCCCAAAGAAACATTATTGGAAGTTAGCTAGAATTATCATATAAACAAATGAAAAGAACATATGAAAATATATAGTATGAATATTGTATTTAATAAGCTCTCTACTATTATAATATTTAAATAATCCTGATATCAGATAGAATGAATAAATCATTGTTATTGGTATAATTAAATACAAGAAGAATAAGCCCTGAGTATCATTTACTATGTTCTCTGAGATAAAATATAATGAACCCACAGCTATAGCAAAATTTAATGCATATATCCATCGAGATGCTTTTTTTCCAAGAAGTACAACTAAATGGTTTTTACCGACCTTCTTGTCAGAAGTATAATCTGGATATTGATTTATAAACAGTATGTTAGTGGTTAAAAGACCTATTGGCATTCCCAATATTAATAAGTTGTAAAATTCATTTGAATAAGGTATGATTGTCTCAGCTGCAATTGCAAATCCAGTTCCAAGGGTTAGTAATGGTCCAAAAGCTAAAAATATCGAAATTTCACCAAGCCCATATCTTGATGAAAGTCTAATTGGTTTAGCTGTATAAAAATATCCAATAAGAACACCAATTAAAGCTATAATAGCAGCATGGTATGCATTTGTTGTAGATCCAGTATTTAGATAACTGGTATATAATATTCCAGAAGCAGTTAATAGGCCTAACACAAACATTATATTAGCTAAACTTTTAGTTCCTTTAAGTGTAATTAATCCTAATTCAACTGCCCTACTTCCTCCAGAAAGCTGAGCTCCTTTAAGCATAGAAGAATTCATCCCGGCATTAAAATATTCAGTGTTAGCTTCATCTGTTCCTGAAGTAACATCAAAGTAGTCATTATATAAGTTTGAAAATAAATGAAAAAAAAGTATACCAAAAGTAGTTAATGTTAAAGATAAAGGACTAAATAAACTATCTCCAACCCCTGCATAATAACATCCAATAGCGAAAACAGGAAAAAGTGATGCTGATGCAAAACCAACTCTTGTTATAGCTACCCCTTTTATGATTTTTGTTACCCAATTAATTTTAATATTAACATCCTCTTTTATTTCTTCAGTTATACCACAATATCCTGTTTGAGGATTGTCTTTGCCATTTGCAAAATTTGGTGTTATTTGAATCTTTGCTGCAAATAATGATCCATCTTTTCTTACAAAATTAGTTTTAGTATTATGTTCTCCAGTTTCATTTGCATCTTTAAGCCAGCCTAAGACATTTTGAAGAACAATCTCACCAGGAGAAAAGATAGAAACTCTTTTAATTCCAACAAGATCTTTGGGGTTGTAACCAAACATCTTGGCAGCTCCATCATTAAGATTAGTAATTAAGCCTTCCATATCACAAATAATAACACTTTTCATATAATAAATTTTTGTCAAATTTACATTTTGACAAGCTTATATGAAAATTATCGGTGAGTTATTTAGAAGAATTATCAGGTTTTTTATCTATCGTGAGTGTAGTTAATTTAGCAAAAGAAATATCCTTTTGATTTTCATCAATTATAGAAATTTTCCATAGCTGCATAGTTCTTCCTAAATGAATTGGGATAGCCTTTGCAAAAACATAACCTTCACTAATTCCTCTAACGTGATTAATAGACAATTCAATTCCCCTAAGCATTTGATTTTTTTTCATTGAAAAAATAGCGGAAGCTGAACTACCTACAGTTTCAGCAAGAGCAGCAGTTGCCCCACCATGAAGAACACCTGCGGGTTGATGGAGTTTTGGAGTTACTTTCATTTTAGCCTCCAAAAAGTGCTCACCTACATCAGTGAAAATAATACCGAGAGTTGATACTAGTGTTCCGTTACAACGATCATTAGCTTCTTTAAGTATATGATCCTTAAGATCTTTAGTAAACATTTAATCTTCTTTTACCTCTTCAAAATCAACATCTTGAACGTCATCACCTTTAGAATCTTTTCCTGAATTACTAGCTTGATCAGCATCTTCTGGTTTAGCTTCACCTTCAGCTTGTGCTTTATACATTTCTTCAGATGCATTTTTCCAAGCCTCATTTATAGTGTTTAAAGCATCCTCAATCTTTTCAAGATCTTTTGACTCATGTGCCTTTTTTAAATCTTCTAAGGCTGATTCAATGGGCTTCTTTTTATCCTCAGATAACTTATCTCCAAAATCTTTAAGTTGTTTTTCTGTCTGAAAAATCATTTGATCAGCACTATTTAACTTATCAACTTCTTCTTTTACTTTTTGATCAGCATCAGCATTTGCTTCAGCTTCTTTTTTCATTTTTTCAATTTCTTCCTCAGTTAAGCCAGAAGAGGCTTCGATTCTAATGTCTTGAGATTTATTAGTTGCCTTATCTAATGCACTTACATTAATTATTCCATTAGCATCTATATCAAATGTAACCTCAATTTGTGGTGTACCTCTTTGAGCTGGAGGGATTCCATCTAAATGGAATCTTCCAATTGTTTTATTGTCTTTTGCCATTGGTCTTTCTCCTTGTAAAACATGAATTTCTACAGAAGGTTGATTATCAGCAGCAGTAGAAAAAACTTGAGATTTTTTTGTAGGAATTGTTGTATTTGACTCTATTAGCTTAGTCATTACATTACCCATTGTTTCTATACCTAGAGATAAAGGAGTTACATCAAGCAATAGAACATCTTCTACATCACCAGATAAAACCCCACCTTGGATAGCTGCACCAACAGCGACAACTTCATCAGGATTTACGCCTTTAGAAGGTTTTTTTCCAAACAAGGCTTCAACTTCTTTTTGAATTATGGGAATTCTAGTTGATCCTCCAACTAATATTACTTCATCTATATCTTTTTTTGTTAGACTAGCATCTTTTAATGCTTTTTTAACTGGCTCCATTGATCTTTTTACCAAAGTATCAGATAATTGTTCAAATTTAGCTCTTGTTAAAGTAGTTACAAGGTGCTTTGGACCTGAAGATGTTGCAGTTACATAAGGGAGATTAATCTCAGTTTGAGCTGAAGATGAAAGTTCGATTTTAGCTTTTTCAGCAGCTTCTTTTAGTCTTTGAAGAGCCATAGAGTCTTCTCTTAGGTCAATTTGCTCATTCTTTTTAAATTCTTCTGCTAGAAAGTCTATTATTACTTGATCAAAATCATCTCCACCCAAATGAGTATCTCCATTAGTAGACAGAACTTCAAAAACTCCATCTCCTAATTCTAATATAGATATATCAAATGTTCCACCACCAAGATCATAAACTGCTATTTTTTTATCCTTACCACCTTTATCCATTCCATAAGCAAGAGCAGCAGCAGTTGGCTCATTAATTATTCTCTGTACTTTTAAGCCTGAAATCTCAC
>ERZ802822.342-NODE-342-length-33727-cov-33.982021_pt1 | contig 33727 bp, 34 predicted proteins | sample MGYA00345649_ERZ802822 | MGnify/ENA primary metagenome ERZ802822 (study PRJEB30503, sample SAMEA104212359) | marine metagenome | biome: Westerlies Biome; feature: [SRF] surface water layer (ENVO:00010504) within the epipelagic zone...; material: water...
GCCATGTACGGCTCCGGGCAGTTCCACACCGAGGATTACTACCTGGCCCAGAAACTGCTGAAAGGCGCCCTGGGCACCAACAATTTCGATGCCAACTCGCGGCTGTGCATGAGCTCAGCGGTGGCCGGCTACACCCGCAGCCTGGGTTCCGATGGCCCGCCCTGCAGCTACGACGATCTGGATCACTGCACGGTGGCCTTTCTGATCGGCACCAACACCGCCGAATGCCACCCGGTGCTGTTCCAGCGGCTGCTGAAGCGGAAACGCAAGAACCCCGGCAGCGTCAAGATCGTGGTGGTGGACCCACGCCGCACCGACACCGCCAAAGCGGCCGATATTCACTTGCCGATTGCACCCGGCAGCGACCTTGCCCTGCTGCATGGCATCGCCCACCTGGTGCTGCGGGACAACGGCCAGGATCCGGCCTTCATCGACGACCACACCGAGAACTACGACGCGTTCTTCGACGTGGCCGCCCGCTGGACCCCCAGGCGAGTTGCCCTGTTCTGCAACATCCCCGAGAAACGTCTGCGGGACGTGGCGGCTCTGTTTCACCGGCGCCAAAAGGTGCTGAGTTTGTGGTCGATGGGGGTGAACCAGCGCCGAGAAGGAACGGCCGTGGTGCAAGGCCTGATCAATCTGCATCTGCTCACCGGCCAGATCGGCAAAGAAGGGGCAGGTCCCTTCTCCCTGACCGGCCAACCCAATGCCATGGGCGGCCGCGAAGCCGGAGGCCTGGCACACCTGCTGCCGGGCTATCGCTTGGTGGCCAACCCTGAGCACCGCGCCGAGATGGAACAGGCCTGGCAGCTCCCGGCTGGCCAAATCGCCGGCAAGCCGGGGCTTGCCGCGTGGCAGCAGGTGGAAGCGATGGAACGCGGTGACCTTGATCTCTGGTGGGTGGCCGCCACCAACCCGCTGGTGAGCATGCCGGACCTGGATCGGGTCAAACAGGCCATGGGCAACTGCCCGTTGGTGGTGGTGAGCGAGGCCTACGCCGATTCAGAAACGTCCCACTACGCCCACCTGCTGCTGCCAGCTGCCCAATGGAGTGAGAAGGCCGGCGCCATGACCAATTCCGAGCGGCGTGTGACCTTCTGTCCTGCCTACCGCCTTCGCTTCGGGGAAAGTCGTCCGGACTGGGAGGTGTTCGCGGACGTGGGTCGCCGGTTGGGTTACACCGAGCAGTTCCGCTTCGATTCGGCTGCCGAGGTGTACGCCGAATTCACCCGACTCACCCAGGGACGCCTCTGTGACGTCAGTGGCCTCAGCCACGAACTGCTTGAGCAAGCGGGGCCTCAGCAATGGCCTTATCCCATGGGCAGCATCCCCAGCACAGCAGCCAAACGCCTCTACGAAAACCACCAGTTCGCAACCCCCAGCGGCCGGGGCCGTTTCAGCACCGACCAGCCATTAGGACTGGCAGAACCCCCCTGCGACACCTACCCATTGGTGCTGACCGTCGGTCGATACCTGGGGCAGTGGCACACGATGACCCGGACCGGGAAAGTGGAGCGGCTGATGAAACAGCACCCTGAGCCATTGCTGGAGATTCATCCAAGCGATGCCCAGGAACTACAACTGCGCAACGGCGAGCTGGCTGCGATCAGCTCACGCCGCGGCCACCTCACGGCCACGGTGAAGGTCACCGATCGCATCCGCTGCGGAACTGTGTTCCTGCCGATGCACTGGGGATTCACTCAGGAGAAGGCTTGCGAAGCCAACACGCTGATGCATGACGATGCCTGCCCGGTGTCCAAGCAACCGGAACTGAAAGCCTGCGCTGTGATCGTGGCGCCGGCGGTCTCCATGGTGAAACCGGTGGAGCAGGAGAAAGGACGCCTGGAGGCACTGCGGCGCCTGCTCACCCCAGCACTTCGCTGAAGGCAGCATCCAGGTTGTGGTGGTCATGACCCGGCCGCACCAGCTTGCACAGAGCGAAACGATCCAGCTCAGTGACCTGGGCCCATTGCTCAGGCGTCAACTCCACACCCCGGGCCACCGCAGCGCTGTGAATCTCTGCCGGTAAAACGGACTGCTGCTGCCAGGCTGCGTCCACAGCCGGCGGCAAATCCTTCACCACACCATCAGCCATCCCCTCGGTGAGATCCCGCAGGTGCTGCCGGAGTTGATCGAGCGCATTTGCAGCGTCCGACCAATCCACCAGCTCTTGCCGCTGGTTCTGCGTGAGTGCCAACCAGTGGCTGAGCTTGAGCTTCACACCGGCCAGATCCAACTTGCGGCGCACGCAAAGGGGAATGCAACGCCAGGTGCCGATGAAATCCTGCTCGAAAGCAAAACAATGGCTGGATGAATCAGAGGTGCTGGCCATCAACGAAGCCGGCGAACGGTGTCAATGATGACAACGACCAATCAGGAAATCAGAGATGTTCATCTCGTTACACATCCACGTCCGTGCGATTCGCCCTCTCCCTCGGAATGTTGCTTGGCATGTCCCACGGTTGGGTGACGGCTGAGGGCCAAGCAAACGACAATTCAGGCCTTCTTGAAGTCGTAAGAACCGTTAAATCGACAACAAGTTTTTCTCCATTCAGTAGCGGTCAACACCAATTTTTTCCATACTGAAGCTCAACACGAGAGTTTTGAGTTTTGACCAACAGCATCGTCTCCGCTGGTCGCAGCCCGATCACCCTGGCCGCTGGCTTCCTCGGAGCCTTCATCGTTGGCTCCCTGGCCGTCCAGCTGGTGCGCAGCCAAACCGCCACCATGTCATCGGGCGTCGCCGCTGTGGAGCCGGTGATCGCGGGCCACGCTGCCCTCTGGGCTCCCTTGGCTGAGCGTGACATCGCCAGCGTCAACACAGGCGCAACGGCCCAACCGGCTGCTGCCATCCAACCCGCCGTTGAGCCGGTTGTCGGCTCCGAGGCCACCCTCTGGTCCCCCTTCGGCGAGCGCTGATCGAACAGCCCACCAGCCGGCCCACATAGGGTGCCGGCATGGGGATTCAGCGGCGTCACTTCCTCCAAACAACGGGCGGTCTGGCCTTGGCCGCCCTGATGCGAGCCCGGCCTGTTGAGGCGGCAGAGGAAGAGTTCTGCGTCCCGGATGATCCACTCCAGGCCCTGATGGCGGGGAACCGCCGTTTTGCCGAGGCCTGGCGACGGGCCGACCAGGAGACCAAAACGACACTCCGAACGGCGAGTCCCGACCCGCGCTGCTTCAACTCCCCCAGGGCTTTGGCCACCAGCCAACATCCCTGGGCCACCGTGCTCACCTGCTCTGATTCACGGGTGTCGCCGAGCTGGGTGTTCGACACCACCCCTGGCGAGCTGTTCGTGATCCGCAACGCCGGCAACACCGCCTTCACCGAAGCCATTGCCTCCGTTGAATACAGCGTCAGCGTTCTCAAAACGCCGCTGCTGATGGTGATGGGACACAGCGGCTGCGGAGCCGTCACCGCGGCGATGGGCACCAATCCGCTGACCCCTTCCCTGGACCGGCTGATCCAACCCATCCGGGAGAACATCAGCGGCAGCAGCGATCTGGAAGAAGCGGTGAAGCGCAACGCCCTGGCCAGCGCCTCCACGTTGGTTCAACGCAGCACCGTTCTGGCCGACGCCAAAGCCAGCGGTGCGCTGAAACTGGTGGTGGGTTGTTTCCAACTCAACAGCGGTGTTGTCACCTTGATCGAATGACGCAAAACCTGAGTCATCTGAACCAGCAAGGCGAGGTTCACATGGTGGATGTGGGGGACCGTCCGGCGACCCAGCGCGAAGCCCATGCCCGTGGAGCCATTCGCATGGACGCCTCAACCCTCAGCCTGATCCAGCGGGGCGAGACACCAAAAGGAGATCTTCTGGCGGTCGCACGGGTGGCAGCGATCCAGGCGGCCAAACGCACCTGGGAACTGATTCCCCTGTGCCATCCCCTGCCACTCAGTGGCATGGATGTGACGATCGATGCCGACACATCGCTGCCTGGCCTGGTCGTCCACTGCCGTTGCCGCACCACAGGCCAGACCGGGGTGGAAATGGAAGCGATGACGGCCGTATCCGTGGGGCTGCTGACCCTTTACGACATGCTCAAGGCGGTGGATCCAGCCATGACGATCGAGGCGATCCAGCTGGAGTTCAAGGAAGGAGGGCGGAACGGTGTCTGGAAGCGCTGAGCCCTACGGACGCGAAGGGCTCCCCCTGGAGGAGGCACGTCGACGGGTTCTGGCGGCGCTTCAGCCGATCACAGCCAGCAACACAGTGCCGCTGCAGCAGGCCCTCGGCCGGGTGAGCGCAGCGGCTGTGCTCGCCAGCGAGGCCGTTCCGGGATTCCGGGCCTCGATCATGGATGGCTATGCCCTGGGGCAGAGCCACCAGCCCAAACCTGGGGACACCTGGCAACTGAAGGGACGCTCCGCCGCCGGCCAACCCTTCAACGGGACCCTGACCAACGGCGATGCGATCCGCATCCTCACCGGCGCTCCACTGCCGGACGGTGCCGGCTGGGTACTGCCCCAGGAACTGATCTCCGTTGACGGCAGCAGCCTGCAGCTAGCGAAAGAGGCGTCGGATCGTCCCTGGGTTCGCCCCGAAGATGAGGAATGCCGGCCCGGGGACCTACTTCTGGCCGCTGGACAGCGACTGGGTGCCGCCGATCTCGCACGCCTCGCCGGCTGCGGCATCGCCGACCTGACCGTTGCGCAACAACCACGCATCGGGCTGCTGATCAGCGGGGACGAGCTGGTGCCACCAGGAACAGCGCGGCAACCCGGTGCCATCTGGGAGAGCAACGGCACGCTTCTGGAGACGATGCTCCGGGCCCTCGGTCAATCGGTGACCCAGCGACAGGTGGTGGCCGATCAACCCGACGCCCTGCGCCAGGCCCTGCTGGATCTAGCCAAAGACTGCGACGTGGTGGTGAGCACCGGCGGCGTCTCCGCCGGCGACAGCGACTGGATCCGGCCGCTGGTGGCGGAGCTGGGTGCCGTGGACTTCTGGAAACTGTTCTTGCGCCCGGGGCGCCCCTTCGCCTTCGGCAGCATCGGTGAGGGCGTGCCGTTTTTCGGACTGCCGGGCAATCCCGTGGCGGCGGCGGTCACCGCCCTGCAACTGCTCTGGCCCGCCCTGCAGGTTCTGGAGGGCCAGAGCGAACCGGAGCTGTTCCCCCGGGTGATGGTGGAACTCGCCGATCCGTTGTCCCGCCGACCGGGACGGCCGGAATTGGCCCGGGCCCGCCTCGACACCAACGCCGCTGGGACGCTGCTGGCACGAGTGGATGGCTCACAGGCTTCGTCCCGGATCGGTTCCCTGCAACACGCCGATCTGCTGTTGGAACTGCCGGCAGAAGCAGGCCCACTCGACAGCGGCACCCGTCTCTGGGCCCAGCTGATCCGTCAACGGATTTTCTAAGCCGCAGCAGGCCGAAAGCGGCGGCGCTCCCAGGCCATAAGCTGGCTGGATGCATCGAAATGGATGCTGATCTGCTGAAACAGCGCAGCGCCGAGACGGCCACCGATCTCCAGGCTGAAGGGCTGATTGGGGATCTCACTGGGCACCGAGAACACCAAGCCGTCGGGCATCACGGCTGAGCAGTCGTTGTGCAACAGCTGGCTTGGATCGAACAGCATCGGAGCAGCGTCCTCAGGCTTGCCGTTCACCCCCGCTTGCGGCCTGAGCATCTGCCGCTCGCCACTCCATCCCTGCACCGGCGCCAGCAGGGCCTCGGGTGTCCCGCATGCGGGACGGTCGGGTTCGGGATCAGGACTGTTCAGGCAACGGAAACCCACCGCCCCAACACGCTGTAAAAGCCAATTGCCGTCGAGCGGTTCCCAGAGCAGCACCAGCATCGAGCGGGACCGACCGCAGAACAGATTGATTTCATGGCCGAAGCGCGGACGCTCGAAATCCAGCCTCAGACTGGACTGGCCTCCCGCCCCGGGGAACTGCCAACAGCCTCCACCAGCGTTGTAAGTGGCTCGGCTGATGGGGTAGGTGGCCTGACCACCGGGGGCAAAGGCCAGACCCGAGCCATCCCACACCCCGTGGTCATCGTCGGAAAAGGAAATCGCGTAGGTAGTGGGGTCAATCCGACGGGTCGGACGCTGGAGATCCAGCCGACCGCTGCCATCCCGCTCAAACCAATGGCCACAGCCCTGCCAGTGACCGGCGAAATTGCAGCTGTTGAGGGTCCATTGATCGGTCATGTCCGTGACGGCATGAATCGGTCGATCTCCTTAGCGTCGCCCCAACAGCCATCCCAGCCATGGACCTGACGATCGTTGGCTGCGGCTACGTGGGGCTCGCCCTAGCGGAGCGGCTGCAACCGAGACGGCAACAGCTGAAGCTGACGCTCACCACCACCAGCAGAGAACGGCTGGCACAACTCAGCCCTCTGGCCGATCGGGTGGAGCTGTGCGACGCCACCGACCCCGTGCAATTGCTGGCCGCACTGCGGCAAAGCAGCAGCGCCGTGTTCTGTCTTGGGCCTAAAGGAGATCGCCAGGTGGATGCCAACGGCTACCGCCACACCTTCGTCGACAGCTTCCGCTGCCTGACGTCGCTGTTGCCACAACTCCCGGAACTGCGGCAGATCGTCTACACGGGCAGTTGCTCGGTGTACGGCGATGCCGAGGGGGACTGGGTGGATGAGCAAACACCGCCCGCACCAGGCCGCGGCCATGGCGATGTTCTGCTGGAAGGCGAACAACTGCTCAGCGGCATCAGCGACCGGCGGGTGTGCATCCTGCGCCTCGGGGCGCTCTATGGCCCTGGCCGCGATCTCGATCGACGGCTGCGCGGGCTCGCCGGACTGGAACGCCCTGGCAGCGGAGCGACTTACAGCAACTGGCTGCATGTAGCGGATGCCGCCGGTGCCCTGGAAGCAGCTCTCGATGCTGAATGGGCCGGTCTGGTGAACGTGGTCAACGACGAGCCGATTCAGCTGCGAGACCTGGTAGGGCGCAGCCTGCAGCGCCAGGGTCTGGCCCCCGTGCGCTGGCTGGAGCAGGACGAACCGGGTTCAAGGGGCCGACGGATTCGCAACACCCGGCTCAAACAGCTGGGCTACCAACTGCAGCACCCGCGCCTTGATCAGAGTGGCGTGTTGGCCGCCAGCCAGGTGCCCTGACCAGCGCACCACTCCCGCTTCCAGAACGGGGCCTGGTGCTTGAGTTGCTCCAACAACGCGGCTGAGCAGCGCTGCGCCGCTCCACGACGATCGGCCTGCACCGCCACCAGCACGATCGGTTCACCGGGGGCAAGCTTGCCCACGCGATGCAGCACCAAAATCGGCCCCGCCTGGTGCTCCTGCTGCAGACGCTGGGCCATGGCTGTGATCTGACGTTCGCAGAGGCCGGGGAAGTGCTCCAGCTCCAGCGCCTCCAGAGGCCGGCCATCCATCGTGGTGGGCCGCACCCGACCGATGAAGATGGCCGCGGCCGCGGCATCCCCACACCAGAGCGCAAGCTGCTGCCACGGATCAAAGGGATCCGGGCACACCTCCACACGGCAACCGGTCATGGTTCACCCCCCCGTGAACGGTGGCAGAAAGGCCAGCTCATCTCCAGCCTGCAACGGCTGATTGGCACCGACCAACTCCTGGTTCACCGCAATGCTGATGCCCTCGAGCGGACCAAGATCCAACTGGTTCCAGACCTCACGGGCCGTCGAAACCCCTGGCGTGAACGGAAAGGAACGCTCGCCCCAACCGGCGCGTTCGCGCAGGGATGCGAACAGCAACACCCGGAGCACCATGGCCTTCCCATCTGGAGCGGTTCTAGCGTCCGAAGGCTCCGCCGCTGTGCCATGGCCCTGTCCATCGCCCTGCTCACCATCTCCGACACACGCAGCCTGGCGGACGACAGCAGCGGAGATCAGCTGCAGCGCAGCCTTGAAGCCGCCGACCATCGCCTTCACGAGCGACAACTCTGCCCGGATGATCGCTATCAAATCCGCCGTGAACTGAGCCGCTGGATCGCCGATCCCGCGGTTGATGTGGTGATCACCAGCGGCGGCACCGGACTCACCGGCCGTGATGGCACCCCTGAAGCGGTGGTACCGCTGCTGGACAAAACAATCGAAGGATTCGGGGAACTGTTCCGTGTGCTCTCCTTCGAGAGCATTGGCACCAGCACGCTGCAAAGCCGCTGCCTTGCCGGCGTGGCCAACGGCACCTTTGTGTTTGTGCTGCCGGGATCTCTGGATGCGGTAACCACCGCTTGGGACAGGCTCATCCGTGCTCAGCTTGATGAACAGACCCGTCCCTGCAACCTGGCCCAACTGCGGGCTCGCTTGAAGGAATAAAGCGGGATCGAGGGGAGCTGTTCAGAACGGAATCGGCATCGTGACCGCTGCCGGTGAGGGCCTGCAGGCTTCAACCTGCTGATCAATCACCTCACCCACCACAACGATCGAGGGCGACTTGAAGGCTTCGGCTCGGCATTGATCGGCAACGTCTACCAAGGTGGCTTTGAGGCAGCGTTGCCCCGCCACCGTCCCCTGCTGGATCACCGCCACGGGGGTTGTCGCGGCCAAACCACCCGCCATCAGCTCCTCTGCGATCCGGGGCAGGTTGTGTAGCCCCATGTAGATCACCAATCCGTCACTGGCCGTGGCCAAAGCGCGCCAATCCACGGAGGGACGGCGCTTGTCGATTTCCTCATGACCGGTGACGAAGGTCACCGATGAGCCCGCCCGCCGGTGGGTGACGGGAATCCCGGCGTAGGCAGGGGCGGCAATACCAGCGGTGACACCAGGCACCACCTGAACAGGGATGTTCCGCTCCGCCAGGTAAGCCGCTTCTTCCCCTCCACGACCAAACAGGAAGGGATCACCCCCCTTCAAACGCACCACCGTGCTGTGCTTCTGGGCCATTTCAACGAGCACGGCATTCGTGCTGGGTTGTGGCACCGAATGATGTCCGCGACGCTTGCCGACAAAACGACGCTCACAGGACGCCGGAACAAGATCCAGAACTTCTTTGGGCACCAGCGAGTCGTACACCAGGGCATCGCACTGGCTCAGCAGCCGATGCGCCTTCAGCGTGAGCAATTCGGGATCGCCAGGACCGGCTCCCACCAGATAAACGGTTCCGGTTTGTTCAGCGGTGGTCACGGCAGAGAAACAAGCAGATCGATCAGGGCCTGGCGGGTGGGGGGATGCTCCAACAGAGGAGGCAATCCACCAGCTTCGCTCAATGCCTCCGTCATGCGGTTCGGGGCGAGGGTTAACGGGAGTGGGCGGGCGCAGGGATGGCGCTGCTGGAACTTGGGCCAGGCATCAAAGGCAACCAACGGCAATGCCAGACGAGAGGAGAGCATCGCGAGGTAGCAATCCGCCACTCCCGGGCGCAGGGGGTGGTGCACCAGCACGGCATCACGGCGCTCAGACAACGGCAGTGCTGAGAGCACGGCGTTCCACCAGGTGATCCAGGAGCCCAGAAAAGGCAGCAAACGCACACTGGCCCCGGCTGCACGAAGCCTGTTCCGAATCGCCGGCACGTCCGTGCGGGCATGCGCTCCAGGCAACAGCAGCAACGGAACAATCCAAGAGGATTGGGGAAGCGCCGACACGGGTTGTTCAGCCGTCAGCACCTCCAGCTGAACGGGCGCCGATCGCCGCTGGGCCAGGAGATCCGGCAGGGAGGCCAAGCAGTCGGGAACGACACCGCCACTACGGCCATGCACCACCAGATGCAACCCTTGACGCCCCCGATCGGAAGCGTCATTCCGTAGCAACGGCCACGGATCGATGACCATGCCGGCTGATGTCATCGGGTTGTTGTGAACGTTGGATGAGTCATGGCAACCCGTCGTCGTTTTGATCGTGCCCCATTGGACAGCCGCTCCTACCGGGAATACAGGTCCAGAGAGGCCCGTTACGACCGGTACGACCGACGCGTCGACCGCCCCACCGGTCCTTCCGAGCTCGACCAAGACTTCGCTGCGATGAAGCGGGTTTGGCAGATGCTCCGAGCCGGAGCGGTGCGCATGGTTGGCGAAATTGGACGCCAATACTGAACCCGAAACAAGTTGCCTTTTACGGCCTCGCGGGAACCGTCAGATGTAGCCGGTATTACAAATCAGGCAGAACAATGCCCCCGGCAATGATCTCTGCCAAAAGTGTTCCTTTTGCTACGGACCGTGGTCGCCGTTGCAGTGAATATTCAGACATTCCAACGCTCCCCTTCGTTTTGAAGCGTTGCCGGTCTTCGGGCCATCTTGATTGATTTGCGCCTCTTTTTGAGCAAACAATCCGCCCAATCGTTATTCGACTTATGACCATCAGCTCTCCCTCCAGGCCTTACCTGGATGGCAAGAAGCTCAACAAGATCGAGCAGAACAAGGCGGCCAAAGATGGCCTGTTGGTTGGCAGCGAAATCGAAAAGTTCGCCGAGCTCGGATGGGAGCAGGTGGATGAAACCGACCTTCAGCTGCGCTTGAAGTGGTACGGCATGTTCTGGCGTCCGAAAACGCCAGGCAAATTCATGCTCCGGCTGCGGGTGCCCAATGGCGTGCTGACGGCTGATCAGCTGCGGGTGGTTGGCTCCATCGTTGAGCGCTATGGCGACAACGGCAGCTGCGACATCACCACTCGCCAGAACCTGCAACTGCGCGGCGTGCTCCTGGGCGACCTGCCGGAAATTCTCAAGCGGCTGCAGGAAGCCGGCCTGAGCACGATCCAATCCGGCTTCGACAACCCCCGTAACGTCACCGGCAATCCCATCGCCGGCATCGATCCCAACGAGATCGTCGACACGCGGCCTTACACCACCGAGCTGCAGAACCTCCTCACCAACAACTGCCAGGGCAACCCGGAGTATTCCAACCTGCCTCGCAAGTGGAACACCGCCGTCGCCGGCGCCAAGGACAACTTCCTGCTCCACAACGACATTGTGTTCCACCCCGTGGAACGGGATGGAGTGATGGGATTTGGTGTGTGGATCGGCGGTGTTCTGTCATCACAGATGAATGCCTATGCCGTTCCCCTGAACGCCTGGGTGAAGCCAGACGAAATCTGCAAGATGACCGACGCCGTGATCCGGCTCTGGCGCGATAACGGTGAGCGCGACAAGCGCCCCAAAGGCCGCTTCCGCCTCTACCTGGATCAGGTGGGTCACGACGTGTTCCGCAGCCAAGTGGAAGAACTCTTCGGTCCATTGACTCCCGATCCCGGGTCCGTGTTCAACACCACGCCCCGCTCCCACTACGGCATCCATCCTCAAAAGCAGGAAGGTCTCTCCTACGCCGGACTGCACGTTCCAGTGGGCCGCCTGACCGCCCAGGATCTGCAGGATCTGGCCACCGCCAGCCTCAACTACGGCAGTGGTGAGGTGCGTCTCACAGAGGATCAGAACATGATCCTCGTTGGCCTACCCAACGACAAGCTCGAGGCCCTGAAAGCTGACGCTCTGCTGCAGCGCTTCCCATTGGAGCCCGGTCACATTGCGGCGGGGACGGTGTCCTGCACCGGCAACACCTACTGCGGTTTTGCCCTCACCAACACCAAGGACCAAGCCCTCGAAGCGGCCAAGGAACTTGACCAGGAGCTCAATCTTCCCGAGGAGCTGAAGATCCACTGGACCGGCTGCCCCAACACCTGCGGACAGGCCTACATGGGTGCCATCGGCCTCACTGGCACCAAGGCCAAGAACAGTGAAGGCGTGATGGGTGAGGGCTACACGATGACCATCGGTGGTTCCCAAGGCGCGAACCCGAGCATCGGCGAAATTCACCGCAAGGCCATCCCCGCCGATGAAATCAAGGCCGCTCTCAAAGAGGTGTTGATCGACAAGTTTGGGGCCACACCGAAAGGCTGATCGGGCAGTCGAACCGTGGCGCTTCCTTTTGAAGCCACGGCTCCCGCTCTCCGACCACACCTCTCCACGTCATGGCTAATCGCAGCGATTTTTTCTCTCGTTTCGTCAACTGGCTCAGCGCCAGTGGTCGGGACGCTGACTCCATCAATCGTCAGGGCGGGAGCCCTGATCTCTTCTCGCGTCTGATGAACCACATCAGCGGCTGAATCAAGACAACTATCCCATTTATTGCATAAATTCGATGGATTACGTCCTCCCCAATGAGCTTGTCGACGGCATGATTGCCGCCGGCGGCAAAAAATCAACCGTCAGTATCAAGAATCTGCTGATCCGGGGTTTTTACTCGGGAGCGATTCTCGGCTTGGCTGTGATCCTGGCCTTAACTGTGGGCATCACCGTTAAGGCACCCTTCGTCGGCTCGCTGCTGTTCCCCTTCGGTTTCGCCAGCATCGTGCTGTTCGGCATGGAACTGGTCACTGGTAACTTTGCCCTCTTGCCCATGGCCACCTGGGCCGGAAAGAGTTCCTGGGGTGCCACCTTCCGCAACTGGATCTGGGTGTGGATCGGCAACTGGATCGGCACGGCCGTAGTGGCACTGATCATGGCCATCAGCCTCACTAGCGGCACCATGGACGGCGCCGCTGACAATGTCGGTGCGCCGATCTGGGATCTGGTGGCTCAGAAAATCATGGCCCTCAATCAGATCAACGTCGAGAAGAAGTACGAGGCCCTTGGCAGCATGGGCTTCTTCCTTGCCTTCCTGCGCGGCGTGGTGGCCAACTGGCTCGTGTGCCTCGGCGTCACCATGGCCCTGGTGAGTAAAAGTGTCCCAGGTAAAATTCTGGCCTGCTGGTTGCCCATCACCGCCTTCCAATCGATGGGCATGGAGCACATCGTTGTGAACCAGTTCCTGCACACTGCCGGTCCGATTCTTGGATCTGGCGTCCCCTTCACCAAGGTGATCTTCTGGAACTTCCTGCCAGTCACCCTCGGCAACATTGTGGGTGGCATGGTGTTCATCGGCATGCTCTTCTACAGCACCCACCGCACCACCATGGAGAACGTTCTCCCCACCGAGCACGACGACAAGCTGGAGCGTGAACTGGCTGCCGAACTGGGAGCTCGCTGATCGAACCGATGAGTGTCGACGAAGCCGTTCTCTGGGAGCGGCTCGCGCAATCACGCCGGGCGCCACTGGAGCCCAACTGGCTGGGGGAGACCTACTCCCCCAGCCTTTCTGTTGGATTGCGACGGGCCCTCTGCGAAAAACTTGGGATGAAGGCTGATCAGGGCTGGCCAATCATCAAACAATTGCTGGCCATCCATGGATCCCTTCCGGATCTCGTGATGGCAGCAGGCCTCTGCCACCAAAGTGAAGCCCGGGATTGGTTGCTCCATCAGCTGGACCAGTCATCGGATGACAACCCTGACCAACTCAATCTGATTCAGGCGTTGAGCTGCTGGGGCGCCGACATGCCAGCCACAGCCTTAAAACGCTGTCTGGTGCATCCAGGACAACAACAACGGTTAGCGGGTCTCGACTTGCTGCAGTTCCGGGCCCATTGCCTCACAGACGCCGAACTGCTCGAGTTCTGCGCCGACGCCCTCAATGATTTTCGCGATCCCGTGGTGGTGGCCACCATCCGGGTTCTGCAGCGCCGCGATGGGGAGCTGATCAGCGAAAAACTGGCAGACCTCTGTCGCAACGGTTCTCTCCCTGTTGCCGAGGCCGCCTTCCGCGCACTCGGTTGTATCGCCACACCATTCAGTCAGCGCTGTCTGCTGGAGCTGAGCCAGAACCTCAATGACGACAGTCGACGCAAGATGGCCAGCACCCAACTGAGCCAACAGTTCCGCCCATAAAAAAGCCCCGCTGTTGCGGGGCCAAATTATCGATAAACAGGACTATTTGTTTATTAGTTATTCACCACTTTTTGTAAGGCAGGAACTTTCCACACATGGTGATTTTGACGCGATCACCTTTGGGATCCTCAACCTTGTCCACATCAAGCGTGAAGTCGATGGCGCTCATGATGCCATCACCAAACTTCTCTTGAATCACATCTTTCAAAGGCATGCCATACACCTGCATGATCTCGTAAAAACGATAAATCAAAGGATCAGTGGGAATCACTGGCTCTAGGCTTCCCTTGGTTGGATACTCCTGCAGCGCACCCGTTGTTTCTGCATCGAGGGATAACAAACCAGCAAGTTTCTCGGCCTCCTCCTTCGAGGCAGTCGCTTGGCCATAGAACAAGGATGCAACCCAAACCTCATCGAGACCCATGGCCGCCTCGAGATCAGCAAAACTCATTCCTTTGGCCTTTTTGGCGGCCATCAACGTGGCTGTTAAAGACATAACGGTTAAGCGAAAAATGAACTGCCTCAAAGCAGCATTCCAGATCGGAACGTCTCAGCAGCAGCGTCAGTGTCTCCCAGCAGATGCCCTCAAAATGCAGCAACGGCGACCAAATCAATTCATCGTTTTGATGCATCGCATACAACAGACACATTCCTGTGACGCTGCAATAAAAAGACTGCACCACATCTGAATGAGTCAGCTCTTTCGTGACATCTCGTCGTTGTTGTTCAGCCAACAATTGCAAGCAAAACCGGCCATCAACCTCGTCCTCGAGCGCCTCTACTACGCCGATGGTCGTCACAACCCCAACCATCCCCAGCACGGCAGCTTCGATGGATTGACCGTCTTGCCGCAACGCTGAGGACGATTGGTATCAACCACTACGTCCACGGGGTCCGGCACTCCTGAACACTTCGTTCAGCTGCGGGAACGTCTGTGACCAGCGCCATCGTCAACGGTCGGGAACGCTTCAAGCAGCACCTGCGCAAAGTCGGCAGTGGTGAGCACACCAGCAAGGGGATGAGCCGGGAGGAGGCTGCCGATGCGCTCCATCTCATGCTCGATGGGGTGGCATCCCCAGCTCAGATCGGAGCCTTCCTGATCGCCCACCGCATCCGCCGTCCGGAGCCTCAGGAACTCACCGGCATGCTCGATACCTACCGCAACCTTGGTCCTGTGCTGACCAGTGCAGAGGGTCAGCGGCCGCCGCTCTGTTTCGGCATGCCCTTTGACGGCCGCACACGCACGGCCCCCATCTACCCACTCACCACGTTGGTGCTGCTCGCCTGCGGTCAGCCCGTGGTGCTGCAAGGGGGGAATCGCATGCCGATCAAATACGGCGTCACCGCCATTGATCTGTTCCGAACACTGGGCCTTGACCTGGCGGGTCTCTCCATGGCCACAGTCCAAGACGGCTTTGAGCAGACCGGGTTTGCACTGATCCACCAGCCCGACCATTTCGCCATCGCCGAAAGCCTGATCGGTTACCGCGAGGAACTGGGCAAACGTCCTCCAGTGGCCAGTCTTGAACTGCTGTGGACACCCCATCAAGGCAACCACCTGCTGGTGAGTGGTTTCGTTCATCCCCCCACGGAAAGCCGCGCCTGGGAGGCCCTCAAGCTGGCCGGCGAAACCGATCTGCTCACGGTGAAGGGTCTGGAAGGTGGCACCGATCTCCCCATCGGTCGGGCCTGCATCACCGCAAGGGTTCAGCAGGGCCAGGCCGAACGACTGATTCTTCACCCTCGAGACCATGGCTGCCATGCAGCGGATGTGGAGTGGAGCGATGAAACGACCTGGACGGAACAGGCCCTTGCGGCACTCGACAACCGTGGCCCCCTCCTGGATGCCCTGCGCTGGAATGCCGGGGCTTACCTCTGGTTCAGCGGCCTCAGCGACAGCCTTGAATCAGGCCTGCAAACGGCTGATGGCGTGCTGAAAACAGGCCAAGCCCTGCAATGCCTCGATCAGCTGCGGTCCTGGAGAAGCCATTTATCCATCCGATAGCGCTCGAACGGAACGCCTCCGATGCTGATGGTTTCTGGAGCCTGCACACGCCAACCGCAGCGTTCCAGCAACGGACGACTCAACTGACTCGCTTCGGTGCGCAACCGCTCCACCCCCTCATGGCGGGCATCGGCCTCAATCTGGTCCAGCAAGGCGCGGCCATGGCCCTGGCGGCAAGCCCGTCCTCGGCAATAAAGCAATGACAAGCGATCCCTTGGTTCACGGATGGCAAAGGCAGCGTCGTGGCCGCTGATCCACCCCTGCCCCTCCAGGAAGGTGCGATCCAGGATCCCGGGCAACCAGGCCAGAGCCGCCCAGGCGCGGACCTGGTCTGAGGAATAGAGCCCCGGAGCCTGACTCTCGATGGCATCCGCATAGATCTCCCGCAGCAGGGGGTGATCAGCGGACCCGATCGGGCGGAGTGGCATGCCATCGGCCTGTGGGAATGTGAGTCTCCTTCAACCGCCGGTCGCCTTGCAGCGCCCCCGTATCCCCACCCTGCTCAGCGCGTTTCTGACGCTGCTGAACGATCGACTGAGCGAGAGCATTTTTTTACCGCTGTTGCCCTTTCTGCTGGCGGACTTCAGCAGCAGCGGCAGCACCGTCGGTCTGCTGTCGGGGACTTACGCCCTCTCTCAATTCGCCGTGGCGCCACTGATCGGTGCCCTCAGTGATCGCTTCGGCCGCAAACCGGTGATCAGCATCTGTGTGGGTGGCTCCGTCGTCGGCATGGGACTGTTCGCCACCACCCTGACGGTGCCCTGGCAGCAGATCTGGCCCGGAGCTGCCGCAGCAGGCGTCCCCCTGGCTCTGCTGTTCACAGCCCGGATCATCGATGGCATCAGCGGCGGAACGGCCGCCACCGCCACCGCCGTGCTGGCGGACGTCACAACACCGGAGAACCGTGCCAAAGCTTTTGGACTGATCGGTGTTGCCTTCGGTCTGGGCTTTGCCCTTGGACCAGGCCTCGGTGGTGTGCTCGGTGAAATGAACCGCATCCTCCCCGCCTGGGGTGCCACCGGGTTTGCCGTCGTGAACCTGGTGATGGTGAGTCTGTTGCTGCCGGAAACCCATCCCCTTGAGGCCCGTAAACCTCTGCCGCGCAAGCGAGCCCTCAACCCTGTATCGCTGCTTCAGCGGGTGTTTGCCCGTCCGGACGTGCGGCGTCTGGCCCTGGCCTTCTTCGGCTTCTTCATGGCCTTCAACGGCTTCACCACGGTTCTTGTGCTTTATCTGCGCAACGCCTTCAACTGGACGGAAGGGATGGCGGGAGCCGCCTTTGCCCTGGTGGGCGTGATCGCCATGGTGGTGCAGGGAGGACTGATCGGCCCGCTGGTGAAGCGATTCGGCGAACTCCGTCTCACCCTGGCGGGTCTGGGACTGCTCAGCGTGGGTTGCCTGATGGTGCCGCTCGCCACGGAAGAGACGTCGATGCCAGTCATCTACAGCGCCGTCGCCCTGCTGGCGCTGGGCACCGGCCTGGTCACGCCTTGTCTGCGGGCGCTGGTCTCGAAACGACTGACGCGGGATGGTCAGGGAGCAGCCCTGGGAGGACTGCAGGGACTCCAGAGTCTCGGCACCTTTCTGGGGGCATCCGCTGCAGGATTCAGCTACGACCGTCTGGGACAGACGAGTCCCTTCTGGATCGGTGCTCTGGTGCTGTTCGGCGTTGCTGGTCTGGTGGCTGGTGCCCCGCGTTCAGCCACGGTTGAAACACGAATCTGATTGCTACGTTTCGGCTGACCCCGCAGATCCAGCTCCAAACCTCCCATGAGCTCCGCTGTTCTGAGCCCGGACCGCTACATCAACCGGGAACTGAGCTGGATCGCCTTCAACCAGAGAGTCCTCGCCCAGGCGCTGGATCAGCGCACCCCCCTGCTGGACCAGGCCAAGTTCAGCGCCATCTTCAGCAACAACCTTGATGAGTTCTTCATGGTGCGCGTGGCGTCCCTGAAGTCTCAGGTGGAAGCTGGCATCACCACCCCCAGCGAAGACGGAAAGACACCGCTCGAACAGCTGCTGACCATTCGCGAACGGCTGATACCCCTGCTGCAGCAACAGCAGGACCACTACCGCAAACAACTGCGCAAACAACTGCTCGACCACAACGTGCAACTGCTGGATTACAGCCAGTTGAACAAGCAACAACAGCAATGGGTCAGCGACACCTTCCGCCATTCGGTGTTTCCGGTGCTGACTCCGCTGGCCGTTGACCCGGCACATCCCTTCCCCTTCGTCAGCAACCTCAGCCTCAACGTTGCCGCTGTCATTCACGACCCGGAATCAGGCCAACGTCAATTCGCACGGGTGAAGGTTCCCCAGAAAAACCTGCCCCGCTTCGTCTCCATTCCCACCGAGCTGAGTGAGAGCGATCCCAAACCCATCCACACCGCCGTACCGCTGGAACAGGTGATCGCCTTCAACCTCGATCTCCTCTTTCCGGGGATGAGCGTGCAGGGGCATTACTTCTTCCGCGTGACCCGCGATGCCGACCTGGAACTGCGGGATCTCGAAGCCGATGACCTGATGCTTGCCCTTGAGCAGGGTCTGCGCAAACGGCGGATGGGAGGCGAAGTAGTGCGACTCGAAGTGCCCAACGACATGCCCGAGGACGTCGTTGAAATGTTGATGAATGGCCTCGCCGTTGAGGAAGAAGACCTCTACAGGATTGATGGACCCCTGGGTCTGGATGATCTCTTCGGTTTGATGGCCCTGCCTCTTCCGAAACTGAAGGACAAACAGCACAGCGGACAGACCCCAGCAGTGCTGGGCAGAACCCAACAGCATCTGATTGACGAAGGTGCCATCAAACCCGAGGAATTCGAAAACATCTTCTCGGTGATGCGTCAGCAAGACATCCTCTTGCATCACCCCTATGACCTGTTCTCCACCACGGTGGAGGAATTCATCAACCAGGCCGCTGATGATCCCCAGGTGATGGGGATCAAGATGACCCTGTATCGAACCTCGAAGGATTCACCGATCATCGCGGCACTCATTCGTGCCGCTGAAAATGGCAAGCAAGTAATGGCTCTGGTGGAACTCAAGGCCAGATTTGACGAAGACAACAACATCCAGTGGGCCCGACAACTGGAACGCTCCGGCGTCCACGTGGTGTATGGCGTTCTGGGCTTAAAAACCCACACCAAAATCGTTCTGGTGGTCCGCAAAGAGCAAGAAAAGCTGCGCAGTTACGTCCACATCGGGACCGGGAATTACAACTCAAAGACTTCGAAGCTGTACACCGATCTCGGGCTTCTCTCCACGCGGCCGGAGCTGGGCCAAGACCTGGTGGAACTGTTCAACTACCTAACCGGATTCTCAAAGCAGCAGAGTTTCCGCCGACTGCTGGTGGCTCCGGTGACCCTGCGCAAAGGGATGGAATCCCTGATCCGGCGCGAAATCGAACATGCCAGGGAAGGTCGGGACGGTCACATCAGAGCCAAGATGAATTCCTTGGTGGATCCGGACATCATCGCGTTGTTGTACGAAGCTGCAGCAGCGAATGTGCGGGTTGAACTGATCATCCGGGGCATGTGCAGCCTCTACCCAGGCCGAGAAGGACTGAGTGAAAGCATCAGCGTTGTGAGCATCATCGGCCAGTTCCTCGAACACTCGCGCATTTTCTGGTTCGGAAACGGTGGCTCACCTGAGGTGTACATCGGAAGCGCAGACTGGATGAGTCGCAACCTTGACCGCCGGGTGGAAGCTGTGACACCCGTGGAAGATCCCAACCTTCGGGGCCGACTGGAGCGCTTGCTGGAGCTCTACCTGAAGGACAACCGGGGCGCCTGGGACATGCAAAGCGATGGCAGCTTTATCCAACGGCAACCAGAGGACGGAGAGGACGTTCGCAACTCTCAAGTTCAACTGATCAAGCAATGGAGTCAAGGCGTGCCGCAATCGTGATCTTTTGAGATGAAGTTGCGTCAAATATCCGTGATGACTGATACGGAATCGTTGCAATCAAGCTGAAGCCGTTCAACACACTCCAGCCACACACTGGTGTCGTAAACCACATCAGGGGCTCCCGAAAGTCTTCGGATTCACAACAGTCAAATCTGAAGGTGAGTGCTAAATTCACATCAAATTCATCAGGAGACCAGGGTGATGGGGATCCCTCTGGACTCTTCCGGATCGACTGCAAAGTCTTCCCGGAAGTCACCTGCCTTGCCATCCACTGGACGGCGGGCATCAACGCGTCAAGGCGGCCGTCTGGCCACCGATTCCATCGGTTTTTATCTCAGCAGCATCGGTCGCATTCCTCTGCTGACAGCCGCTGAGGAGATTGAACTGGCGCACCACGTCCAGGAGATGAAGCAACTTCAGGAACTCCCTGAAGAAGAGCTCACCTCCCGTCATCGTCACAAAATCCGCATGGGCAAACGTGCCCGGGATCGGATGATGGCCGCCAACCTCCGCCTTGTGGTCAGCGTCGCCAAGAAGTACCAGAACCAGGGACTGGAACTGCTGGATCTGGTTCAGGAGGGAGCGATCGGACTCGAACGGGCCGTCGATAAGTTCGACCCGGCCATGGGATACAAGTTCTCCACCTACGCCTACTGGTGGATCCGCCAGGGGATGACCCGCGCGATCGACAACAGCGCCCGCACCATCCGGCTGCCGATTCACATCAGCGAAAAGCTCTCCAAGATGCGGCGCATCTCGCGGGAGTTGTCGCATCGGTTTGGACGTCAACCAAATCGACTGGAACTGGCCAGTGCCATGGGCATTGAGCCGCGCGAACTGGAGGATCTGATCTCCCAGAGCGCTCCCTGTGCATCGCTCGATGCCCATGCCCGCGGCGAGGAAGACCGCAGCACCCTCGGTGAGCTGATTCCAGACCCCAACGGCGAGGAGCCGATGGAAGGCATGGACCGCAGCATCCAAAAAGAGCATCTCGGTGGTTGGCTGTCCCAGCTCAATGAGCGGGAACAGAAGATCCTGCGGCTTCGCTTCGGTCTTGGCGGTGAAGAGCCGCTGACCCTTGCGGAGATCGGGCGTCAGATCAATGTGTCCCGCGAGCGGGTTCGTCAGCTGGAAGCCAAAGCCATCCTCAAGCTGCGCTCGATGACCGATCATCAGCAGGCCGCCTGATCCAAGCCTCCAGTCCGGTGGTGCATCTGATCGGACCCATCGCCATCGGTCTCTGGCTCGGGATCGTGGTGCTGATCGCCGTGCTGACTCGTCAGCGCTGGCCCGATCAGCAGGAGTTGTCTCGCAAAATCATCCACATCGGCACAGGAGCCGTGGTTCCGCTGGCCTGGTTCTTCGCCATCCCGGCCTGGATCGCCGTTCCCTTTGCCGTATTGGTGACCCTGGCAACGGCGATCAACCACCGATGGCGCATCGTTCCGGCCGTTGAGGATGTCGATCGCAACAGCTACGGCACTGTTGCCTACGGCCTGGCGATCACCATGTTGCTGATTCTGTGCTGGCCCGCCCGAGCCGATGCAGTCTGCGCCGGTGTTCTGGTGATGGCTCTCGGCGATGGACTGGCTGGCCTCATCGGCCGATCGGTGAACTCAGCGCGGTGGACCGTGCTGGGACAGACGAAATCCGTCGCTGGCACGTTGACCATGGCCCTGGTGTCAACGCTGGTGCTGGTCGGATTGATGCTGGTCAGCGGCAACGCCATCGGCTGGAGAGTTGCCTTAGGCATCAGTGCGATGGCCACGGCCCTGGAACAAGTCAGTCCAGCGGGGGTGGACAACCTCAGCGTGCCGCTGCTGGTGGGCCTGACCTGGGTGTTGCTGATCAGCTGACCCGCAGCATGGCGTTCCAGTGACCCTGCCAATCGCCACGACTTCCGAGCCCGGCGACGAGTTCAACCTCAGCAGGGTGATGGGTGAGTTGCTTCTGCCATCCACGGATCTGGTCCTCCTGCTCCATCCAGCGGTTGATCACCATCTGCTGCAGTGGCTCGATGTCCCAGTGCTGGTGACGTGCAACCCGCTGGGACCAACCCAGGAGTTCATCCAGCAGGAGGGGGCGAAAGCCTTCCACATGAAGACCCGTGCGTTGCTCCAGAGAAAACCGACACAGCGGATCCCCGAAGCCGAAGAAATGAAGGTGAATCAACATCGTCTCCGTCGTGATCAACAACCTACGGAGAAGTGATGGAAAAACTGTTCAACATGATCGGTTGATGCTGAACAGTTAGCAAGCGCAAAAGGAAAGCCTGATTAGCACTCAAGCGCTTGGAGTGCTAACCGAACATGACCGTTATGCCGTCACAACACTGCTGCGATCGGCCACGGCTCCAGCCAGCTCGGACAGCAGCGCATCCGTGGTCTCCAGGCTGATGCAGGCATCCGTAATGCTCTGGCCATAGGTGAGCTGGGAGAGATCAGCGGTGAGTTTCTGATTGCCTTCCACCAGATGACTTTCGATCATCACGCCCATCACATGGCCGGATCCAGCCTTCAACTGATCAGCCACCGTGGCGAGTACATCGGCCTGGCGGCGGAAATCCTTGTTCGAGTTGGCATGGCTGCAGTCCACCATCAGACGATCCTTCAGGCCCGCCTTGCTCAGTTCCGCTGCAGCAGCCTGAACGGCCTCCAGGTGGTAGTTGCTGCCCTGATGACCGCCACGCAGCACCAGATGACCATCCGGGTTGCCGGTCGTGCTCACGATCGAGGCATGGCCGTCGCGGTTGATCCCCAGAAAATGATGAGGTTTCGATGCCGCCTGCATCGCATTGATGGCGATGGTGGCGCTGCCATCGGTGCTGTTCTTGTAGCCGATCGGCATCGACAAGCCTGAAGCCATCTCCCGATGGGTCTGGCTTTCCGTGGTGCGGGCTCCGATCGCAGTCCAGCTGATCAGATCAGCGATGTACTGGGGAACCACCGGATCCAGCAGTTCCGTCGCTGCCGGCATGCCCTCCCGGGCCAGGTCCAGCAGTAAGCCACGAGCCCGCCTCAGGCCTGTGTTGATGTCGTACGAGCCATCGAGGTGGGGGTCATTGATGAGGCCTTTCCAACCAACCGTCGTACGCGGCTTTTCGAAATAAACCCGCATCACCACCTCCAGCTGATCCTTCAGCCGTTCCCGGATCGGGGCCAGCCGTTCGGCGTACTCCCGCGCCGCCTTCACATCGTGGACCGAGCAGGGGCCCACCACCACCAGCAGACGCTGATCCTCGCCGCGCAAAATGGCCTGGATCCGTCGACGGGCCGATGCGACCGTCTCCATGGCGGCGGCATCAATCGGCAGATCTCCGTGCAGCAGAGCCGGAGCCACCAGCGGACGGGTCTCCACCACATGCAAATCCGAGGTGGTGGCCATGACCGCGCGCGTGAAACGGACCAAGGCTACGCATCCTGCTCACTGGCAACAGACCCTGTCCGGAAGAATGGTGCTCTGCCCCGCACATTCCTCACCATGCTGAGCGCGTATCGCGAGCTGGCCGCCGACCGCGAAGCCCAAGGCATCCCGGCCCTGCCGCTGACCGCTGAGCAGACCCAGGCCCTGACCGAACTGCTGCAACAACCACCCGCAGGGGAGGACGAAGCCCTGTTGCATCTGCTCATTGAGCGCATTCCACCCGGAGTTGACGAAGCCGCGTATGTGAAAGCCACCTGGCTCAGCGCCGTCGCCCAAGGGCAAGCAACAAGCCCCCTGGTGTCACCAATGGAGGCCACTCGCCTGCTCGGAACCATGGTGGGTGGTTACAACGTGGCAGCTCTGATTGAGCTGCTTCAGCACAGCGACGAGCAGCTGGCCAGCTGCGCGGCTGAAGGCCTCAGCCGCACCCTGCTGGTTTACGACGCCTTCAATGACGTGATGGAGCTGGCGGCGAGCAATCGCTTCGCCAAGCAGGTGGTGGACAGCTGGGCGGCGGCCGAATGGTTCACCCGCCGTGAACCCCTGGCCGAAACGATCACGGTGACCGTGTTCAAGGTGGAAGGGGAAACCAACACCGACGACCTCTCACCCGCCACCCACGCCACCACCCGACCGGACATTCCCCTGCACGCCCTGGCGATGCTCGAGACCCGGGATCCCGAGGGTCTGAAAACGATCGCAACCCTCAAACAAAAGGGTCATCCCGTGGCCTACGTGGGCGACGTGGTGGGTACCGGCAGCTCCAGGAAAAGTGCGATCAACTCCGTGCTTTGGCACACCGGCGACGACATTCCCCACGTCCCCAACAAACGCGGCGGCGGCGTGATTCTCGGCGGCAAGATCGCGCCGATCTTTTTCAACACCGCCGAAGACTCCGGCGCTCTGCCGATCGAATGCGATGTCACCGTGCTGAACACCGGTGATGTGATCACCATCCGCCCCCATTCCGGCACGATCGAACGCGATGGCGAGGTGGTGAGCCGATTCGAACTCAAGCCCAGCACCATCAGCGATGAGGTGCGGGCCGGCGGCCGCATTCCCTTGATGATCGGCCGGGCCCTCACGGACAAGGTCCGAGCGCAGCTGGGTCTCGCCCCTTCGGACGCCTTCATCCGCCCCTCGGCACCAGCAGACACCGGCAAGGGCTTCACCCTGGCCCAGAAAATGGTGGGTAAAGCCTGCGGCCTGCCGGGCGTTCGCCCCGGCACCAGCTGCGAGCCAATGATGACCACCGTCGGCTCCCAGGACACCACCGGACCGATGACCCGTGATGAGATGAAGGAGCTGGCCTGTCTCGGCTTCTCCTCCGACCTGGTGATGCAGAGCTTCTGCCACACCGCGGCTTACCCCAAACCAGTGGATCTGCAGACCCAGAAGGATCTGCCGGACTTCTTTGCCCAGCGCGGCGGTGTTGCCCTTCGCCCGGGCGACGGGATCATCCACAGCTGGCTGAACCGCATGCTCCTGCCCGACAGCGTGGGCACGGGTGGGGACAGCCACACCCGCTTCCCCCTCGGCATTTCCTTCCCCGCCGGTTCCGGCCTGGTGGCCTTCGCTGCTGCCATCGGTGCGATGCCCCTGGACATGCCCGAGTCGGTGCTGGTGCGCTTCAGCGGTTCGCTGCAGCCGGGTGTGACGCTGCGGGATGTGGTGAACGCCATTCCCTGGGTGGCCATTCAGAAGGGCCTGCTCACCGTGGAGAAGGCCAACAAGAAGAACGTCTTCAACGGCCGGATCATGGAGATCGAAGGTCTGCCGGATCTCAAGCTGGAGCAGGCCTTTGAACTCACCGATGCCACCGCCGAACGCTCCTGCGCCGGCTGCACGATCAAGCTCTCGGAAGCAACCGTGAGCGAATACCTGCGCAGCAATGTGGCCCTGCTGAAAAACATGATCGCCAGGGGCTACAGCGATGCCAAAACCCTGGCTCGGCGGATCAAGGCCATGGAGGCCTGGCTGGCCAATCCGCAGCTGCTGAGCGCTGATCCGGATGCTCAATATGCCGAAGTCCTGGAGATCAACCTCGACGAGCTCACCGAACCGGTGCTGGCCTGTCCCAACGATCCCGACAACGTGAAACTGCTGAGCGAGGTCGCCGGAGATCCCGTTCAGGAGGTGTTCATCGGCTCCTGCATGACCAACATCGGCCACTACCGCGCCGCGGCCAAGGTGCTGGAGGGCTCCGGCAGCAACAAAGCCCGCCTCTGGGTCTGCCCGCCGACACGCATGGACGAAGAGACCCTGAAGGCCGAGGGCTACTACGCCACCTTTGAAGCGGCCGGCTCTCGCATGGAGATGCCGGGTTGTTCGCTCTGCATGGGCAACCAGGCCCGGGTGGAGGACAACACCACGGTGTTCTCCACCAGCACCCGGAACTTCAACAACCGTCTGGGCAAAGGCGCCCAGGTTTATCTGGGCAGTGCCGAGCTGGCAGCGGTCTGCGCCCTGCTGGGTCGCATTCCCACCGCCGATGAGTACCGCTCAATCGCCGCTGAAAAAATTGATCCGCTCTCTGATGAGCTTTACCGCTACCTGAATTTCGATCAGATCAGCGGTTTTGAAGATCAAGGCCGGGTGATGAGTGCGGATGAGGAGGCGGCTGTGCTGGCTGAAGCCTGATCCCCCATCACCCTGTGCCCACCCTGAGCGAACCGAAACGACGACGCCACCTGCTGGGGTCCAGCCGCAGCATCCAGCGGTTGCTCGAACGCCGCTGGCTGGTGGTGGTTCTGGCGCTGGCGCTCACAGGCCTGGGCGCTGCCATCACTGGCCTGCTGTTCACCGGCGGCATCAACCTGCTCAAGGATTGGCGCCTGGAGTTGCTCAATGACTTTCCCGCCTGGGTGGTGCTGCCAGCTCTGGGGGGATTCGGCGGTTTGCTGTCCGGCTGGCTGATCAGCAATCTGGCGCCCGCTGCCGGTGGCGCCGGCATCACCCACATCATGGGTTTTCTGCGCCACAGGGCCGTTCCCATGGGGCTGCAGGTGGGACTGGTGAAGCTCGTCGCCGGAATCATCGCCATCGGCAGTGGCTTTCCCCTCGGTCCCGAAGGCCCCGCCGTGCAGATGGGTGGGTCCGTGGCCTGGCAGATGTCCCGCTGGTTGAAGGCACCCGCGGCCTTTCGCCGCATGATCGTTGCCGCTGGAGGTGGCGCTGGTATCGCCGCCGTGTTCAGTGCACCGATCGGAGGTTTCATCTACGCGATCGAGGAGCTGCTGCACTCGGCCAGACCCGTGGTGCTGTTGCTGGTGCTGATCACCACGTTCTCCGCAGACACCTGGGCGGACGTGCTGGGCTTTCTCGGCCTCAACCCTGGATCGTCCGGCCTCAGCGGCAGCAGTGGCTTCCAGCTGGAGCGCGCCTACACACCGCTGGTGAAATTCCTGCCCATCGATCTGCTGTATCTGATCGCGCTGGGAGCCGTGATCGGGGTGCTGGCAGAGCTCTACACCCGCTATGTGCTGGCCATGCAGCGTCAGGGGAACCGCTGGTTCGGTGACCGATTGATCCTGCGCATGACCCTCAGCGGGCTGGTGCTGGGCTGCGTCTATGCCGCCCTGCCCGACACCTTTCACAACCCATCAGAGCTGAAGCACCTGATAGCCGCAGGAAAAGCGGACGTCGGCCTCGCCCTCGCCAGCTTCGTGGTGCTGTTCTTCAGCACCGGACTGGCCGCCGGCTCAGGGGCCCCCGGGGGGTTGTTCATGCCGATGCTGACCCTGGGCGGTGCCATCGGCCTGGCCTGTGGCATCGGGGTGGAAGCCCTCACAGGACACGTCCCCACCACCTATGTGTTTGCGGGCATGGGGGCCTTCGTGGCGGGGTGTTCCCACACGCCGATCTCCGCCATGTTCCTGGCGTTTGCCCTCACCAAGGACCTGCTGATCCTCAAGCCGATCCTCGTCGCTTCTCTGATGAGCTTCCTGGTGGCCCGGTTGTTCAACCCCAACTCCATCTACGACCGTCAGATGGGGATGGAGCTGGCGTCCGAAGAGCGGATGCAGCAGCGGATCAACCGTCATCGCCGTCCGTTCACCCCGCCACCACCACCCTCCGGGCCCTCAGGAGACACCAACTGAATCAGGAAACCCTGCTGTTCGATCCGGCCACACCGGAACCCGATGCCCTCAAGGCCGTGCTGGCGTTTCCCAGCACCTATTCGGTGGGGATCACCAGCCTCGGGTATCAGATCGTCTGGGCGACCTTGGCGCGTCGCAGCGATGTCGACGTGCGGCGACTGTTCACCGATCAGGGTGATCCCCTGCCGCGCCACTGCGATCTGTTCGGGCTGTCCCTGAGCTGGGAGCTGGATGGTCCAGTGTTGCCTGAGCTGCTGCAGAACCAGCGCATTCCCATCTGGGCTGTGGAGCGTCGCGATCAAGACCCGATCGTCTTCGGTGGCGGTCCTGTGCTGACCGCCAACCCTGAACCGCTGGCTCCCTTCTTTGATGCGGTGCTGCTCGGGGATGGGGAGCTGCTGCTGCCCGCCTTCATCGATGCTCTCCAGCAATGCCGAGGGGCTGACCGTCAGGCACGGCTGCGACACCTCGCTCAGGTGCCAGGGGTGTATGTACCCGCGCTCTACGCCCCGCAATACGACAGCGACGGCCAGCTGCAAGGGGTGAAACCGATTCAGCCTGGGCTGCCGCACACGATTGAAAAACAGACCTGGCGCGGCAACACCCTCAGCCACTCCACGGTGGTGACACCGGAGGCCGCCTGGCCGGACATCCACATGGTGGAAGTGGTGCGCAGTTGTCCCGAACTGTGCCGCTTCTGTCTAGCCAGTTACCTCACCCTCCCCTTCCGCACACCATCGCTGGACGACGGTCTGATCCCGGCGGTGGAAAAGGGTCTGACCGCCACCCAACGGCTTGGACTGCTGGGTGCTTCGGTCACCCAGCACCCCCAGTTCTCCGATCTGCTCCATTGGTTGGATCAGGACCGCTTCGACGGCACGCGCATCAGCGTGAGTTCCGTGCGAGCCGCCACGGTCACCCCTGACCTGGGACGGATCCTGGCCAAACGGGGCAGTCGGTCGCTCACGATTGCCATCGAAAGCGGCAGCGAACGCATGCGGGAGGTGGTCAACAAAAAGCTCTCCACCGAAGCGATCCATGCCGCCGCCCAGCACGCCAAGCAAGGCGGGCTGTCAGGCCTGAAGCTCTACGGCATGGTCGGGCTGCCGACCGAGAGCGATGACGATGTGGACGCCACCGCCGATCTGCTGCTGACCCTGAAAAAAGGCACCCCTGGGCTGCGGTTCACCCTCGGCGTCAGCACCTTCGTGCCCAAGGCCCAGACCCCCTTCCAATGGCAAGGGGTGCGGCCGGAAGCGGACAAACGCTTGAAACGGCTGGCGAAGAAAGTCAAACCCAAGGGCATTGAGTTCCGCCCGGAGAGCTACGGCTGGAGCGTGATCCAGGCCCTGCTGTCCCGCAGCGACCGACGCCTGGCCCCAGTGATCGCCGCCGTCGGCGACGCCCGCGAGAGCATCGGCGGATGGAAAAAGGCCTATCGAGCCGCCCTTAACGGCGAGCTGGATTCCATCCCTGGCGACCCGCTGCCGGCCCCACCCCCATGGGATGAGGTGGTTCATGCGACCTGGGAGCCCACCCGCGTTCTGCCCTGGACCCACCTCAGGGGTCCGCTTGCTCCGGAGAAACTGCTGGAACATCACGATCAGGCCCTGGTTCCTGGCACTGACGGCTGAAGGCACAAAGCCCGGCGAGCAGGGTCCAGCCAAGGATGTTGAGACGGCTGTCAAACAGCGGCAGATCGGTGGCGTGCATCACCACCATCACCAACGTGGCGGCCCACCAGGCCCGCTCCAGCGGAGCCTTCTGGAGCATTCCGCGTTGGGCGGCCAGCACCAGCAGGAACAGCACTGTGCCGACGATCAACAGCATCGCCGGCACTCCATGACTGACGGCCAGCTCCAGCGGCAGGTTATGGACATGGCCATGCCAGCGCTTGGCAGCATGGATGGGATACAGAACGCTGAAGGCAGCAGCACCCCAGCCGAACCAAGGGCGGGCCGACACCAACTGCAGGGCGTACTGCCACTGACCCAAGCGGGTGTGTTTCCAGGCGGTTTCCCCCTGGCTTTCCAGCACCCGCACCAGCACCTGGTCCGGCAGCAAGCGCATTCCCCACTGCTGCAGACCGACAGGAACCCCCGGCAGAACAGCCAGCAGCAGGGGTGAGGCCAGGAGCAGCAGCAACGGCAGCAACCACATCCACTGCCAAGGCCCGAGCACGAACGGCAGCGCCAGCACCAATCCACCCATGGCATTGCGCGACTGGGTGAGCAGCACTGCCAGCGCGGTGGCCATGGACAGCAACAGAGCGCCCCCGCGTCGTCGCCAGCCATCGGGGCGAAGCACGGCAGCCAGCATCAACGGCCAGACCACTGCGAGCCAGGCGCCGGTGATGTTGGCGTAATCGAACAGACCGGACAGACGACCGATCGGGCGGCCATCGGGATGCAGAAACCAGATGATCGCTCCGCCCCCCACCTGCCAAGGGCCCTGCCAACCCAGGAGCATCTGACCGAATCCCGTCACCAGAACAGGCAGCGTGCCCGCCAGCAACATCCACACCGCCTGGCGGCGTTGGCTGGCCTCCGCGAGGTGAGGTTGAAAGGCCCAGAACGCCCAGACAAAAGGCAACCAGTTGGCCAGACCTGCCCAAGCCAGACCAGCGTTCTCGGCCAGACAGGCCCCGATCAGCATCAACAGCCCAGCCAGCAGCAGCGGCTGGCACCAACGATCCCGCCACAGCGGTTGCTCCCGACCACGACTGCCGCTGATGCAGGCGATGAACAGGCCAACTGCCGCCAACAGAGCGCTGGAGGGCAGAAAGAACAACCCAAGCCGAAACGCCTGGCCCCCGATGCGCCGATCCCTGATCACGCGAACACAGCCGTACGGCCGCGATAGACCATCACCTGACGGTGAAGATGCATCCGCAAAGCCCGCGCCAGTGCCAGCCGTTCGGTGTCGCGTCCCTTGCGGATGAGGTCATCGACATCATCACGGTGACTCACGGGCACGGTGGTCTGCTCGATGATCGGCCCGTCGTCGAGGTCCTCGGTCACGTAGTGAGCGGTGGCACCAATCAACTTGACCCCCCGCTCCCAGGCCCGGTGATAGGGCTGCGCGCCCTTGAAAGCCGGCAAAAAGGAGTGATGGATGTTGATCACATCCGGGAAACGCTGCAGAAAATCACCACTGAGCACCTGCATGTACTTGGCGAGCACCGCGAGTTCGATCCGGTTCTCCGCCAACAACTCCAGCATCTTCTGCTCAGCCTCCGGTTTAGTCGCCTTGGCGACTGGAACGCAGACAAAACGAACCCCGAACCCAGCACAAAGGGGTTCGAGATCCGGGTGGTTGGCGATGACCAGCGGCACCTGCATCGGCAATTCACCGCTCTGCACACGCCACAGCAGATCCTGAAGGCAGTGGGCCTGCTTGCTGGCGAAGATCGCCACCCGAGGCATTGCATCGGAAAAGTGCAGCTGAGCCTGACCGTTCAGACGCTGCTCCAATGCTGCAGCTGCCTCGGGCAAGGCAGCCCGCGACAGACCGAAGCCATCGAGATCCCACTCGATCCGACTGAGAAACAACCCTGCCCCCGCATCGGTGTGGTGGTCGGCGTGGCGGATGTTGCCGCCGTTGGCTGCCACCCAACCTGCCAGCTCACTGACCAACCCCGGACGATCCGGGCAGATCATTTGCAGGATCACCGTGACGTCACGCACGACGAAGGTTTGAAAAACAAATTCTCCCGCGCAGAACTGGCTGGTTAAAGTCCTTGAGATTTTTTCCTGACCATGCTGAAGGCCCTGCGCCGCCTGGCCGCGATCTGCCTCTGCGTCGCGTTGAGCCTGGGTCTGATGGCCCCGGCTGCTGTCAATGCTGCTGGCATCAACCCAGATGACCTGGCGGTGATCCGCCGCCAGGCCGCCGCCTTTGAAGCCACCAAGTCCCGTCTGCCTGACCTGGCCCGGCTGGTGAGCGCTGAGGATTGGGTCTTCACCCGCAACCTTCTGCATGGTCCGATGCAGGAAGTGGGTCGTGAAATGTCGTACATCAACCAGCGCCTGGATCGCTCTGAGCGCAAAGATGCCGACAAGATCGCCCGCAAATTGAAGGAAGCCCTTGCAGACCTGGATGAAGCGGCCCGCCTGCAGGACGGCTCCCGTCTGCAACGGTCCTACAGCAACCTGGCGGCCAGCTTCGACGCTTACTCCGACGTGATCCCGGCTGAGGCCTTCAGCTGAACCATCCGATTGCCGTTGTCGGTGCTGGGGCCCTTGGCCTTGGCACCGCCTGGCACCTGTGCGGCCTTGGCCATCCGGTGACGGTCTTTGATCCTGGCCTAACCCAACCCGTCAGCAGGACGACAAGTTCTTCAACCGATCTCAACGGCACCACAGCCTCCCTCGGTGTGCTGATGGGACATGTGTTCCGCCGCTCCAGTGGCCGTGGCTGGCGGCTGCGCAGACGCAGCATGGAACTCTGGCCCCACTGGATCACCAAGCTGCGGCGCTTCGTCCCGGAACTGGCTCTACAAACCCCGCTGCTGCAAGTTGCTGGTGATGAAGCCACCAGAGTTCGGTTCCACGATCTGGCCGAACAACGCCAACAGCTTGGTCTGACCACCTTGTCTGCAGCGGAGCTGAACGGGATCTGGCCTGGGGCAGATCACGGTGGATTGCGATCTGAGCAGGACGGTCGCGTGGATCCCCTGAAGCTGCAGCAATCCCTGCGACTGGCCGTTGGGGAGCTTCAGGTGGGCCTGGTGGCCGAACCTGTGGAGGCCGTGGAGCGTCATAACGCCGGCTGGCGTGTGTGGAGGGCAGGAGGCCAGCACGACGATTTCTTTGCTGTGGTGATCTGCGCAGCCATGGCCAGCTCAGCGCTGCTGGCCCCCCTGGGTCACGACCGTCCCATGGCACCGGTGCTGGGACAGGCCCTGCGATTGGAGTTGAACAACGCAGCCATCGACTGGCACCACTGGCCCGCCGTCCTGGTGGATCAGGGCTTCAACCTGATTCCCGATGGACCGGGTCGCTTGCTGCTGGGGGCCACCGTTGAACCGGGCACAGAAGCTGCAGAAGACCCCCTAGCTCTGATGCGATCCCTGCATGACCAGGCTCCTGACTGGCTGAGATCCGCCACGGTCGTTGAGCACTGGAGTGGCCTGCGGGCCAGACCGGTGGAGCGACCGGCTCCACTCCTTGAACACGTCGAACCTGGTCTGCTGCTGGCGAGTGGTCACTACCGCAACGGCGTGCTGCTGATGCCGGCCAGTGCGGAATGGATCGCAGCTGAACTGAACCACAACCTTCCGATTACCGGCGCTTAGCGCTGTCTTCCCCTGCACTGCATACGGTCCCGTTGGTCACATCCACGTGCATCCGAACCCATGCGTCGTTCCAACAGCTTTCGTGCCCTGGCGGCCATCGCCGGCCTGAGCGCCTCCATGGCCCTCACCTCCTGCTCCAGTGGTGGCAGCGGCGGCGGCGATGACAAGGTCACCGGAAAACTCAACGGCGCTGGCGCCTCCTTCCCGGCAGCCATCTACCAGCGCTGGTTCCAGGAACTCCAGCCGGAGGGCGTCACGGTGAACTACCAATCCGTGGGATCCGGCGCTGGCGTGCGTCAGTTCACGGCCAACACCGTTGATTTCGGTGCATCGGACAAACCGATGAAGGAAGCCGAAATCGCCAAGGTGGAGCGAGGTGTGCTGCAGATCCCGATGACGGCTGGCGCGATCGCTGTGGCCTACAACCTCGAAGGGTGTGACCTCAAGCTCACCACCGAGCAACTGGCAGGAATCTTCCTCGGCAAGATCAAAAACTTCAGTGAACTGGGCTGCGCAGACCAGAAACTCACCGTGGTCCGTCGCTCCGATGGTTCCGGCACCACCTACAACTTCACCAAGCACCTGTCCGCCATCAGCGAAGAGTGGAAGAACGGCCCCGGCGCCGCTAAATCCATCAAGTGGCCCACCGGTGTTGGCTCGAAAGGCAATGAGGGTGTGGCGGCCCAGCTGAATCAGATCCCAGGTGGTGTGGGCTATGTGGAAGCCGCCTACGTGAAGGGCAAGCTCCAGGCTGCGGCCGTCACCAACGCCTCAGGCGAACAGGTGAAGCCCACCAACGAAACCGAGAGCGCTGCCCTCGACGCCATCGACATCGGCCCCGACCTCATCGGTGGCAATCCCAACCCTCCAGAGGGTTACCCAATCGTGACCTTCACCTGGGTGCTGGCTTACGAGACGGGCAATGGCGACAAGACCGCTGCTCTGAAGAAGACCTTCGAGTTCATGCTCTCCGAGAAAGCCCAATCCCAGGCTCCCGAACTGGGCTACGTCAGCCTGCCGAAGGGTGTGGTGGAGAAGTCCCTGGCTGCCGTCGAAAAGATCAGCGAATAATCGTGATCTGATTAAAGCCACGACACAAAAAAGGGGACCGTATGGGGCCCCCTTTTTTATGGCTATCGGATCAAGCGATCACTTGGTTTCCGTGAACTCCGCATCGATGACGTCATCGCTGGCGTCACCACCGCCGGAGGCCGCGCCTGCTCCAGCGTCGCCACCGGGAGCTGCACCACCAGCAGCAGCACCTTCCTGCTGATAAACGGAGGCGCCCACGGTGTAGAGCTCCTGCTGCAGTTCCTCCAGCAGGGTCTTCATCGCGTCGTAGTCCTCAGCGTTGATGGCCTC
>ERZ802822.343-NODE-343-length-33704-cov-8.907961_pt1 | contig 33704 bp, 39 predicted proteins | sample MGYA00345649_ERZ802822 | MGnify/ENA primary metagenome ERZ802822 (study PRJEB30503, sample SAMEA104212359) | marine metagenome | biome: Westerlies Biome; feature: [SRF] surface water layer (ENVO:00010504) within the epipelagic zone...; material: water...
AAAAAAAAAAAAAAATATTAAAAAATTAAAACTGGTCGAATTAATAAAAATTTTAGATTCAAGTTTGAAAACAAATTTTAAAATTAAAAACCCATCAATCAAAGTTCTTGGATTGAATCCTCATGCAGGCGAAAACGGAAAAATTGGCACAGAGGAATCTTCAAAGATTAATCCAGCCGTAACATTATGTAAGCAACTGGGAATAAATGTTTCCTATGCAGTATCAGCTGATACAGCATTTAATAATGATCAATTAAAGAAAACCGATGCATATCTTGCTATGTATCATGATCAAGCATTGCCAGTTTTAAAAGCTTTAAGTTTTGGAAAAGCAGTAAATATTACGCTGGGTACTCCTATAATTAGAACTTCTGTTGATCATGGAACAGCCCTAGAGATTGCGGGTAAAAGAAAACCAAAACTTGGATCTGTTAAAGAAGCTATCAAGCTTGCTGAGATCCAGCTTAAATGAATGACAGAAAACATAGACGTAATTTAGGTCAAAATTACCTCATTGATCCAGTAATTCTATTTGAAATTGAGCGAGCTATTAATCCGCAAAATAATAATTTATTTTTTGAAATTGGTCCAGGAACTGGAGCTCTTACCGGTCAATTGATGGGACAAAATATAAAAGTTACGGCGATGGATTTGGATAAAAAGAATGTAGATATGCTCATGGAAAAATATAGTGATGCTAATCATGAATTTTTGCATGGAGATGTATTAAGAGAGTCTTTAGAATTCTTGAGAATATCTAAACACAGAATAGTTGGCAATCTTCCTTACAATATTTCTACACAAATAGTCCTCAGATTAATTAAATATTTTAATGAAATTGAAGACATGCATTTTCTAGTGCAGAAAGAAGTGGCTCAAAGAATCTGTGCTTCCAATCAATCAGGTGATTGGGGGCGCCTGGGAGTGAAAGTTGCTGCTTTTTTTAAAACTAGCATTCTATTTGATGTACCTCCAGAATCATTCGATATCAAACCAAAAGTGCAGTCATCTTTTATAAGACTGATACCCAGATCAATGCCTTTGATTATGCTTGATGAGTTGAATAAATTTTCTGATCTAGTAGATCAATCATTTGCTAATAAGCGAAAAGGCATTAAAAATAATCTTAAAAAATTAAACATTGACTTTGAGAAATTGAAAATAAATCCTCTGGCAAGAGCAGAAGAGTTATCTATTGATAACTTCATTGCTATTTTTAAAACTATTAGCATTTAAATGAATACTTTTGTAATAGGCGATATTCATGGAAGTTTCAAACAATTTATAGATCTGCTAAAAAAAATTAATTACAAGCAACATGAAGATAAAATTATATTAGTAGGAGATTTAGTAAATAGAGGTCCAGAATCTCTTGCGGTATTGAACTATTGCATGGCCGATCCAAACATTACTTCTGTGTTAGGAAATCATGACCTTTATTTGCTACATTTAATGAATATTGGAAAGGCTGAAGGAAGCTTAAAAAAAGTAGTCGAAGCTGAAAATAGTGAGGAAATTTTTAAATGGCTGATTAAAAGACCGCTGATGTTAGAAATTTTTGATCAAGAAACAGATAATACTTTTTTTATTACTCATGCTGGCATTCCTGAGATTTGGTCTCCTAAAAAAGCTATGAAACTGGCTCTAGAAGTTTCTTCATTGCTTCAAGATAATCCTGATGACATGCTGAAAAAAATGTGGGGCAATCACCCCGACAAATGGAGTGATGAATTAATTGGATATGATAGATATAGAGTGATAATTAACTACCTGACTAGAATGCGTTTTGTCGGAGATGATTGTGTATTAGACCTAAAAAATACATCAAAAGATGCCACCATAGGTTTTAAACCTTGGTTTCATTATGAATCGAATGCTCATACAAAAAAGAATCAGTATTTTGTATTTGGTCATTGGGCATCTTTAAGTGGAAAAACAAACGATCCATACTTTATTGGATTGGATACTGGTTGTGCGTGGAAAGAAAAGCTCACAGCTCTAAGACTCAATGATTTAAAAAAGATCTCGGTGAATTATTAAGATGGAAGTATTTCAAGTTGGTGGGTCTGTGAGAGATGAGTTGCTTGGATTTGAATCGCAGGATCGTGATTGGGTGGTGGTGAATTCAAGTCCTGAAGAAATGGAAAAAAAAGGTTTTAAACCAATTGGTAAAGATTTTCCAGTATTTTTGCATCCAAAAACAAATGAGGAATATGCCCTTGCAAGAACAGAGAGAAAGTCTGGAGTTGGTTATAAGGGCTTTGAGTTTTATTTTGACTCTGATGTAACGCTTGAAGAAGATCTCAAGCGAAGAGACTTTACAATTAATTCCATTGCTAAAGATCAAAATGGAAGACTTATTGATCCATATAATGGAATAGAAGATTTAGAGAAAAAAATTTTTAGGCATACATCACCTGCTTTTGCAGAAGATCCCCTTCGAGTTCTTAGATTCGCAAGATTTAAGTCATATGAGCAATTGCATGAATTTAAGCTGGATAAAGAGACTGCTGTTTTTTTTAAAAAAATTATTAATGCAAATGAATTACAAAACCTCTCACCAGAAAGAGTTTGGATGGAAACCAAAAAAGCTCTTCAAAATAAATACAGCGATGAGTTTTTCAAATCAGTAATTGAGTATCAAATAATCAATCCTTGGTTTAAAAATCTAAAGAGAGTTTCTTGTGATGGTGAGTTACCAGAACTTAAATGGTGTGATTTGCAAAGAGTTAATGATTTTAAACTTTTTGAATTAATGCCAATTCCAAATTCATTCATGGCAACACAAAAAATTTTTAAACAAATTCTGGATCTTGTCGAAAGCAAAAATATAAAATACAAGCTTAGACTAATTGAAAAAATAAATGTGCATCGAAATTATGAAATTTTGCTTGGCATTAAAAGATACAAGTGCCTTCAAGAACATAAATATTATTTAGAGCAAATATTAGAATCAGTCATGGCGATTAATTTTTCTTCTCTAAAAAAATTTCATGCATCTGAAGTTTCAGATAAAAAACAATTGCTTTATCATGAAGCCTTAAATGGTATCTTATGAATAAAACAATTCTAATTACTGGCGCTGCCAAAAGAATAGGTAGAGAGATGGCCAAAGCATTCTTTGACAGAGGTTGGGATATAGTCATCCATTTTAATAATTCAATTGAAGATGCTCAGTCTTTAGCCGATCAAATGAACGCACAAAGAAGCAATAGCGCTTTAATTATTCAGGCAAACCTTGATCATGCTAAAGATATAGAAAAACTTGCGGATCTAGCTCTATCAAAAAATGGTCGTATTGATGCATTAATTAATAATGCATCAACATTTTATCCAACTCCAGTAGGGACTTTTTCAGAAGCTAATTGGGAAGCTCTGATGGGAAGTAATTTAAAAGCTCCTCTTTTCTTAATTCAAGCTTTCTGCGAAGAGCTCAAAAAAAATAACGGTTTCATTATCAATGTTACTGATATTAACGTTGATAAAGCTCTTATAAACCATTCAATTTATCTTGCTGCAAAATCTGGACTTCAAACTCTCACAAGAGCTCTTGCTAAAGAGCTAGCTCCAGACATTAGGGTTAATGCAATTGCACCAGGTGCTATTCTTGAACCGCCCAATGTAGAGTGGACAAGTGAGCAAAAAAATAAAATTATTAATTCCGTACCCATGGCGAGAATGGGAACCGAAAAAGATATTGTGGATGCAGCTATTTATCTATCAGAAGCAGAATATGTAACAGGCCAAATATTAAATATTGATGGAGGTAAGTCTCTTTAATGAGTGATGTCAGTGCAAATAATCCTGATGGTAATGAGATTTTTGCAGGTACAAAAGAGGTCGCTGATAATCTTAAATTTAATGAAACAGCCCTTAGAGAGTGGATTGGAGATAATATTTCATCAGCTGGAGAGATAACTAAAATAGTTCAATTTAAAGGTGGGCAATCTAATCCAACATATAAAATCACAACTGCAAATAAAGAATTTGTTCTGCGCAGAAAGCCTCCTGGAATTTTATTACCATCCGCTCATGCAGTAGAGCGAGAATATAAGGTAATTACAGCACTTCAAGGCACCGGAGTGCCAGTTCCTAAAACGTACGGTTTGTGTGAAGATGCAGACGTTATTGGCACTTCTTTTTTTGTAATGGATTTCCTTGACGGAAACATCTATTGGGATCTTTTATTATCAGATAAATCTCCCCAGCAAAGAAGGGAAATTTACGCCAGCAAAAATAAAGTCATTGCGGAATTACACAAAGTAAATTACGAATCAGTTGGATTGACTGATTATGGTAAGCCTGGAAACTATATTGCAAGACAAGTTTCAAGATGGACAAAGCAATATTTAGCTTCAGAAACAGAAAATATTCCTGCAATGAATAACTTAATTGATTGGCTGCCACCAAATATCCCTGATGAAGATGAAACAACAATTGTGCATGGAGACTATAGACTCGATAACATGGTTTTTAACTCGTCTCATAATGTTATGGGTGTTCTTGATTGGGAGCTTTCAACACTTGGTCACCCTATTGCTGACTTTAATTATCATTGCATCAGTTGGAGAAATATTCCTCAATTAGCTGATCAAAAATTCTGCAATGAGCATGGCATACCAACCGAAGAAGAATACAGAAATATGTATTCTGAACACACGAATAAAAAACTGGATGATCACTGGGAGTTTTACACTATATTTAATATTTTTAAACTAGCAGGAATTTTACAAGGCATTATGGGCAGGGTCAGAGATGGTACAGCGGCAAGCAAACATGCTGAAGATCGAGGCAATCAAGTGGCTCCATTAGCTGAAGCAGCATGGGACTTGGTGGAAAAAAACTATAAATAAATTTAGAGCAATTCTTTTAAAGGGTCTGAAACAAAAGTATATTTGATTATTTCATCGCTTTCATAAAGTATTTCTTCATCGTCGCTTATTTGTAAGACTATGTCGATATCAAGGGTTCTTGCAGAAAACTTAGGAGCTTTTCTATTGCGCCCAGTCTCATCTTCGATATCCTTCAATTTTTTGTTTAAAACTTCAAATGGTAAAGAGCAAGTTCCACAAAAAACTAAGTTTAAGAAATCCTCGCCATCAAAGCCTTCTGCTTTAGTTTGATGGATCGAAGAGCACTCTACTTCAGAAAAGAGTATTTTTAATGCTGTAATGGCTTTATCCAAATTTAACTTTGGATCTATGTTGCTTCCAAGTGAAAGATAATATTTCATTATCTGTGAATGATAACCCCAACGTCTTCAGCATGTCGCAGCGCACCTGGCTTGGAGACTCTAAGTTTTATTGAAGATATATTAAATTCATCCTTTACAAGAGAAGCTATGCTTTCAGCTAAAGTTTCTTGAAGCTGGAATGAGGATTCTTCAACAAACTTTATAATTCTTTTGGTGATTTTCTTGTAGTCAACGGTATCTTCAATAGAATCTGATTTTGCAGCCTGCTTGCAATCAAAGGACATCTCAAGATCAATACTCACTTCCTGACGAACCTCTCTCTCCCATCCAAATATTCCAATTATTGCCTGAACTCTTAAATCTTTTATATAAATAATGTCTTGCATTTTATTCTTTTCCTAGTGGCCAGCGAGGTCTAGCGAAGGAGCTTAACCTAAAAGAAGCTTCATCTGCTTTAAGACTTCCTAGGTATGCAATCATGGCTGCATTATCTGTGCAATGAGCTATCGGTGGATATAAAACTTTAATATCTAATGCTTGCTGCAGAGTTGAGATTTTTTGTCTCAATAGTTTGTTTGCTGCTACACCACCAGCTAAAACAATTCCTTTTCTGCCAGTATCTTCAAGTGCTTTAGCTATTTTTTTAATTAGTACTTCTGTAGCAGCATACTGAAATGATGCAGCAATATCTGACTGAACAGTTTCATTGATCTCATCTAAATCCTGCACTGCATAAAGCACAGCTGTTTTTAAGCCACTAAAACTAAAATCATAATTGTTGCTGTGAAGCATGGGTTGAGGAAATTTAAATTTCTTAGGATCACCTTTTTTAGCCATCTTCTCAATTTCAGGGCCACCTGGGTAACCCAAGCCAATAAGCTTCGCGACTTTGTCAAAGGCTTCTCCGACTGCATCATCTCTGGACTGACCAAGAATTTCATAATTGTTTAATCCTTTTACATCAATAATTAATGAGTGACCTCCAGATACTAGAAGCGTTAAAAAAGGAAAATCTAACTTATCTCCACTTAAGAATGGAGCCATCAAATGTCCCTCAAGATGATTTACGGGAATTAATGGTTTTTTTAAAGCTACAGCTAAACCTTGAGCAAAATTTTCACCAATCAACAATGTGCCTAATAAGCCAGGGCCTGCCGTATAAGCGATTTGATCAATTTTACTTGAACTTATATCTCCTAATGCTTTTTGAAAAATGTGTATTATTTTTTGACAATGGTCTCTTGAAGCTAGCTCAGGTATAACGCCGCCATATTCTGAGTGAAGTTCTATTTGTGAAAAAACTGCCTCGCCCACTAAGCCTTTTGAGGAATCAAAAAGTGCTACAGCTGTTTCATCACAAGATGTTTCAATACCTAGTGTAATCATAAAAAAGTTTTTGCATTCGCTCTATAAAAAGAATAAACTACCCAACAATTATGCCTTCAATAATAATAAAAGACACTGAATACTTCGACGTTGGGCTTAGAAAATTTAAGCGAGCTTGTGAGAAAGCTGCAATAGTTCCTGAGATTCGTGCCAGAGAGTTTTACGAAAAACCTACGGCAGTAAGAAAGCGCAAAATGGCTGCAGCTGTTAAGCGTGCTCACAAAACAAATAGAAAGTTTAGCTTCTCAAGACAAAGATCATATCGCTAGTTTGTCTCTTCTAGACACAATTAATAACGACCTCAAAGCAGCCATGCTGAGCAAAGATGTAGTAACACGAGATACTCTTCGTATGCTTATTTCTGACATCAAACGATTTGAGATTGATGAAAGAATTGAAGCTGATGATGTAAAAATTTCTAATCTAATAAATAAGAATGTAAAACAACGAAGAGACTCCATAGAACAGTTCAAAAATGGAAACAGAGACGATCTTGTAGCTACGGAAGAAGAGCAACTCAATGTCATCTTAAAATACTTACCAAAACAATTGTCAGAGCAAGAAATTCAAGAGCTTATCCAAGAAGGTATTGCTTCTGTTTCAGCAAAAAGCATGCAAGATATGGGCAAGTTAATGGGACATCTTAAGCCTAAATTTGAAGGCAAGGCTGACATGTCAATTGTTAGTAAGCTTGTAAAAGAGCTATTGGGCTAAATAGAACTTAATGTTTATATGACGAGGGTTTATCCTCTTTGTTTGTGTACCTCTCAGTTAATTTAGAGGACCTTGAAGTTAAATCTTGAAGTTTCCCCTCAATCATTACAATTTTTGGGAAAGATGCAGGCTCTAACGGGTCTCCATCCCACACGATAACATCTGCTAATTTTCCAGCCTCAATTGAGCCCCTATTATCAAGTTGGAAAGTTTCAGCAACAGTCTTTGTCATTCCCTTTATTGCTGTTTCATAGGTCATTCCATGAGCAACAGCATTTCCTGACCCTTGCCTCATCAAATGATAATTATGACTCCTTTGAGTGCTGAACATTATAGGGATACCTGCCTGATCAAGAATCTTCCCAAGACTTAAACTTGAACCAAGTTCATCAAATGAGTTGGGTATGTTATCCATAGGGTCAATGATTACAGGTGTGTTACTTTCTTTGAGTTTATCTAAAACCATTGGTGCCTCTTCCACGCTGACTAGTACTAGATTTAGATCAAACTTTTTCTTCATGGCTAACGCTTGCAAGATATCAACCGCTCTATTAGTTTCTAAAACAAATGGCATGCCATCATTAACCACTTTGCCTAATGCAATAATGTCTTGTGATTGAAGCTCTAGCTGATCTGATAATCTCATTTCTAAAATCTCTTCAACTGCCAAGCTATTAAGCATTCTTCCTATTTCTAGAAGTGATTCAAGGATTGCAAGAGATTCAGCACGAGACCCATAGGAAGCACCTAATCTTCCAAACATGGCGATATCTTTTGAACCTTTGATATCAAGGCTTCCATCTAAAATAAAATGAGAACCCAATCCAAAAACTGGAAAGGATGATCCGCTTGGTGTGCTAATTGCACTGGTGACTCCATTGCTTCTATTCCAAGGAATCAAAGTTGAATGAGGATTAAATGCATTAAAGATACTAAAGCCTGCACTTAAAAGATCTGACTCATCATCCTTAGTAACATCTAAAGCATTAATCTCAACAATGCCCAAATTGCTCATGGGAGAGATTAAGCCGGGAGTTACTGGCAATCCATTTACTTCGATAACTCTTGTATTTCCATCAATAATTAAATTATTGCCTACACCAACAATGACATTATCAGAGATTAGAATATCTTGAATTTTTCCAACTTCTCCATTTCCTGAGTGAACTAATCCAGCCTTCAATAAGATTGTTTCTGCAGAGACATGAAATGTCAGAAGTAAGAATAAGGTTATCAAAAATCTTTTCATGCTATTTCACCCTGTTTGTTTGAGGCTGGATAATACCCAAATCAAAATCAGTAATTGGTTGAATTTTAGGGTTATCAATATCAAATGCCACAGCGCCGTCAATTAAAACCTTTTCGGCTCTGGAGTAGACACTGAATGGATCTCCAGACCAAAGAACTACATCAGCATCTTTGCCAATTTCTATGCTGCCTGTCTGATCAAGTATTCCCGCAGCTTTAGCAGGATTACTTGTAATCCATCGCATTGCGTGGGCTTTTGAAATTTCATAACCTGCCCTATTACCTGCAGCCATAGCTTTAGCTGCTTCTTGATTAAGATGTTGAATTCCGACCTCATCATCAGAATGGACAATTGCACATCCTGTTCCATTTCTAGCTTGATCAATAATCGCTACATTTGCCTGTACCATATCGTACGCTTCATGTTTGAAACCCCACCAATCTGCCCATAAGGCAGCACAAATTCCCTCGTCAGCTAACAGATCTGCTATCTTATAGGCTTCAACAGCATGGTGAAAAGCAGTAATCTTGTAGTTAAATTCTCTAGACATCTCAATCATTAAAGCCATTTCCTCAGCACGATAGCAATGATTCTGAATTAGAATTTCTCCATTTAAGACTCCCATTAATGTATCCATAGCTAAATCTCTAGTGGGTCGACTATCTGAGTTTTCTGCATTCATTCCATCAGTATATTCAACAGCATCTATCCAAGTACTCCTGTAACCTGCCATATTGCCCATTCTTGTTGCAGGAGATTGTCCACGGCTTCCATAGACTCTTTTTGGATTTTCGCCACAAGCCATTTTTAGTGAATGTGGTGCGCCTGGAAATTTCATTGCTTGAATAGTATTTTGAGAAATATTTTTAAAAGTTGCTCCTCTGCCACCAAATAAATTAGCAGACCCAGGTAATACATGAAAAGCAGTAACTCCCCCTTTTAATGCAAGAGCGAATTGAGGGTCTTGAGTCCACAACGAATGTTCAGCCCAAACCTCTGCTGTAACTGGAGAAGTTGCTTCATTACCATCAGAACTGGTAGAGACTCCTGGAGCAGAATAAACTCCCATATGAGAGTGAATATCAATTATCCCTGGAGTCAGCCATTTGTTGGTAGCATCAATGATCAATGCCTCTGCAGCAGTCAAAGATTTTCCAATTTCAATAATTTTTCCATCAGAAAGCAACAAATCATAATCTTTGAGCTCCCCTCCTAAACCGTCGTAAATATTAGCTGATTTAAAAAGTATAGGCTCTGAGTTCATTGGCTTGTATGTTGAAGCAAATGCGTCATCAATTCCTGGATTGATTGACTGGGACTCTCCGAACGAAACATCGATATCAAAACTTTCAGAACAACTTATAAAAGTAAAAAGCAGTATGGACAGAAGTACTTTGTTTTTCATAATAGATTTTTCCCCTTACAAAGATTATAGGACCATTTAAAGAGATATAATATTGGTATGACAAGAAAAAATGATAGATCAAATGACGAAATGAGGTTTGTGGAGATCGAAGTTGGTGTGAACAAACATGCAGAAGGCTCAGCTCTGATTAAATTTGGAGATACCCATGTGATTTGCACCGCAAGCATTGAAAATCACGTCCCTAGATGGATGAGGGGTTCAAATGAAGGTTGGATTACTGCTGAGTATGGCATGCTGCCGCGGTCAACTCATGAAAGAATGAATAGAGAATCAACTAGAGGCAAACAAAGTGGCAGAACCATGGAAATCCAAAGATTAATTGGTAGATCATTAAGGCAAGCTGTCGATTTAAAATATTTGAAAGATAAGACAATCAACATAGATTGTGATGTTATTCAAGCAGATGGGGGAACAAGAACTGCATCCATCTCAGGGGCATGCGTAGCTTTGTTTGAAGCTATCAAAAATTCTCATGATGACCAACGAGCAATAAAGGAATACGTTGCTGCTGTCTCCATTGGGTTGAAAGATGGTCGCCCCCTTTTAGATTTAGACTACGAGGAAGATAGTTCTGCAGATACGGACTTAAACGTAGTAATGACCGAAAGTGGAGGAATAATTGAAATCCAAGGAACAGCAGAAAAATATCCTTTCACAAAAGATCAACTTGATGAAATGATTGCATCAGCTTCAATGGGGATCAAAGATATAGTAAGTTTTCAAAAATCATGTCTGAATTAAAGAGTTTTCAGAAAACTTTTATTGATTTGGCATTGCAATCAAATGCCCTAGAATTTGGTAAATTTATTCTCAAATCCGGAAGAGAGAGTCCATATTTTTTTAATGCAGCAAAAATGTTAAATGGCTGTGATCTTGATAGCTTAGCTAATTGTTATGTAGACGCAATTGAAGATTCTAATATGGAATTCGACTGTATTTATGGTCCAGCATATAAAGGCATTTTTTTAGGATCAATTGTTGCAGTGATATATAGTCAAAAGGGTTCGCCTTACCCGCTCTCATTTAATAGAAAAGAAATGAAAGATCATGGGGAAGGCGGCAATATCATTGGAGCTGATCCAATCGGTAACGTAATGATTATTGATGATGTGTTGTCGGCTGGCACAGCCGCAAGGGAGTCTATCAAACTCATAGAAAGCATGAATGCAAAAGCTAAATTTTTTGTTATAGGACTGGATAGACAAGAAAAGGGAAATGGTGATAAATCAGCAAAAACAGAACTCGAGGAGGGTTTTGGTATTAATATCGTATCTATAATAGATTTAAATGCTCTCATAGAATTTTCTTCGAATAATCAAAATTTTCACTCTCATGTTAATGAGCTTGAGCAATATAGAAATACCTGGGGTGCCTAATGTTTACTGGAATAGTTAGTGGCAAGGGCAGCATTCAAAAAATTCTGCAAAATGAAGATTACACATCATTGGTAATTAAGGCTCAAAAAGGCTTTTCTAAAAATTTAAAAAAAGGAGCAAGCGTCTCGGTAAATGGGGTATGTCTAACCGTAAAAAGGGGGAACGTAGATAACTTGGAGTTTGATGTTATTGAGGAAACTCTTGATAAAACCAATTTAAAAAATATCGCAAGATTAAGTAAAGTTAACTTAGAGAGGTCTATGACCGCAAAAACAGAAATTGGAGGACATCTAGTGTCTGGTCATATTCATGGGACTGGAAAAGTCTTAAAAGTGCTTGATAGGAAAGAAACAAAAGACCTTCAAATTCAAATACCTAAAAGCTTAAGAGATTACTTTTTTTATAAAGGCTATGTTGCCCTAAATGGCTGCAGTCTCACAATTGGCAAAGTTCTTAAATCATCATTTTACATTCACCTAATCCCTGAAACTGTATCAGTGACTACTTTTAAAGAAATAAAAAAAGGAGATCTAATTAATATTGAGGTTGAGCAAGCAACAATTAATACTGTTGAAACAGTAAAGAGAGTTATGCTTGAGAAAAAAGTTTAGTTAAAACCGCCATTCTAAGTCCAACTCCATTAAAAATCTGGTTCCTAATTTTACAATTTTCTAATTCAGCTGCTTCTTTACTTAATTCGATTCCGAAGTTTACTGGTCCAGGGTGCAAAAGAATCATTTCAGGATCTGCGACCTGAAGAGAGTCAACGTTAATTTGATACCTATCAACATAATCTTTTGCTCCAATAGAAAGTTTCTCTGATAACCTTTCATTTTGAATTCTCAATGCCATGACAACATCAGCATTTTGTAATGCCGTTTCTAATTCAGGTTCAAAATTACCGATTGAGCTCTCAATAAAATTTTTACAAAGATCCGGATGCCCACAAAAAGTTATACTCTTAAAATCCATAATTTGAATTGCTTCTAAGAAAGAGTTGACCACGCGAGAATGGTCAAGATCGCCAACAATGGTAATCTTGAGATTTTCAAATTTTTCTTTTGATTCACTAATTGTCATCAAGTCAATTAAACTTTGTGTGGGATGAGAAATTGAACCTTCCCCAGCATTTATGAATTGCATATTGGTAAAATTTTTTGCAAAGTCATGAATAACTGATTCGGTATGACGCAGAATACATAAATCAACTCCCATCATCTCCATAGCATCTAGAGTATCTTCTAAAGTTTCTCCTTTCTGCATAGAAGAGTTCGCTAAATCGAAATCTATAAATTTTGCACCTAGGTTATGTGCTGCAATTTCAAAAGATAGTTTTGTTCGTGTACTTGGCTCACAGAAGATAGATACAATTTTTTTATCAGGAAACAGATTTTCATTTCGGTAATCTAGGCAATCTTCTGACTTAAAATTATTGGCAAGCTCAATTAAGTCAAGAATATCTTTCTTGGAAAGCTCTGAAACATTAATTAGGTTTTTTGACATTAAACTTGTATTGATAAGATTGCGTCCATTTCAATATCTACACCTTTAGGCAGCTTTGAAATCTCCAGAGTTGCTCTTGCAGGAAAAGGCTCTGAAAATCTTTTCATCATAATGGCATTTACTTGATCAAATTTAGATAGATCAGTTAAAAAGATTGTCAATTTAAGAATATGATCTAAATCTCCTCCTGCTTCATTGCATATAGCTTCAAGATTGTCTATCACTTGAGTTGCTTGATCATTAAAAGTTTGGTTATTAAGTTCTCCGGTAGATGGAATAAGGGGTATTTGCCCAGAAATAAAAACAACATCTCCCCATTGAATAGCTTGCGAGTATGGGCCGATTGCAGCTGGAGCCTTATTTGTAAAAATTGGTTTTTTCATTTTTTGTTTTGGCATCATTAACAATTCTTGAACAACTTGTTACATATCGGAGTGAGCGTAATTTTACCATCAATTTATTTAATGAGTTTGTATTAAGAACCTCTACCTCTACAACAAACTCTATAATCATTGCATCAATGTCCCTACTTTGAATGTTTACAATATTTAAATTAGATTTTGTAAAAATAGATGCAATGTCAGCTAATATCCCAGGTCTATCTTCTGCATGAATCTTTAGATGGCCTTTGTAATGCAATTCTTTTTTATCAGTGCCCCACATCGCAGGAAGATATCTTGAGGACAATGCATGACTTCTGTGCGGTGTTACCTGCCTGCATCTTGCATGATGAATAACTATCCCCCTGTCAGTATCAGAATGAGCAGTAATTGGATCCCCATGAATAGGCATGCAACATTTTGCATAGATAACCGAAACGCCCTCTATCTGATGATCGGCAAGAATCATTGCTTTAATTTTAGATGTCTTATTTTTTCTAATTTTTAAGGCTGAAAAAAATCTTTCGGCAACAAGTGCCCCTGTTTTTTTTCCAGACCCTAAATCTGTCAATAGCTCGTTTAATGATGTAACTCCGATTACTTCCAAAATTTTGGACATCATACTGCCACGATATTGATCAAGACTAACTCCTCCCCTTTTCAATTCACTTTCAAGCATTAACTTGCCAGCTTTTCTAGATTGAGAAATTTTTTGATTACGAAGTGCTGATCTAATTGATGATCGAGCTTTGCTGGTCACAACAAAGTTTAGCCATTCAGGAGTTACTTCGTGATTTTCTGAAGTTATTATTTCTATAGATTGTCCATTTTCTAAACGGATGTTTAAAGGTGCATATTTTCTATTTACCTTGCATGCAATTGCCTTATTACCTAATTCTGTGTGAAGCTCATACGCAAGATCTATCGGTGTAGAACCAGCTTTCAAATTAACAATGTTGCCAGCCGGAGTGAACACATATACTTCGTCATAAACAAGATCGGTTTTGATTGCTTCAACAAATTCATGCGAATCGATTGATGCTTTATTAAGATCAGTAAAACTTTCTATCCATTTCTTTGCCCCAATTGATTCAGAGTCAACACTATCTTTTGTTTTGTATGACCAATGAGCTGAAATACCTGTTTGAGCTATTATCTCCATGCTTTTTGTCTGAATTTGAACCTCAATTGGAACCCCATCAAGCGCTATGAGTGAGGTATGTATTGCCTGATAGCCATTTGTTTTTGGAATCGCAATATAATCTTTAAATTTCTTTCCAATTGGTTTGTGGATATTGTGAATAACTCCTAAAGATCTGTATGCATCATCTACTGAATTTACAATTACTCTAAATGCATGAACATCAAGTATTTCGGAAAAAGGTTTTTTCTTATGTTTAATTTTTTTATAAAGGCTATAAAGAGATTTCTGTCTGCCTTTAACAGTAGCTAAAATATCGCTATTTTTTAGGTGATACTTAAATTGTTTTCGCAATTTTGAAATAATTCTTTTTCTTCCCCCTACAGATTGTTTAACAGCCGACTCCAGCATTAAGGCTCGGGTCGGATGCAAACATTTAAAAGCTAAATCCTCAAGCTCAATTCGAATGTTCTGCATACCAATTCTGATGGCGATTGGACCATATAAATCTAGCGTTTCTAAAGATTTGCTAATTTGTTTCTCTCTGGGTAAAAACTCAATTGTTCTCATGTTATGAAGACGATCGCATAACTTGACAATAATCACTCTTATATCTTTAGACATGGCCAAAGCCATCTTTTGAAGGTTGTTGGCATTGCGATCTTCAATGCTATCAAAATCTAATTTATTTAAATTACTTACTCCGTCTACTATAGCCACTACGTCTTTACCAAAAAGTTTTTCTAAGTAAGATTTTTTAATAAAACTGTCTTCTAATACATCATGCATTAGTCCTGCACATACGGTTTCAATATCTAAATGTAGTTCAATTAATATTGTGGCAACTGCTACGGGATGAGAAATGTAAGGTGATCCTTCTTTTCTTAGCTGGCCCTTGTGAGCCTCAAAAGCAACATTATAAGCAGTTTGCAATAGATCTAATTCTTTCTTCGAAAAATAAACTTTTGCAGATTTATAAAGTTGATTGGGGACTGGAGAAAGAAGATTTCTGTTAGAGAAATCTAAAATAACTTGATTAGGTAAAACCTGGTCACTCAATTAAAAGCTCCAGGATAGACATTAGCCAATAATTTGGTCTTGCGGTTTTTCTCTATCAATGGCAAATTCATCTAATAATACGTCTTCTTCAAGAGTTTGATCTAGGATCTCTCTAGTGATTAATCCTTCTTCGATCTCTCTTAAAGCAACAATAGTAGGTTTATCATCTTCCCACTCTACCATTGGTTCTCTGCTTGTTGTTGAAAGTTGTCTTGCTCTTCCAGAAGCCAACAGGATTAATTCAAATCTGCTTTGGACTTTATCTAAACAACCTTCTACTGTAATTCTAGCCATAATGTTTTCTCCGAGGGCGTATTTTAGTGTTTATTTGCCTAATAAGACAATAGCTGGGACAAAAACTGTTCAACTTCTTCAGTGTTTTTACTATTTATTGGACTTTCTTGAGCAATAATCTGCAAAAGTTCTTTGGAAGCCTTTTCAAATGAGTCATTAATGATTATGTGCTTATATTCCTTTGCATAGGCTAATTCATCTTTTGCATTTTTTAATCTTAAATTAATTGCCTCTGTATCATCATCTCCTCTGGTTTCAATTCTTTTTTCAAGCGAATGGATCGAGGGAGGCAAAATAAATATAGAATCATAGCTTAGAGAAAGGTCATCGATTTGACGAAATCCTTGTACATCTATTTCAAGAATTAGGTTAATGCCTGCATTTAGCTTTGATTCAACGAAATCTAAAGAAGTGCCATACCAATTCCCGTGCACCTGAGCATGTTCAAGAAAGAAACCAGAATTTTTTTTATCTAAAAATTCATCGTTGGATATGAAGAAGTACTCGTGGGCATTTAACTCTCCTTTTCTTGGTTCTCTTGTTGTGTAAGAAATAGATAATTCTAGAGGTAAATTTGAGTCACCAGATATTTCTAAGACTTTATTGATTAACGATGACTTGCCTGCTCCAGATGGAGCGGAAACTAAAAAAAGTTTTGAATCATTCATTATTCTAAATTTTGAGCCTGCTCGCGTAACTCCTCAACTTTTAATTTCATTGTGAGGGCTAAATCTTTTAAATCTGATTTCTCAATCTTAACCGAAAGAGTATTAACTTCTCTAAACAATTCCTGAAGTATAAAGTCCATTTTTTTCCCATGTGCATTTTTTAACATAAATAATTTATTTAAAGACTCAAGATGAAAGCTTATCCTTTCAAGTTCCTCTGCAATATCATGCTTGAGGGCTATATTAGATAGCTCATTCGCAATTTCATCTTTGCTGATATCTATATTTTTTTGAATAAATTTTTTCTTGATAGTCGAGGTTCTATGCTTGAGAAGAGATGATGCTGATTTTTGCAGTCTTCGATGTGCATTTTTTAAAAATAGGGTTTTAGCAAGAATAATTTTTTCAGTCTTTTTACCCTCCCTGGCTCTCGATTCTACTAAGTTTTTTATTGCTATGTTAATAGCTTTCTTACCTAAAAACGAAATGTCTTTTTTTGAGGTTTGTACTGCCAATAAGCCAGGTATATCTCTTAGGTCACTTAATTTCAAGTTCAAATGTTTAAAATCCTTGCTTGCTTTAAGGGTCTTTTTTAAATTGTTTATGCTTTGTAGATTCAGTTCATATGAATGTTCCGATTGGAAATTATCATGAATCTTTATTTCAAATGAACCTCTCAAAAATTTTTTCTTTATTTGATTTTTAATGTACTCCTCTAAATCATTTGGAAGGCTGTAACCTCTAAATGAAATATCGATAAACCTGTTATTTACTGACTTAATTTCACATAACACCTCCATTTTTTTTGAGGTCGCTTGTCCTGCTCCGTAACCTGTCATGCTGTAAAACATTTTATTCTCTAGCTCCATTACATTCATTCATTATCTCATCAATCCGCTATCAATTAACTTTTGTGGATTAAATGTTTTGCCAGTTTCATCTGAGGAAATAAAAAAATCGTCAAAGGAATAGTCAGGACAAACATTAGAAAAGATTTCACTGTATTTAATGGCTGAATCACTGCAAATCAAGGGGCCAGTTACTTTTGAAAATTCTTTGTCTTGAATGTAGTTTTTAATTATCTTAGAAAGTTGGTCTCGATCAAACATATTGGCTTCAGCAAAGCGCAGAGGATATTTTTTTCCTTTAAAGGTTTGCACATGTTTTTGCATCCAATGACTATGATTGTCGTATAAACCAGAGGGCCGCAAGATTAATGGTTCTACTTTTGCCTCTTTCGACACAAGCTCTTCATAATCTAAAATGATTTTTCCCTGTATATCATCTGGCAAAGGAAGGGTCGCTTCTGTTATGTCTCTTTTATTACCTAATCCATAAACCCTTGTTGAGCTTGTAATAACAAGTTGTTCGTAGCTAGTATTGCTATTTAAGAAATCCATAATTTTATTTGCTGAATCTAAAAATCCAGCCTGGTACCCTTCCATGTCTGGTGACGTTGGTTTTAAAATTAAAACAACAGTGGAAATAGTTTCAGCAGGTAGGATGAATCTTGATTCTTTAACCCAATCTCGCTCAACGAATTCAACATTTGGCAAATGAGCTGGCAAGCTTCTAGAAACTCCAATAAATTCTTGGTCAGGAAGTATGGAAGCTATGCGAACTCCGATGTCTCCATAACCTATAATTAAAACTTTTTTCATATATATGTTTCTAAAGTTCATATATTAAAAGTATTATCGTTAAGTGGCTAATATTGAACTAACTCAGTTAAAGGGCATCGGACCTTCTATCGTTGAAAAACTTAACCTTATTGGAATTTTTAACTTAAGAGATCTCTGCTTTCATCTGCCTTTTGGATATCAGGATAGGACAAAAACTACCCAAATAATTAACCTCCAGCCAGGCGATGAAAAATTAATTAGAGTGAAAATCCTGACTGCTCAATCGCTCTATAGGCCCAGAAAGATGATGGTTCTTAAATCTACTGATTCATCCTCTAATATTAATATTCGCTTTTTTTATTTCCATCCTGCCCAAACAAGGCAACTCAAAGCTGGAACTGAGCTTTTGTGTTATGGAAAAGTAAGCCTCAGTAGATACGGATTAGAGATGATACATCCGGAATATGAATTAGTAGCTAGTGATCACGAATTAAAAGATGAAAAACTTACTCCCGTATATAGGGTGCCAAAAGGCATAGGTCAAAAAAAAATAAGAGGCTTTATTCATGCTGCTATTTCAAAGCTAGATTTTGCAGAAGACTTTCTCGATGTGGAAAAATATGACTCATCTTTAAACATGAAAATTATTGATGCTCTAGAGATCATCCATAATCCTGATGCCGGAATAGATATTGAAGAGATGCTTCCCGGAGGTTCACATCCGGCTAGAGTAAGATTGTTAAAAGAAGAAATGATTGCCTTTCAGGCTGGCATGGCATTTTTAAAGCGCAAGCAAAAAAGACATCAAGCCTATTCTCTTTCAAAAGAGGGTGAATGGACAAGAGAAGTAAAATCAAATTTTCCATTTGAGTTAACCAAAGCTCAAACAAAAGTTGTAAATGAAATTAAAGAGGATCTATCTCAGGTAGTTCCTATGATGAGATTGGTTCAAGGAGATGTTGGGTCAGGAAAAACAGTTGTCGGTGCATTAGCTGCCGCATTAGCCCTTGATTCATCTTTTCAGGTTGCTTTTATGGCGCCTACAACACTGCTAGCAGAGCAACATTTTATTAGCTTAAAATCTTTTTTTAATAAACAAGCTAGAAAAGTTGCTTTGCTAACAGGGAGTACCTCGGCAAGTCAAAGAAAAAAAATCTTACAAGATCTTAAAGATAGTAAGATCAAATTATTGGTTGGAACCCATGCTTTATTTCAAAAGAGTGTGGGGTTTTCTAATCTTGCTCTCATTATCATTGATGAACAGCACAGGTTTGGGGTGAATCAGCGACTAGCTTTGAGGAAAAAAAATGACTCTGAGACAGCAGCACCTCATCAACTTACATTAACGGCAACTCCTATTCCAAGAACGCTATCTATGAGCGTTTATGCAAACATGGATGTTTCTGTGATCGATGAGCTGCCTCCTGGAAGAAAACCAATTCAAACATCCTGTTTACCGCTCAGTAGCAAAGATAAGCTTATTGAAAGAATATTGGCTGCAACAAGACAAGGCAGCAAAGTGTATTGGATATGCCCGTTGATTGAAGAATCTGAAAACCTAGATTTAAATGCCGTCATGGAAACCTACGAGGAATTATCTGAACATTTTAGTCAAGATAAAGTTGGTTGCCTCCATGGCAAGCTATCAGCAAATAAAAAACAAGAGCAAATTCAAGCTTTCAAGGATTCCAAAACTTCAATCTTAGTATCCACAACCGTTGTTGAAGTCGGAGTCGATATCCCTGATGCAGATATCATGGTCATTGAAAATGCAGAAAGATTTGGTTTGGCTCAACTTCATCAATTAAGAGGAAGAATAGGCAGAGGAACCAAAGAAAGCTTTTGCATTCTTTTGCACAAAGATAAGATTCAAGATATCTCATCACAAAGACTACAAGTGTTAGTGAGCTCTCAAGATGGTTTTAAAATTGCTGAAGAAGATCTAGTGATTAGAGGTCCTGGGGAGATAATGGGCGCTCAACAAACAGGCATTGTACCAATGAAATATACCAATTTAATCAGAGACAGTCAGTATCTAATGGAAACCAAAAAAGTTGCAGAATTAATATGTAATGAGGAGCCTGAGCTTGCCAATCAGTTAATAGAAAGATGGATCTCAGGCTCTATAGCCTTTGCTGACGCTTAGTTATCTGGTCAAAATCTCCATTGCTTTTTTATCGTCTACTACAGGGACTATTGCAGATTCGCACACTTCGCTCCATCCATTAGCGAATTCAATTACAAGAGTCGGATCATCAGCCTCAACTATAACAATCCCGTTGCCAGTCGTGAGGTCATGATATCTAGCAAGCTTTTTAGAGCCCTCTAGGAATTCACCATCAAGTTCCTCTAACGTCATGGTAGCAAAAACTTTATATGCCTCTTGATTGCATTTGAAATCAATCATGTATACAGCTGCTTGTGATATGTTACAAAATAGTAACGCAAACCCTAAAACAAAGTATTTATTCATTTTATATCTCCAATAGAATTAATAATTTATTATATGTAATCTTAAACAAACTGCCAGAGACCATTGCTCGGGGGTAAAAAATATATAACTTAAGAAATATGCCCTCTTCTTTTATCCATAAACTAGCCCCTTACTAAAAACTAAGAGTGGTCCTGAGTTTCTGCTACAACAAAATGTTCTAGATTAAATATTTGGTTTTGAGGCAAGGCTCTTCCAACTGGTGCAAAATACAAAGAGTTAAGATCATTGAATGTCACATTTTTTTTTATTGAGTAGCCATTTTGTGAAAACAAGCTTTTAATTTCGTCAGAACTATAAAATGATATCCAAGGCTCGCCTGCTTTTGCAGATAAATTTGTAATTAATTTAGCTCGTTTTGCAGCTCTAGGGTAATCCTTACCAAAACAGGCCTCAGGATTTTTATTTAGAAGTTCGTCGACATAAGATATAAAAAAAATTGAGCTTACTTTTTGAGTAAGCATCGCTATTTCTTTGATCGTTGATTTGACAGCCTCTTTAGTGATGTACTGTGATACTCCCTCGAGTGTGAAGATCGAAGGTTTGCTATCATCAAATCCTGATTCTATGAGTTGTTTAGCTAAAGACTGATGGGTGAAATCAACTGTTAAATAAGTTACATTTTTTGAATTAGCTAATTTTGAGGGAAGTTTAGAGCGCTTTCTAGCTTGGACTTCAGGCTGATCTACTTCAAAGATTCTAACTGAGGGAGGAAGTTCTAGTCTATGAGCGCGGGAGTCATATCCTGCTCCCAAGATCACATATTGCTCAACTCCATTTGAAGAACTCGTTTCAACTAAATTATCAATAAAACGCGTTCGTGAAATTAGATGCTCATGAAAACCAGGAACAAGCTTTTGAGTTAACCAAACGTTGAGCTTATGGCCCATAAGTTTGACGATGCCTGCACCTTTTACAAATCTTTCTGCATAGGGATCATTGATGATTCGTTCGTTAGATGTAGCCAGGGTTTCTATCAAACGTTGTTTGGCTACTCCCTGGGCTGTTCCATCTTTTAGAAAAATAGAGTTACTCATACTTCCCTAAATACTACCAAAATAATTTTTTGAACATAAGCATGAGAAAAAAAAGCCCAAATATAATGGGCTTTTTTATAGATGTATAGTTTAAGATGAAACCTAAAGCATCCCATTTAATGATAATAAAGGAGCTATCACTAGACTCACAATTGCCATAACGTTAATGAGGATATTCATTGCCGGACCTGAAGTATCCTTGAACGGATCTCCAACAGTATCTCCAACAACAACTGCTGCATGAGTGTCAGAGCCTTTACCACCAAGGTTGCCCTTTTCAACATATTTCTTTGCATTATCCCAAGCACCGCCTGCATTTGCCATAAATAAAGCCAATGCAACACAACCTAATAATCCACCAGCCAACATTCCGCCTAATGCCATTGCCCCTAGACCAAATCCAACAACTGCTGGCATTGCCACAGCAATAATGCCAGGTAGCATCATTTTCTTTAAAGCTGCTTTAGTTGCTATTTCAACACATTTTTCTGAATCAGGATCAGCAGTGCCTTCCATTAAGCCGGAAATTTCTCTGAACTGTCTTCGAATTTCATTAATCATCTCAAATGCAGCATCTCCAACAGCTGTCATGGTGATTGAAGAAATTAAGAAAGGAATACAAATTCCTATAAACATTCCTACCAAGACAATTGGCTGTCCTAAAGATAAGGTGAACGCATCACCAAAATTAAGGCTTACAACTGCAGAGAATGCAGAAATGATTGCAAGTGCTGCTAAAGCTGCAGCTCCAATTGCGAATCCCTTTCCAATAGCTGCTGTTGTATTTCCTAACTCATCTAAAGAATCTGTGATCTCTCTTACATCCTCTCCCATACCAGCCATTTCAGCAATTCCACCAGCGTTATCTGCGACTGGACCATACGCATCAATTGCCATAGTGATTCCAACTGTTGACAGCATGCCCACCGCAGCAATGCCCACTCCATAAACTCCTGAAAGAGTCGTAGAAATTAAAATAATTGTTGCTAAAACTAAAATTGGAATTACAACAGATTGCATTCCAACTGAAAGGCCAGAAATCATAACTGTTGCAGAACCGGTTTCACCTGATTCAGCAATCTTTTTAACAGGGTTACCACCTGTGTAGTATTCAGTGATTAAGCCAATTAGGACCCCACCAACTGCACCACAAACTACAGCCCACCATACATTCATCGAAACGCCTACCATGCTGTTAGTTAAGAAGTAAGCCATAACAATAAATATTGCTGGAGCTAAAAGGGTTCCTGATCTTAATGCACTTGCAGGTGCCTTAGCAGACTGCAATTTAACAATTATGATTCCAATGATAGAGGCTATTAAGCCAATTGAAGTTAAAGCCAATGGAAACATCATCATTTCTTTAGAGCCTAAAGTATAGGCTATGGCGATGGATGCAATCATTGATCCGCAATAAGATTCAAAAATATCCGATCCCATTCCTGCTACGTCACCAACGTTATCGCCAACATTATCTGCAATAACTCCAGGATTTCTTGGATCATCCTCAGGAATTCCTGCTTCAATCTTGCCCACTAAGTCTGCACCAACATCAGCACTCTTAGTAAAGATGCCCCCACCAACACGAGAAAATAATGCTACAACTGAAGCTCCCATTCCAAAGCCTTCTAGGGCATGAACATGAGTTTCGCTAAAAAAATAAAAGAGGCCGCCTAATCCAATTAAACCAAGAGATGCGACGCATAATCCCATTACTGAGCCACCATAAAATGAAACGCTTAAAGCAGCAGCAGCGCCATCTTGCTGAGCAGCAGTTGCCGTTCTGACATTTGCTTTTGTAGCAGCATACATCCCAATGAATCCTGCTAAAGAAGAACATGCAGCTCCAACAACAACAGCAATAGCTGATTGAATGGAAAGAAACCTTGCAACCAAAACAACTAAAACCAAAACAAATATTAGTAAGTAGGTATATTCAGTCTTCATAAACTTCATAGCACCTTTATGAATTTCATCCCCTATCTTTTTAACCTGGTCTGTACCATCCGAATAACGCATGACCAAACTAAACACCACTAAAGCTGCAAGTAACCCGACAACACCCAATGCAGGTGCAATTAATATATTCATCCTTTCTCTCCTATAAACAAGCGTTAGATTTTATCAAATAAAATTGAATTTAATTAGTAATTAAGCCTTTGAATTGAAAATATTTTCATCCAATTGATTCTCTGTTTTCGCAACTATACATGCAATTGCAGCATCACCGGTAACATTAACCGATGTTCTGATCATGTCTAGCACCCTATCGACCGCAAGGATGATCCCTATTGCCTCGAGTGGTAAGTTGAATTGTTGCAAAATTATTATCAAAGTAATGGTTCCTGCCGATGGAACAGCAGCAGTTCCAATGGAAGTTGCGACTGCCAACAGCACAACTTGAATATATTGAAACAACGTTAGGTCAATACCGGACATTTGAGCAATAAACACTGTTGCTAAACCTTGCATAATTGCAGTTCCATCCATATTTATCGTAGCGCCTACAGGGACTACAAAAGAGGCAACATTTTGATTTACGCCCAAGTCTTGATTTACTGTTCTAAGAGTTACTGGAATTGTTGCTGCACTTGAAGAGGTCGAAAATGCAAATAAAGCAACATCTTTCATCTTTCTATAAAAAGTTAGTGGATTTAAACCTCCAATAAACTTTAAAAATATTGAGTAAGTAAAAGCTGCGTGAAATAAAAGAAGAGCTATTAAAAGAACAACATATGCCAAAACATCTTGAAAAATATCAAGCCCATCAGCAATAACAAACTTTCCAATTAAGCAAAAGACGCCCAAAGGCGCAAAGCTCATGATCATTACAATAAGTTGTAAGAATACTGTATTTAATTTGGCGAATGAATCACTTAAATTGCCTGTTAAATGATTTGTTTTATTTAAAGCTAAGCCAAAAATAATGCTAAAGAATACAATTGCCAGCATCTGATTTTCAGCCATGGCTTGAATAATATTTGAAGGAAAGATTCCAACGATGGTCGAGTAGATTCCTTGCCCTTGAGGCAATGAACTTGGAGCAGCCATAGCTATATCGGACGAATAATTTGAGCCAGGCTGAAAGAAAGAGCCTGCCATCAGAGCCAAAGAAACTGCAATACCAGTAGTTAATAAATAGAATCCTACGGTTTTAAATGTTAGTTTTCCCAAAGACTGAGAGCTTCCAAGAGAAGAGATACCTGTTACCAACGAAAAGAAAACTAAAGGCACAACCAATAACTTCAGGAGATTCATAAAGATATCTCCGCCCATCTTAAAAATATATTTTTCTACAAAAGCATCTACCGAGCTTGGAAAGAAATTTGTATAAAAAAGGAAAGAGCCAACAACAAAACCAAGAATAAGACCAACAAGTATGTTTCTGGTTAAGTTTTTTGGCGTATCAATCATTAAATTTCTGTCATTTCAAAATCTTCTTTACCCACACCACAGTCAGGGCATAACCAATCGTCCGGAACATCGTCCCAAGCAGTTCCTGGGGCAATGCCATCATCTGGCCAACCTAGCTCTTCATCATATATTAGTCCGCATACAATGCATTCCCATTTTTTATATTCCATTTTCTCTCTCTTAGTTAATCTGACTTAAAAAGTCTCATTTAATGAAAATTAAGCAGGCTATAATATCAGATTTTATAGATCTAATTCATGCAAGCAAAAAGAATTAATAATTGGCTGAATGACTCTGAGTTAAAAAGTTGTTTAGAAAAACAAAACATTATTGAGTGGCTAAATGAAGAAGGTTCAATTACTGCAAAAATTTCTTCAAAATCCAAATTTAAACTTGAAATTTTAAGTGATGATATTGGCATTGCAGAGGATGAAGAATATCTGGCGCTTGATATCGCATCAGAAGAAGTTCGCATTAGAGAAGTTGTTTTATACGGAGATCTAGTGCCTCTTGTTTTTGCAAGAAGCATTATCCCAAATCTTACTGCAGCAAAAGGCTATCCTGGGCTAGGGACCATTGGATCGAAACCACTCGGTGATTTGCTCTTTCAAAGCGAGCTATTTATTAAAACACATCGTGAGTTTGCTCAATTTCTTACCTCTTCTGAGGGGTTGGTATGGGGGAGAAGGACTCATTACCTTGTTCGAGGATATCCTTTAAGTGTTATGGAAGTATTTTTATCGCTATGAATAAGACGTTGGCTATATTTGAATTGATGCGTCTTGATAAGCCAATAGGTATTTACCTGCTACTTTGGCCCGCATTATTAGCTTTAGTAATTAGTTCAAACGGCAATTTCGAGTACGTTGATTTAATAATAGTTATTATTGGAAGTATTTTAGTAAGGTCAGCTGGTTGTGTAATCAATGATATTTGGGATAAAGACCTAGATGGCGGCGTAGAACGAACAAAAACAAGACCAATACCAAGTAAAAAGCTCTCAATATCTGAAAGTTGGGTTGTTTTTGCAGTGCTTAGTATTTTGAGCCTAATGTTACTTAGCTTAACCAATGCAAATACTATTTTGATCAGTATATGTTTTGGATTAATGATAGTTGTATATCCTCTGACAAAAAGATTTTTTATTGGGCCTCAGATTTTTCTTGGTCTTACTTTCAACCCAACAATTATTGTTTACGCTATGACAAATGAGTTGAATAATCCAACAATGATTTTTCTCTACCTTGCAATCGCTGCAAAAACTATCGCCTTCGACTCCTTCTATGGATTGTGTGACATGGAAGATGATAAAAAATTAGGTATCAACTCGACTCCATTATGGTGGGGATCAAAAACTTTATTGATAATTGCAATCTTACAATTTGCTGTCATTAGCTTTTTGATGGTCGTGGGATTGAAAGCAGAACTTTCATTTGCTTGGTACATTGGAATAATTTTGTTAAGTGGTTTCTACTTTTATCAACATCAACTTGCATCACAAAAAAACTTTTTACTAGCTTTTAAAAACAATCATTGGGCATCTTTATATTTGCTCACCCTCTCAGTATTTTGTTTTCTGATAATCTAATTTCATGTCATCTGAAATCAAAAAAATTGATTTACAAGAAAAGCTTTATTCAATAAAAGCAAATAATCCTTTTGAGGATTTTTCATATTTGCGAGCAATGGAACAAAGTAATTCTGCTTCAGAAAAATCTGGCTGGATTCCAGACCATCTTGGTGAGATAAAAAATAAAAAATTAATAAGCTTTCTCCCTCTATATAAGAAATTTAATAGCTATGGGGAATTCATTTTTGATCATCAGTGGGCTAATGCATTAAATAGAGCTGGCAGAAATTATTATCCAAAATTGCTAACAGCCATTCCTTTCACCCCTTGCGAGGGAGATAGAATTTTGGCCAAGGATGATCAATCTAAATTAAATCTCATAGATGCTGGCATTAATAAAATGGAAACAGAGGAAATAGAATCATGGCATATTCTTTTCCCAAATGAATCAGGCAAGGGTGTCTTAAGAGAAAGATATTTTGTTGAAAGATATAACTATAGGTTTACTTGGAAAAATGAAAATTTTACAGATTTTGATAATTTTCTATCTATATTCACTTCTCGCCAAAGAGCGACTATTCGTAAAGAACGAAAAAGTATTTCTAAACTAGATATTAAATTTAAATGCAAAAAACATAATGAAATTACTGATGAGGATTGGGATTTATTTTATGTTTTTTATCAAAAAACCTATTATGAAAGGGCTCAAAACCCATATCTAAATAAAGAATTTTTCAAATTAATTAATACCGCAAATCAAGTAGTTAAACCAGTTATTTTCTTTGCTGAAATTGCAGGAGAGCCAATTGGTGCATCATTATGTTTTGAAGGTGAGGACACTTTATATGGAAGGCATTGGGGAGCTACAACAAAAATAAAAAATCTACATTTTGAATGCTGTTACTATCAAGGCATAGAATATTGCATCAAAAATAATCTCAAATTTTTTGATCCTGGAGTTCAAGGGGAGCATAAAATCAGGAGAGGATTTCAACCACAATTAAGCTCATCATTTCATTATTTTTTAAGAGATGATTTTGGGCAAGCAGTGAGCGATTTTTGTAAAGCGGAAAGGACCCAAATAGAAAATTATATTGAGGCATGCAAATCCTATACACCGTTTAACAATGATTATAGAATCAAATAAATGTACAAGAGCTTAAAAACAAAAAATCATTTAACAACATGTAGTGCTAATTTTTCTAGACTGAGAAAAATTCTATGTGATTTTGAAAATGATACTTATACATTCGAAATTCTCAATCATGAACAAAAAAATCAAGCCGAATTTTTAGTAATCGCAAGAACACCTCATACTCTTATGATCGAGGCAAAATTTAAAAATAAAGATGCAGCCTTGGTAAATTTTTTACTTAGAATAAATATTTATATTGATGCAAAATTAGCAGAGGTTATTTCTTACCAACAAGAAAAACCTGTCCCATTTTTTGTGCCCTCTCCATTCTCACAATCCCAAGATGAAAAATATCAACAAAATAGAATTCTGACTGAGTGGCTTGAAAACATTTTTTTAAATGGTGCAGTTGAAGCAAAAGAAATAAATTTTTTGAATGACTAAAAATTTATAGTGAATTCTAAATGATTAGTTTGAAATCAAGAAGTTGATGCCAAAGAAATATATTACTTGAATGACTAAAATTTTATATCTTCATGGATTTGCATCCTCAGCAAATTCAACAAAAGCTAAAGTAATTGAATCTTTTGTTAAAAAAAATACTAGTTCAAGTAGGATCCTAATTCCTGATTTGGATAATAATATTAAAAATGCTTATCAGCAGATTGAAGAAATAATTAAAACAGAATCTCCCTCTTCAATTATTGGAAGTTCCTTAGGCGGTTTTTTTGGAACATATTTTGCAGAAAAATATGATCTGCTGTGTGTGAATATAAATCCAGCAATCCCCCCAATAGACATGTCTGAATATCTTGGTGAAAATCAAAACTATTCAACTGGAGAAAAGTTTGTCATTGATCAAGATCAGTTGAACTGGCTAGGCGTAATGAATAAAAAAATTAAGGTCTTAAAAAAACATAAGAATTTCATGACTTTGGTTCAGTCTGGAGATGAAGTCCTTGATTATAAACTTGCTATTAAGTACTTTTCAGGCAGTCAGCTCGACGTTACATTTGGAGGAAATCATTCCTTCGAAGATTTCGAATCTCATATTCTAAAAATACAGAATTTTCTAAATATGCACTAATATAGTGCATAATATTACTTATTGCCCTATAATAACTCATTATTTGCACATTTTATGTGCAAATATATTGGCATAGATGTTGCATGTATAAGATATAAGTACTTAAAAAATTTTTAGGAGAAATAGAATGTCAAAATATAAAACTTATGAATATATATGGCTTGATGGATATCAGCCAGAACCTTCAATGAGGAGCAAAGTTAAGGCTACTGATGCAAGCACGCCCCCAGATTGGTCTTTTGACGGATCATCAACACAGCAAGCTGAAGGCGGAAGCTCAGACTGTTTGCTTCTTCCAGTTCAAACATACGAAAATCCTCATGGTCATGATTTAGTCATGACACAGGTTCAATCAGCTGATCACACCACTCATCCATCTAACTTCCGTGCTTCAGCTGAAGCTGTTGTAACAGATGACTGGTGGTTTGGGTTTGAACAAGAGTTTTTCTTTACTGATCCTGAAACCGGTGAACCTCTAGGGTGGGAAAACGGTGAGCCAAGAGCGCAAGGTGAATTTTATTGCGGGGTAGGTGCTGGAAATGTTGTAGGTAGAGAAATATCAGATCATCATCTTCAAGCGTGTTTAGACCTGGGAATTACATTAACAGGTACTAATGCTGAAGTTGCACTAGGACAATGGGAGTATCAATGCCTTGGTAAGGGAATTAAAGCAGCAGATGATTTATGGGTAAGTAGATATATGCTCTATAAGATTGCTGAAGAGTATGGTGTGGGGGTAAATATTCATCCTAAACCTAAAACTGGAGATTGGAATGGCTCTGGAATGCACACTAACTTTTCGAATGAAGAGATGAGATCTCGAGGTTCAGAGGAATTATTTTCATCTATGTGCGACAAACTTGGCGAGGTACATCAAGAAGGAATTGCGGCCTATGGCTCTGATAATGATATGAGGTTAACAGGCCTTCATGAAACTCAAAGCATTGATCAGTTCTCTTATGGAGTAAGTGATAGAGGAGCGAGCATTAGAATTCCCGTCTATACGGTCGAGCATAACTGGAATGGTTATTTAGAAGATAGAAGGCCCGCTTCAAATGCAGATCCCTATAAAATCTTAGCTCACATTGTTGGAACGCTAACTAAATAAGCTAGAGATTGAATAACTCTTATACAGAGAAAGATAAAAAGCCCTCCTTCATAGAGGGCTTTATTTTTTAAAGTCTGTTTTATGGATTACATAGAATTTAAAGCATTCGATAACCTAAATACTGAGATCATTATTCTAGATGGAGAGGATTTCAAACTGCTTTGGATTAATGATGCGGCAAAAGCTGCTAATTGGATTGGCGATTCCTCAAAGTTTGAAGGCAAAACGATCTCATCATTGTTGAATGAAGAGACGGGGCTTCAGATAAATGAGATTCTCAAGAAAACTAGAGAGAATTCTGGATCTGTTACCAGAAGAGATTTTGAGATTGTTCATCAAGCCGGCACTGAAAGAACAGTTGACCTCACCATTACTTTTTCAGAAAAAAAGAATATGATTTTTATAGAGGCGGTAAGCATTGATAATCTCAATAAAATCATTGATTCAACTAGAAGTTTTTCAACACAAAAAATTGCAGCTGGCTTAGCTAGAACTTTAGCTCACGAAGTTAAAAACCCTTTATCAGGAATTAAAGGTAGTGCTCAAATCTTAAAGTCAAAATATGTAGATGATTTTTCAAAAAAATTCTTAAAAATAATCGAAGAAGAAACGGATAGATTAAACGAGATTGTTACCAGAATATTAACTCCAGCAAAAAAACCAACTTTTGAATATTTTAATCTTCATGAATCTTTGCAAAGAGTATTGGCTTTAAGCAATGCTGAATCTCAAGAAAATTTAACCATAGATAGAGATTATGATCCAAGCATTCCAGAGATTTATGGAGACAAAAATTTGTTTATCCAAGCTTTGATTAATATTACACAGAATGCTGTTCATGCATGCACAAATTTTTCACAAGAGCCCTGTTTAGGCATTCAAACCAAAATCTCTTATAGGCAACCTATTAATGGAACAGTCCATAACACCTTGGCTGAAATCATTGTTAAAGATAATGGGCCTGGAATAAGCGCAGAAATCAAAGACCAAATTTTCTTTCCAATGATATCAGGCAAAGAAAATGGCTCAGGTATCGGCCTATCAATTTCACAAGATATTGTAAGAATTCATGGGGGCGCAATATCATTTGATCGAAAAGATGATCAAACCGTGTTTTCTATTTTAATACCTATTTCAAGCAACAATGTTAATGGAGCAAAAAGTGCCTAAAATATGGATCGCTGATGATGATGAAGCAATTCGAATGGTGCTCGAAGAAGGTCTAAAGAGTGCCGGTCTAGAAATTGTTACCTTTGCTGATGGAGAGTCATTAATTGATGCATTAAATACCGACAAACCAGACCTAATAATTTCGGATATAAAAATGCCAGGCATGCATGGCTATGATCTTTTAAAACATATCAAAAATAATTATGACAAATTACCAGTCATCATTATGACTGCTTTTACAGATATGCAGGCTGCCATCGATTCTTATGGTGGCGGTGCTTTTGAATATATTCCAAAACCTTTTGATTTAGAAGAAGCTATTATCACAGTTAAAAAGGCCCTAGAGGAACACAAAGAAACCAAACCAAAGAAAGTCTCTAAATCAGAAATCATTGGTTCAGCACCTTCAATGCAGATTGTCTTTAGATCAATTGGGAAGCTAGCTAATACAAATGCCACTGTTCTTATCCAAGGGGAATCTGGAACTGGCAAAGAGCTCGTTTCTAAGTCATTACATAAAAATAGTCCAAGGCATGATATGCCATTTATAGCCTTAAACATGGCTGATATTCCAAAAGAACTCATTGAATCAGAGCTGTTTGGGCATGAAAAAGGAGCTTTCACCGGAGCTGTTGAGCAAAGAATTGGTAGGTTTGAGCAGGCAAATGGGGGCACTTTATTTCTTGATGAGATTGGAGACATGCCCCTAGAGACTCAGACGCGATTATTACGAGTATTATCAAATAAAGAATTTTTTCGAGTTGGTGGTGATAAACCAATCAAGGTGGATGTTAGGATTTTAGCTGCCACTCATCAAAGCCTGGAATCACTAGTTGCTTCTGGTGCCTTTAGAGAAGATCTTTACTACAGGTTGAACGTGATCAGGGTCGATGTGCCCCCTCTTAGACAAAGAAAAGAGGACATTGGTGATCTATCCTCTGCTTTTTTAAAAAGGCATGCAGATTCCTTGTTGGATGAACCAAAAGTACTTTCTCCGGAAGCCCTCTTAGCTTTAACTCAATATGATTGGCCGGGCAATGTAAGGCAATTAGAAAACACATGTTATTGGATTGCTCTCATGGCACCCACGCAAAATGTAGAATTAGAAGATTTACCTGGCGAAATTATTAACAATGACCTATCGCCTCTTAAACAAGGTGATGACTGGCAATCAGGATTTTCTCAATGGCTTGGTGAGATTTATCAGAGCAATTCTGAAAATATGCTTGAAATCATTGAGCCAACACTAGATAAAGTCATGATTGATTTTGCTTTAGAAAAAACTGGTGGTAAAAAACAAGAAGCTGCTAAAGTTTTAGGCCTTGGTAGAAATACTCTTACAAAAAAAATAAAGGCTCAGCAAAGTTAATTTAAAGCATCGAATAAATCGCCAGATGCATGCAAATCATGCAAATCGTCACACCCTCCAATATGATCTTCACCAAACCATATTTGTGGAACAGAAGTTTTTCCAGCCTTTGATGCCATCTCGGCCCTTAGCTCAGAATTAAAATCGACAGAAACCTCTTGATAGTTAATATCCAAGCCTTTCAATAAACTTTTTGCCTTATAACAGTATGGACAGGTTTTTGTTGTATAAATGATTACGTCTTTCATGTTTGGATTTTTAAATTATTTTAATTTTATATTTTGCAAAGTATTTCCTTCAACCTTAAATTTTGCTTGCTCAAAAGAAGGTGCTGATAATTTTCCCATGGCATTATTAGAAAAACCAAACTGCTCCTTTGGAATGCCAAGAAAATTTTTATCAATTTTTAAATTTTTATTAGCATCAACAAAAAGTGCAATTGCATAAATTCCCTCTGGTAAGTTAATAACAAACTCATGACTTTCTTTAAGCTCAATAAAATTCTCTATCCCTGTAAATATACCTTCTTCTGAACGCTGTTCTCCCTTAACAGAATAATTGTATGCTTCTGCATTATCATAAATAGCCAAAGACAATACTCCTTCTTTGGTTTGCCCTGATAAATTGATAGTTAATTCATCAGCAGAAATATTGAAGGAACAAAGCAAGAGAAGTGTAAGAAATCTAGTGTAATAGCTCATGAATTATTTTACCTTAACTAGCGGAAGCCCTTCTTGCTGCCAAGTTGAAATTCCACCTTGCAGCACATGAGTGTTTTTGTAGCCATGTTTTTGAAGTTTCTCACCAGCTAGAGCCGCATTCCTTCCCATTTTACAAATTAATACCAATGGATTTTCTTGTTGTTTCAATAATTCATCATTTCTATTGTCTAGCTCTTCGAATGGGATATTTACAGATCCAGCTATGGCTCCAAGGTCGAACTCACTCTTGGGCCTCACATCGACCAAGCAGGCAGACTCTTTATTAACTAAATTAGTCAGCTGGTTACAGTCAACTCGATTGCCGCCTCGTCTTGTTTCTGAACGAAACCATAGAATAATTGAAAGAAATAAAGGAACAGAAAAGTACCAATAATCGATTAAAAATAAATTGAATTCTAGCATTTGCATATTATCGCTTAAAATATATTTATTGGTGAGGTTTATATTATGAAAGATCAAAATTTTTTAGTGCTGGTTCGTCATGGGCAAAGTGAATGGAATGCCAAAAATTTATTTACTGGGTGGAAGGATCCAGGACTGACTCTGGTTGGCGAAAAAGAAGCCTGCACTGCTGGAACCCTCATCAAAG
>ERZ802822.344-NODE-344-length-33566-cov-7.011078_pt1 | contig 33566 bp, 35 predicted proteins | sample MGYA00345649_ERZ802822 | MGnify/ENA primary metagenome ERZ802822 (study PRJEB30503, sample SAMEA104212359) | marine metagenome | biome: Westerlies Biome; feature: [SRF] surface water layer (ENVO:00010504) within the epipelagic zone...; material: water...
TGGCATCCAAAGAACGATCTGTGGGAAAATGAAGATTAATGTTAATCCTATGAGCTGGATCAACATGAACTGCATCATACCCAAGTAGATATCTTTAAGATCCCAGTCCGGCACAACACCCTTCAGGAAGTACGCCGACAAGGCCACAGGTGGTGACAACCACGCCGTTTGCAGATTCACCGCAACAAGAATGCCGAACCAAACCATGAGGTCGTACCGGTTCAGACCATGGATATCCAAAGCCACAACAGTTGGCAGAAGTACCGGCACAACGATTAACACTATCGGCACCCATTCTAGCGGCCAGCCAAGAACAAAGATTAGCGCCATCACCATTAACAGGATCAAATAGGGTGACATATCCAGCCCTAAAAGCATCTCTGTCATCATCTTGGGGGTACCAAGATTTGAGAATTCCGCTCCAAAAAAGTTTGAGGCAGCCACAAGGAACATGATCAATACGGTAATTTCCAAGGCTTTGATCAAGCTTTCAAAGAATCCAGACATCGTAAATTTGCGATACCCAATAGACAAAAGGATCGAGCCAAATGCGCCCATTGCCGCAGCTTCTGCCGGTGTAGCAAAACCCAATAGAATGGACCCCAAAGCAAATGAGATCAAAATTGTGGGCGGCATGAGGCCGGCAAAGAATTCATCCCAAAGATTTGAGAATTCAAAACGGCTCTCTGCATCGCTCCGGTAAATGGGCATGGCCAAGACCCCCAACAGGATCATAAAGGCAAACAAAACCACCGAAACAATTGGAAAGCCCCCCGCCCAATTCGCCACGACCATGTATCCATGGAACAAAATTGCAAGAGGAACAGCAACGCGCAAAGCCGTTAAATTGCGATAGGAGCGATAGGCCAACAGCAAAACACCCCCCATCACGATCAATCCGCCAAATGGCAAAACGCCGCCAAAGTTTCCGCCAATACCAAGACCGAAGACCCGGCAAATGGTAAGGACCCCCAGAGCTATAAGAGCAACTTCGGCACCATAGAAATCAGACGTTTTCGGTTGGTCTTCATCTGATAGAACAGGTCCAAGCTCTGGGTTCAACCAACACCGTCCCAAAGTGTAGACAAGGTACAATGTTGCAAGAAGCGCCCCTGGGATAAACGCCCCGCGGAACAGATCCAGAGTAGACACTTCCAAGACGGGGCCCATCACGATCAACATGATCGATGGTGGGATCAAAATACCCAGCGTACCACCCGCTGTGATCGTACCGGCAGCAAGTTGAACATTATAGCCCGAGCGGTTCATTGTTGCCCCTGCCATAATACCCAACAACGTCACAGAGGCTCCCACGATACCCGTGGCTGCCGCAAAAATGGTGGCGACGATTAATACGGCTATATAAAGTGCACCACGCACACGGGACATGATCATCTGGATAGACGAGAATAAACGTTCCATAAGGCCCGCTGCCTCCATGACGATACCCATCAGGATAAAAAGAGGCACCGCCATGAGTTGGTCGTTCAGCATTGTCGAATTGGTGTTCAGCGTCATCAAAAGCGTTGTGAGTTTGAAGTTGGATCCCCAAATACCGAACACAAAGGCCAAAAATATCAAGGTGAACGAAATTGGAAAGCCGATAAAAATCACAAAGATCATTGCGGCCAGCATAATCAAACCAATCGTGGGTTTGGACAGGTTCGGACGTGCTGACATGATGTCATTAAACCATTCACCACCCGGCGTCACACCCGGATAAAACACGGCCATGACCACCCAAAGTAAGGCGATAAAATACACGGGCAGCACCCTGACGAAATAGCGTTCACGCTCTTTGCCCATTTTATGAAAGGCGCGGAAAAGCTCTGGAAAACCTTGCAGCAAAAGCAACAAGCCGCCAATCGGCATTGCCAACCGCGCGGGCCACAATAGCGGCTCCCACGGGCTATCAAAAGCGGTCTCGCCTGTCCTGTAGGCAATTTCCCAATACTGGACAGCAATGATCGTAAAAAACAGCATAGAAGGTATGAAAAACGCCATGTAGAGCGCCGCATCAACCGTTGCCTGTGTTTTGTTGGACCAGCTGCGATACAAAAAGTCTGCGCGGATGTGCACGCCGCGCATCAGGCCATAGCCAGCAGCCCCCATAAACAAAACGCCTGCAATCATCCGGCTGATGTCGTAGGCAAACATCGTCGGTCCAAGACCCAAGGCGCGGGCGGTATCATCCCAACCATACCCTGCCATGATACCAAAGGCGTTTCGGGAAAACACTTCGATCACCACGACGCCGATCAAAGGAACCATCAAAAGACACAAGATTTTACCTGCCCAGTCATTGATCCAATCAATCCACCCAGTGATCGGGCGTTGCCACGGCGTCATATCTTCGGGTGTTTCCCCCGGTTTTTCTGTCCGCCGCTCGGCGATCAATTCGTCCGCGATTTCCAAGTCGCCGGGTACAACCTCTTCAGCCATGCCCCGTTCTCCCTTCCTGTAATATCCCCATATGAAAGGGAGCTTTCTTTCTTAGGAAAAAGCCTAATGCTCTTGCCAAAAATAGATAATAAACAAACAGATGCTTGGGGCCCCGAAGGGCCCCGCACATTGTCATCAGAACATTACTTCAAAGTGTCAGCGTGGGCTTTACCCAAGCTCGCGTTTGACGCCTGCGCACCGGCCCAGAATGGAACTGCGATGTCAGCAAAGTCTTTTTGTGACTGCCATACTTCTGCAAAGAACTCATTGTCGTCGGACGCTGCTTGAAGAAGCTTTTTCGCCGCTGCCATGTATTCTGTGAAATAGTCTGCAGGGGTATCTTCCAAGATAACACCGTGGTTCTCGGTCAAATCCTTCAGCGCTTTGCCGTTTTCATAGATACGGTAAGACATCGACTTGGACAAAGAAGCGTTTGCTGCAATTTCTATGGCTTTCTGTTCCGTTGCTGTTAAACCTGCGTATACATCGCCATTGATGTAGAGGTCGGCATTCACAACAACCTGGTGCAAACCCTGAAGGTAGTAGTGCTTAAGTACCTTTTGGAAACCAAACACTGAATCCGGCTTCGGGCAGCACCATTCAGCCGCATCGATCGCGCCTTTTTCAAGCGCAGGAAGAATGTCACCACCCCCCATAGCAACAGCGGCAACGCCAATGTCATTATACGCAGCACCAACCATGCCTGGAGGTGCGCGGAAGCGTAGTTTACGGAAATCATCCATAGAAGCGATTGGCTCTGGGAACCATCCCAATGCCTCTGGGCCAACTGGCTGCAGCATAAAGCCTTTTACGTTAACACCCATCTCGTCCCAAAGACGGTCGTAGAGTTCTTTACCACCACCGTATTGAAACCAAGAAAGAAATGCCAAGGCATCTAGACCAACACCGGCGCCCGCAATCGGAGCACCAAACAGGTTCGCCGCCGGGTGCTTACCACCCCAGTAGTGGGTCCAAGCAAAGCCGCCCTCTACAAGGCCAGCGTCAACCGCATCAATGATGTCGCGCGGGCCAACAACAGCACCTGCCGGCAAAACTTCGATTTTCACAGAGCCGCCTGTGAGATCTGCAACATCTGCTGCAAAGCTCTCAACCATGCGTACTTCGTCAGTCGAATTTCCTAGCACAGACTGAATACGAATGACGGTTTCGGCCGTAGCAGCCGAGGCTATCATCGCAAGAGCCGCTGCCCCTGTAGTAAGAGTTTTAACATTAAACATCAAATTACCTCCCATGATGTCGCAACCCCCGAAACGTGTATTATTGCTGCCGTGGTCGAGGGTTTTGCCCCAGCAGAATTTGAAAGTGGGCAAAATGAATAGCACATCTTACTCACCACTTCGTCGAATGAGGCCTCAATGGTCATTGAGTAGCCCCTAACACCAACGCACTGGCGGTCTCGCCAATCATAGTCGCTGGAGTATTCCTATTGCCGCTGACAACCACCGGCATGATTAAGGCGCCCGAGATCGGTAGGCCATATACCCCGTTGAAACGCAATTTATGGTCGGCAGCCGCTATCGGGTCGATCCTCAATTTACAGTTTCCTGCTGGATGATAAGCTGTCACCAATATGCTTCGCCACCGCACATCCATCCGATCCAGCACCAATTATGATCTCGTCAAACTTCAAAAATTCCCCCATTTATTAATTAATGAGATTTTTTTTCCCATTTTTAGTATTTATTAGCGTATAACCCCATAAAGACGATTCTGGCAATGGGAAGATTTCGATGACTGAAGAAAATTCAACGCCCACAAATTTACGGTCGCTTCTGATCATGGAGGTCATCGGCTTAAGCGACCGGGCGTTGACGGTCACCGAGATCAACCAACATGTTAATTTGCCCAAACAAACCGTCTACCGGCTGGTTAAAACGCTTGAAACTGAAGGGTTTCTACTGCGGGAAGGCAGCAGCAACAGTTTTCGCCCCAGCCGTCGATCACGCTTGATTGGCGCGGGCCTATTACACGCATCCCGGGTTCACATCACCCGTCATCAAATTCTTCTCGACGTGGCCGCCGAGGTCAAAGAGACCGTGAATTTTGTAATTCCCCAAGAAACCGGCATGCATTATCTGGACCGGGTCGAAACCGATTGGCCGTTTCGCATTCAAATGCCGCGCGGCTTTAATGTACCGTTCCACTGTACGGCAAGCGGCAAAACTTTTATGGCAAGCCTGTCAAAATCAGCCCGAGAGAAATTCATCGCCGGATTAAGCCTTAAGGAACACACCCAAAACACCCACACCACGGCCGATAGCCTTTTGAAAAATTTAAAACAGAACGCCAAACGCGGGTTTGCGCTGGATGAGGAAGAATTTGTCGAAGGCATGGTGGCCGCCGCCGTGCCGGTAACCGATCATAAAGGACGTTTTGTTGCTGCATTGGCTGTTCACGGTCCAAAGCAACGCTTGTCGCTCGCGCAGGCCGCAGCTTGTGTGGATTGCCTCCACAGCGCCGCAGACCGCCTCAGACACGCTATTTTTACATAAAGCATAGCACACCATGCCGCTGCTGACAGCGGCCGCTACGGTCTACGCTTGGATGCGAGACGCAAAGCCTGGATAGAACGATCCTCACCCGCAGGACAGGCACTCCTGTTAGCGTTGCGAAAATCCACAAGGGCATGGCCATTTCAGCTTGGGAAACTCTGCTTGCCAAACGTGGCGCAGACTGATGTTATACACTGTGCACGTCGGCGTCAGCCACCGGCCCCCTGACAGCGCAGAATATCAACCAGAGTCCGCGCTGCAAGGAAGCCGCCCATGACCCGCTATCCACTTTTTGGATTACTCACAGCAATCCTAGGGGCGTTGCTTCTATCCCCGGACACGCTGCTGATGCGCTGGGCCGAGATGGATGGCTTTCACATGCTGGCCTGGCGTGGATTGCTGGCCGGTTCAATCTTTATCACGCTTTGGTTCATAACCCGGCAAGGCCGGCGCGCAGAAGATATTGCGAACCTGAAACGGCCCTTTGGTCTTGGATTGATCACCTGCCAGTTTTTTAATGCGACCTTGTTCAGTCTTGGCGTATCCATTGCACCGGTGGCCTTGGTGCTTTTGGGCGTTGCCACAGTACCAATATTTGCCGCATTATTTGCCTATATAATCTTGCGCGAGCCGACAGAGACCAAAACTTGGATCGCAATCGGTGCAGTTCTGTGTGGCCTGTCGGTTGCTGTGTTCACGCCTGAAAATGGCCATGTGCAGATCAACATCTGGTCGCTTGTCGGAGCATTGGCCGGTCTTGGTGTCGCTGTGACCCTGTCGATGAGTTTTGTGCTGATCCGACATCAAAAAACCGCGCCTTTTTTATTGGCAATCGGAATAGGCGGGCTTTTGTCTGGATTATTTGGCCTGCTGATGACGGGATTGGGCAACATGACCGATGGGAACATCGGCTACATCATTTTCACCGGTACGATTATTCTGCCAATCTCATTTTTCCTGTTATCTTTTGCCGCACGCTACACGCACGCCTCCAATGTCAGCCTCGCGCTGCTGTTAGAAACGGTTCTTGGGCCGGTTTGGGTCTGGATAGGAACGCCAGAGCGGCCAACACCGATGATGTTATTTGGTGGATTTATTGTGATTTTAAGCCTTTTGACCTATCTTATCGTTATGAGACGCCAAAAGTGATTTAATAAACCGCTGTGATTATATTTGTAGTTTTGGCAAAAGCACCATAAACATACATAATCTTGTGTCTAAAAGTGAGGCTAAAGTGGCTAAATCGTTTTTAAGTGAAGACCTCGTCATCGATGGCAACATCAACAGTAAAGGTGATTTAGAAATAAAAGGATCCGTGACCGGAGATATTAATGCTGGGTCAATTTCCGTGCTGGAACTGGGCAAGGTTCAAGGTGCCGTAAAAGGTCAGGATATTACTGTAAACGGGTCTGTAACCGGTAAAATTGAGGCAGAAGATCTCACCCTGTCAAGTTCGGCTAATGTTTCGGCCGACGTCACATATGGACGTCTTGCTACGGAAAAAGGCGCTCGGATCACCGGCAAACTAGCCCTTAAACCCTAAACAGCCAAACCCGTATTAAACGCAGCTTATGCGGCCTGTAACCTACCTCAGTGGACAGGCTTTAGTTGCCGATGCGTAATGGGTTTATGCCATCACAAAGTTAAATTATGGGTTGAATCGCTTGGCGCAAAGCAAAAACCCAAGTCTCGAGCCCTTGGTAGCGTGCTGCTAGTCTAATCATTTTTGATGATTTTTAAGGCTTTCAACACCTTTGAGAAACCTTTGCATACCACCACTCTTGGTAATTTTTGGAAATTTCTCTCTTGTTTTCATTGAGTAAAATTATGGAAATTCATTAAAACTGGGTTTATACAAAGGTCTCTTTGAGGGCGTCTAGACCTCAGTGAGCGCATTGCGGAAATAAACCATTAGCCAGACCTAAGTTATGCCATCAGCTTTCTCGACCCTCACAACCAGACCTAAAACCCAAGACACAAAGTGAACAAGCTGAAGCCACCCCGCAGCCCATCACACAGCGCTCACCGTGGCCACCATCACCCGCACGGCCGTCTTGAGCGTTTCAAAAGGTTAACTGGGTCCCAGCCAAAACCGAATACAATCGAACTGCAACACATTAACACTCACCCAAATTTCAAATAAACTTTAATTTCTAAACCAATAAAACGCCGTATCTATTTCTAAATAAGAAGAAAATATCATAAAATCATATAGTTGAACCTTTTCAATTAGGTTGAAATTCAATTCCATTGCCTCGCTCTTAAAATATGTTCCGAGTTGAACGCGGCCACGTTTTAGGGCATTCTAAACTCACCAGAAATATCACACCGCAATGGAGTGACTTGATGTCAAACGAACGGCTTATTCGCAAAATTGCAGTTATATTCGTTACTGATGTTGTGGGATTCAGTACCTTAATGGAGCGAAACGAAGCTTTAACTCTAAACAGCCTGCGCGCATGTCGGGCGATTTTGGAAGATCTATTTCAAGAGCATAGCGGACGCATTTTCAATACTGCGGGTGATTCTGTTCTGGCTGAATTTCAAAGCGCCGTTTCAGCGACCATTTGCGCAACAGAATTCCAGAAACTCATACAAGAGCGCAATACCTCTGTCGCGCCCGAGGCCAAAATGCATTTCCGGGTCGGGCTCAACATGGGGGATGTAATCGTCGAAGGCAGCAACCTGTATGGTGAGGGTGTCAATGTTGCCGCCCGGCTTGAGGCGCTCAGCCAAGCAGGCGGTGTCTGTCTGTCTAAAAACCTCTATGATTTTGTCAGTCAAAAAGTCGAACTTTCGTTTAATGATCTTGGTACCCAAAAAATTAAAAATACGCACGTACACGCTTATGACATTGCTCTCGAAGGCATCGCCGCAAGAAATACAGCATCCGCCAAACCCGCTGTGGACAAGGCCACAAACAAGCCCCCGTCGGTTGCGGTTCTGCCTTTTGTGAACATGAGCAATGACCCCGATCAAGAGTATTTTGCCGATGGGGTAACAGAGGATATCATCACAAACCTGTCGATGTGGAAAACATTTCCCGTCATCTCGCGTAATTCCAGCTTTAGCTTCAAGGGTACAGGTACCAAATCCAAAGAAATCGCACTACAACTTGGGGCCCGCTATCTGGTCGAAGGCAGCATTCGCAAGGGTGGAGACAAAGTCAGGATTACCGCCAATCTTATCGATGCAAATGATGACCGACAAATCTGGTCTAAACGCTGGGACCGCCCTTTGGACGATATTTTTGACGTACAGGACGAAGTCTCACAAGAAGTCGCGGCCATGGTTTCACCGACGCTGCGCGGGCAAGAACAAAAACGCGCCGCCAATCACAAGACCGAAAACCTTAGCGCTTGGGACGAATACATCAAAGCCCTCAGCGCCTTTAATGCTGAGGCTGATTTTGAAACGGTCGAAGACTTGTGCCACCGCGCCTTTGCATTGGACAAGCAATTCACCGACCCCTATTTCCTCTATACCAAAGCCCTATTGAAACTACGGTATTCACCACAGGGATATACTCAAAAAGACGTCATCTTCGAAAAATTGTCTCGGGCGGCAAAATTTGTCTATGGTCTCGACCCGGAAAACTCGGCAGCTATCAACTGTATGGTCAACGTGCATTGGATGAACATGGATATCGACCGCACGCTGGCGCTTTCGCAAAAAGCGCTGGACATAAATCCCTATGACAGTAACGCAAACTTCTCAATCTCGGTTGCATATGCTCAAAACGGCGATTTTGAAAGTGGTATCAGACATTTAAACCGGGCTTTTGAACTGGATCCAGTCAGTAAACGCGACTGGACCGTCGCATTGATTATGATGAATATTGGCGCGGACCATCTGGATCACGCGTTGTCACTGGCCAATAATGCTCTCGCTGACCATGCCAGCGACACCCGCTACCTGGGTTTTAAGACCGTCATATTGGGATTGCTTGGCCAAGAGGACGCAGCCGCTGTATGTCTGAGCGACTTTTTGGCCAACAGGCCCGAAATCAACAGCTTGGACGATTACGAAAAGGTCGCACCCGATGCGATCAAGCAAAAAGCGCTGACAGGCATGCGCAAGGCCGGCTTGCATTAAACGGCTGTTCGCGCCAATACGCCTCAACACCGATACGTCTAAGTCGAAATTTGTGCCATTTAGATCAATCAGGACAGGCCAATCATGCTATTGGCCATACGACCAGTGACGGCCGAAACTGATGCCTGCCGCAGCAGAGGCAAACGTTAACGCGCCTTCTAGCAACATTCAGTCGACACGTTCAGTCGGCAGCAGCGCCCTCACGCATTTTTCGTGCAAATATAAAAGACTTAACACACAGAAATACATAGCCTGCGCCGGTCACTGCCATAACCAGCTTTGACAGCCCCGCCCATGGATTTGAAAAAGGCCCGCCCTCAGATGCAAACCCCCGCAAAAAATCCAGACCGCCCAGACAGACGATCAAGCCAAGTGTGACAGCTATATGCATGAAAAGTTTGGTTTTCTCAGGCATTCTAATCGTCATAAACCCCATCACCCCAATGGGCAGACCAAACAGCGCAGGGATCAATGAAGTCCAAGACTCGCTCTGGCCTAGAAGGCTTACCAAAACCGCCCAAACAATCAGGAACGCCCCATAAAATACCGTAACCTGTTCCATGGTCTTACCCATGACTGTAAATTCGCTTTTTTCCATAACTGCTCTCGTTTCTTGTTGTGACCGCCACGACAACATGATCGCCGGGAACCTGCAGAGGTTTGACCCAGACCAACAAGAAGATCAACGGCTGATGTCGTAATCCCGGCATATGCCTAATTTCCAGTCAATGTCGCAGCCAAATAGCGCGTCACGGCACGCTAGAGGTTGGATTTATCAACCTGTTTACGCAGTTTCGGCAAAAGTACGCGGGCATCTTGGCTGAAAGGGTCGATTTGCAGAACCTTTTCATAAGCCCGAATCGCATTACTAAGATCGCCACGCTGCATGTTAATCAAGCCGAGCCCCGATAAGGCGCCAAAATGTCGTGGTTCCCGCGCCAAAACCTCATTTATATCATCTTGAGATCCATTAAAATCGCCCAACACATAGCGTACCGTGGCCCGCTTGTTCCACGCCTCCATAAAATTAGGGTTAAGCGCAATCAAGGCATCAAAAGTCTTTTCGGCCTGAGGGTAGCGCGCCGCATTCATCTGGCTCACCCCGATCTGCATCAACTTTTGCTGTTCTGCATCGGCTGCCGCCCCCGTCCAACGGGCCCATATCTGTGCGATAAGACCCGCCGAGACCGAGCGGCTTTGGCTTTGTGACAGCCTGTCCAACAACGCCTCCGGGGATTGCGCCCACACCGTGCCAACCCACAAATAACTTGTCAAAATGAGAAAGCCCATGATCTGCCGCATTACAACCTCCTGCTTTTGTTCATTAGGGTACTTAGTGCTCAGGATCAAAATAAACAGTGCACAGGGCGAACCCGAAAACGTGGTTAGGGCGCACAGCTAAATGGTTTTTTCATTTAATGACTATTTGGCCGGCATCGGTTGGGCCTATCACGTGCATCACGCACCGCTGCGCAGGCCCCAATCCTTTATTCTGCAATCGTTTTAATCTTTGGGTCCAATTTTCTAGATCTATTTTCTTGGATTTATTTTTCTTTAGGTTTATCTTTTTTGGGTGTTTCCACAATCTCAATGTCCCGGTCTTTGACAATCTGCGCCAGGCGTTCCAGAGAAACCCCATCGTCGTTTTTTTTCTTATCAAACACCGATAAAAATTTTGGGTCTTGCGCCATGACACATCCTTTTCCCTTAAACCAGCAGCTCCCACGCTTTAAGCACCATATCACACTTTAACCCTATGTAATCACAGCGCACAGGACTGGGAAAGAATTATTAACCAGATCCAGCGCAATGCCGATCTTCCAATTCGTCCCCCTTCAAAAAGGCAGAGTGGTCAAGCACGCCGCCCAAAGGTCAACCCGACTACAATCACGGCCTGCCCCTTAGGAAGCGCTAGTATTTTCAAGAACATGCGCTTTATAGAGCGCCTGTATCCTCGCGGTGACAGGTCGGTCGCCGGCTCCAATAGGTTTGCCGTCAATCTCAGACACCGGTGTTTGCGCCCCAAAACTGCCAGTTAAAAACGCTTCGTCGGCGCCATAGGCCTGATAAAGCGAGTAATTGCGTTCAAATACCGGGATTCCATTGGCACGGCACAGATCGATCACTTTCTGGCGGGTCACACCGTTCATGCAATAATCACCGCTTGAGGTCCAAACCTCGCCGCGGCGTACAATAAAAAAGTTACAGGCATTTGTGGTGTTCACAAACCCCAGCGGATCCAGCATCAAGGCCTCATCCGCCCCCGCTTGCTCGGCTTGCAGACAGGCAATCACACAGTTTAATTTTGAATGGCTGTTAAATTTAGGGTCCTGCGATGTTGGTAAACCGCGCACCTGCGGCACCGTGGCCAAACGAATGCCGGCGCTGTGCAAACGGTCTTTGGGTTTGGAATGCTCCATGATGATTACCAGTGTCGGACCGCTGCGCGACAACGACGGATGCTGAAAAGGTTTGGCCTTAATCCCACGGGTCAACATCAGACGCACATGCGCGTCATCGGTCATATTATTGGCTTTGGCGGTCATTGTGAGCGCAGCAAGAATACCCGCCTTATCCATCCCAACCTCAAGGTTGACCGCTTTGCAACTGTTGAAAAACCGGTCCATATGGTCGTCAAAAAACGCCCACTTACCATTATAAAGACGCATCCCTTCCCACATGCCGTCCCCCAGAAGAAAACCGCTGTCATAGACCGACACTTTGGCGTCATCGCGGTGAAAAAGCGATCCATTTATATAGATCTGAATATCGCAATTTCTGACGTCCTCTTCGGCATCATGGGTGGTATTGGTGTCATTGGATGTCATCATGTCGCCGACCTTAAATAGATGCGTCTATAGTGTTTCATCTTCGTGTGTGGTGGCAGTTACCCTAACGATGCCTGCCACGTCGAAAGGTGGTGTGAGCGGCGATAAATCAAGGTATGGACACAAAACCTGACCAGTAGCTACGGTGCCGCCACCCCTAAAGCGCCCCCTCGCCAGCAAAGCGACGATCACTCGTCTGCCTGATGCACTTCGATCACATTGCCATCTGGATCATAGAAAAAAATCTGCCGCCATCCGGCAACAGCGGCATTGCCCCAATCTGAATACTGCACGCCCTGCGCCTCAAGATGGGCTTTAAAAGTGTCCAGATCATCGGTGCGATATGCGATATGCCCATGAGACACCGGATTGACGATATGCCCAGCCCGGAATCCGGCCAACACATCTTTTTGCGCCAGATGCATCTGAATATGGCCATCAGACACGAAAGCAACATCGCCAGAGTAGCCCTTGTTTTTCTCAAGCGTTGGAAGTCCGGCACTTTCTTCAGTCAACCCCAGTACACCACGGTAAAATCCATTCATCTGCTCGACGTTCTGGGTTGATAGGTTGATATGGTGCAATGTTAATTTCATCCCTGACATCCTTGGTAAGCGCAAGCTTGCTTTTTCCTGTCTATAAGGCCCGAAAGCCACCGCCACAAGTATGACCCCGCTCGCGCAAAACGTCCCACTACTAAAGCGCCTGTGTTCGGGTCAGGGCTCATGACCCGAAATGACGGTTGCGGCGCGATAAATTGCCGATCGGAATCTTTGGCAAGATTTACAAAGCGTCTTGCAATACCCGGCAGATGTGCTGCGTTTTTTCGGTCGCAGAATACCTGCGATAACCTTTTATCCTGCGAATATGGCGCGTATTTTATCGCTGTCACAGCCCTTGTCGCCCAATGGGAATTTTGCGTCGGGCAAGTCTTTTAAAAGATCATCCATGCCCTTGAAGTCACTGCACTGGTTTTCTTTCAGTTGAAAGCTGTTACGACTGTGCTGATTGCGGCACAACCCGTGATGTCTTGTTTTCAAGTCACTATTAAAACACCCAACCCGCCTTGGCTCATCGCCCCTTTTCAAGCTCACTCGACGAACGGTCTGCATTGAGGCTGATTGCATCAATTATCCATAAAACGTCATTGGTCGCTTAAGGTTTTAAAAATCTTTACAGATACATCCAAAAACGCCGTTTTCAGGCCGTCGACTGCGCCTATTATACAGGGGTTTGAACGAGCCACACTCTTAAGGGGTATCCCTTCTATTGCCGCCGTTCCTTTGGGAAGAACAGCTTGGCCCGCCCCAGTTGCTCTTAGCTTAACCAATGCAATTCAGACATGAAAATCCTCTTACCATCCTGAGCTGCAATTAATTGAAAAGAAGAGCCACACATGTGTCAAAGGCAGCAACGCGGAGAAAGCCGGCTTTCATTTCGAGGGTCGAGTTGACCTATCATTAGGACCATTGCAAGTTTTGATCTATAAGACATCTCTCCAATAGGAGCGCCATATGACCGAACCTTTGACTTCTGCGCCTATCCTTGAAACGGAACGCCTAATCCTACGCGGCCCGGTCAGAAGCGACCTCTCGGAATTTACCCGGTTCGTCACAAGCTCACCGAGAATGAAGGCACAGGAAGAGACGGTCAGCAATGAAGACGCTTGGTTTCATTTTTTGACAGGTATTGGTCATTGGCAATGGCATGGGTTTGGTTTTTTTACACTTATTTCGCGTGGGGGGCACATTCCGCTTGGTCGTGTGGGGTTGCTTAAACACGCGAACTGGCCCGAAGTTGAGTTGGCATGGCATCTTTTTGAAGGGGCCGAGGGCAACGGGTACGCGACTGAAGCTGCGCAAGAAATTCGTTCTTGGGCCTATCAAAGCCATGGCCTAAATCAACTGGTCAGCTACATACATCATGGGAACCGTCGGTCGCAGGCCGTTGCAAAACGTCTCGGAGCAGAGACGGATGGCAGTCGCGCTGATCACGAACCAGACGCTGAGATTTGGCGCCACCTAGCTGTGAAATGATAAATCTGTGTCCTCTCAAACTTCGAACTGCATTTTAAGTATATTTAATCTGGGCTCTGATCCGGTTCCCAACTATTTTCACCAGTTCCGAGGCCCCGACCCTAGACCCAGCCCTGATCCTAACCCCGACAGTGCGATCGATACGGTCTTCAAAATATCACGGAACAGTAAAATATAACAGAACAAGTGGCCCGGAAACAGCAAGGTCATAAGCTTTCACAGGCACAGCGCTAGATTATAAAAGCCTCACAGAAGCAGTTTTACTGCTCGTATGCGTCTTTCAGCGCCCAATAGGCTTTGGTTCCGGTCAGTTTCTTGCTGAACTCGGCGTAGTTCCAAGGCGTTTTGCCATCTTTGGCCAGAGCGGTTGCATCTGCATTAAATTCCAGCAAAACCAGCACTGCTTTTGGATCGCCCCGCCATACCGCCTTATGCAGCGGTGTCCAACCCTGTCGGCTGCGGGCATTTACATCGGCCCCGGCCTCCAACTCACTGCGAAGATCTGCGAGGTCAGCCGTTTTCCACCAGCTGTCATCACACAGCTTTGGACAGGCCGCCGTGACAGATGCCGCTTTGGCTGCCAGCAGGGCAATATAACCCGGCGTTCCTTTCAGGTTTTCATTTTCCTTAGCCAGATCCACGGGTGTCTGTCCGTCAATCCCGATTATAGTGGTATCTGCACCCGCCTCCAGCAAGCCGACAATAATTTCTGAACTGCCGGTCAAAACCGCCCAATGCAACGGTGTATGTCCATAATTATCCACATCATTGATGCCAATATTTGTTGTGAGCAACGCCAAAACCACATCCGGAACCCCAAAGCCCGCCGCCCAGTGCAACATGGTCGAGCCCCCAAGATCGCGGTCGCTCATATCAAGCCCTCTGTCCAACTCGACGATGATGTCATTTACTTTAGCCTTTTGCCACCATTCTTGTTCACACAGTTTGGTACATTGCCCCCAAACAGGGGCTGCCGTCAGGATCGGTAGGACAAGTGAGAAAGCCAACAGGCGCTGTTTCATAGGGTGTCTCCGGCGTAACCAGCGGGGCATAAACCCGTCAGTCGAATGTTTTCATAAGACTATACATACGCAGAACCCGTCGATGTCGCAATATTAATCAGGTCAACCCACCGCGCCAGTGGACCTTATCCCCGGTGAATTGTCTCCGGATTTGGGCTGTGTATTGACGCCCGATTGGGCACAGACCGCCAACTGTCAACGCCAGTGCAGATCGCAAAGCCCTCACAGTGTGGCGGGGGGCCCGCGCCAACAGTATCTGCGCCTTTATAACACGCGGTCGCGCGGTGGCAGCCCTGAAAAGAAATCCATCAGGTTATCCACCACCCGAAAGCCCATTGCCTCGCGGGTTTCGCGGGTAGCACTGCCCAAATGAGGCAGCATCACAAGGTTATCACAATCGCGCAGTTTTGACGATATATGCGGTTCACCATCAAAGACATCCAATGCAGCGCCACCGATGGTCTCGAACCATAAGGCCTGCGCCAAGTCGTGCTCATTGATAATTTCGCCACGCGCAGTATTGATCAAAAACGCGTCGGGTTTCATCAATTCAAGCTGAGCACTGCGGATCATATGGCGGTTGGCCGCTCCTCCGGGGCAATGCAGAGAGACAAAATCGCAAAGGGGCATCAGATCTTCTATACTATCGACCTGAGTTGCATTGCACTTGGCCAATATGTCTGCTGCGACCGGGCTGCGGTTTTGCACAATAATCTTCATACCAAAGCCGTGATGGGCCCGCTTTGCCATTTCCTGACCGATCCGACCATATCCGATCACACCGAGTGTTTTGCCAGAAACTTTCGTGCCCACCAGATGGGTCGGGCGCCACCCTGTCCAAGCATTATCGCGAATCTCACGGGCCCCCTCTGCGGCACGGCGCGCCACCATCAACAAAAGTGTCATCGCCAGATCAGCCGTACACTGCGACAAAACATCAGGGGTATTTGTCACAGTAATATTGTGACGAGCCGCAGTTTCGGCATCAATATGACTGTACCCGACTCCATAATTTGCCAGAATTTTCGTGCGTAACTTCGGCACATCCATCGCCTCTGATGACAGCGTATCAGTCACTGTGGGCAGAACGGCATCATAAGACGACAGCGCCGTACGAAACTCTTTAAGACTAAGCGGCTTATCGCTTGTGTTAAGTACGGCATCAAAGTGCTCAGTCAGCCTTGCTTCCACTGCGGCAGGCCAGCGACGGGTGACAAGAATGCGTGGTTTCATCCCGTGATACCCTCCAATCACATAACACTAGCGATGGTTTCACCCATCACCGTTGGATTCGCTGCAACAGTCACCCCGGCGGCTGTGAGAATTTCAACTTTTTCAGAGGCACTTTCGCCAAAAGCGGAAATAATCGCTCCAGCATGTCCCATAGTCCGCCCCTTTGGCGCCGTCATACCCGCTACATAGGCCACGACGGGCTTAGTGATATGCTCCCGAATATAGTGCGCGGCCTCCGCCTCCTGTGGTCCACCGATTTCACCAATCACTGCAATGGCGTGGGTGTCATCATCCTCCTCAAAGTGTTGGAGAATATCTTTAAACGAAGATCCGTTGATTGGATCCCCACCAATCCCGACAGACGTCGACACCCCGATTCCAAGGTCTTTTAGCTGTGCGGCCGCCTCATAGCCCAAAGTTCCCGATCGTCCAACAATACCAACGTGACCCGGCAGATAGATATGGCCCGGCATAATCCCCACAAGTGCCTTGCCGGGGCTAATCGTACCTGCGCAATTGGGCCCGGTTAAAATCATGCGTTTTTCACGCGCATAGCGCATCATATAGCGTTTCACCGCAATCATATCCTGCGCTGGAATACCGTCAGTGATACATACGCAATACCCAATCCCCGCATCCGCAGCCTCCATGATGCTATCTGCGGCAAATGGAGGCGGCACAAAAACCAGACTGGCGTTAGCACCGGTGTCGGCGACAGCTTCTTTCACGGTGTCAAAAACCGGCACACCCTCTACGGTTTGACCGCCTTTACCCGGCACCACACCACCGACAACATTTGTTCCATACTCAATCATGTCTTTGGTATGGAACCGCGCCATCCGACCGGTAATGCCTTGCACCAGAACCCGTGTATCGCGATCGAGAAAAATACTCATTGGGCGATCCTTATATTTGTATTTTGTTTCAGATCATTCTGCCATGAAACGACCACGCGCTCAGCAGCCTCCATCAAGGTATTTGCCCGGATGATAGGCAGCCCAGATTGCGCCAGTATACGCTGTCCCTCCTCCACGTTTGTTCCGGCCAACCGGATCACCACAGGCACCTCGACGTTCACTTCTTTCAGCGCCTGAACAACCCCCGCAGCTACCCAGTCGCAGCGGTTTATACCAGCAAAAATATTGAGCAGCACCGCCTGCACATTTTGATCTGACATTACCAGCCGGAACGCTTTAGCCACCCTTTCTGGTGTCGCTCCTCCACCGATATCGAGAAAATTCGCCGGCTCTCCACCCGCCAGCTTAATCGTATCCATCGTCGCCATAGCAAGGCCTGCGCCATTGACAATACAACCAATATTTCCCTCGAGTCCGACATAGGAAAGACCCCGATCCGCAGCGCGGCTCTCGCGTGGATCTTCTTGGCTTTTATCGCGCAGTTCGGAGATTTGCGGATGACGAAACAAAGCGTTATCATCAAAAGTCATCTTGGCATCCAGCGCCAAAATGCGTTTGTCGCTGGTGATCACCAGAGGATTAATTTCGACCATCGTAGCATCTAAGTCGGTGAACGCACGATAGCAGCTTTTAAGCGTCCGAACCATCTGCTGTATCAAGTTTGGCTCTAATCCCAGCGCAAAGGCAATTTCCCGCGATTGAAAATCAAGCAAGCCAACCGCCGGGTCAATGGTTGAGCGTACTATACTATCCGGCCGTTCTTCGGAAATTTCCTCAATTTCCATCCCACCTTCGCGACTGGCAACCACCATCACTCGCTGGGACGAACGGTCTAGAACAAAGCCTAAATAAATTTCGCGGTCGATCGCAACAGCCGCTTCGACATAAACGCGGTAAATGCCCTTACCTTCGGGAGATGTCTGGTGAGTGATCAGTTTCTTACCAAACATATTTTCACAGGCGGTCTGGATCTCATTTTCGGTTTCACATATCTTGACCCCGCCGGCTTTGCCACGACCACCAGCATGGACCTGCGCCTTCACCACCCATTTATCGCCTCCGAGTTCACGGGCCCGATAAGCCGCTTGCTCGGGGCTATAAGCCAAAGCACCTTGGGCAACCTGAACACCAAATTTTGCGAGCACATCCTTGGCCTGATATTCATGAATATCCACAATGAAAATCCTTTCTGTCAGGATTTATTGCGCAGCCATTAAAATGTGCTCACCGTTTTCGCGATAAAACGTCTCAGCCGCTGACACGCCAGAACCGGCAACAATAGGGATGCCGACATCCTGCATCGCCATTTCAGCCCCAGCAATAGCGCTGATTAACATTAATTCGTTGAGATCCCCGAGATGACCGATCCGAAACAACTTTCCGGCCATCTGTGAGAGGCCCGCGCCAAGACTGAGCCCATAGCGGTGATAAGCGCGGGATATGACCTCATTTGCATCATAGCCCTTAGGTACCATGATCGCGCTAACCGTATCCGAGTGCCATTCCGGGCCCTTGGCGCAAAGTTCAAGGCCCCAAGCTGCGACTGCACACCGCACACCCTCAGCAAGAAACCGGTGGCGGGCAAAAATGTTGTCCAAACCCTCGTCAAGCATCACATCAATCGAGGCCCGCAAGCCGCGCAACAATGTCATCGGCGGCGTATAGGGAAAATATCCAGTCGCATTGGTGGCAATCATATCTTTGAAATCGAAATAACACCGGTGCATCCGCGCAGATGCCGACACCTCAAGGGCTTTCTGGCTGGCGGCAAGGATCGCCAAACCCGCCGGCAACATAAAGCCCTTTTGCGATCCAGAGACAGCCAGATCGACGCCCCATTCATCCATCCGAAAATCAACCGACCCGATCGAGCTCACGCCATCCACATACAGCAATGCAGGATGCTGCGCCTCATCCATCGCCCGCCGCAGCGCCGCAATATCTGATTGAACACCTGTGGCGGTTTCATTCTGGGTCGCCAGAACTGCTTTGATCTCATGGTCGCTGTCAGCCGCCAGAATGGCGCCGAACTGGTCCACCGGAATCCCCGTGCCCCAAACACAATCTACCACTTGCACATCAAGCCCCAACCGTTGGCACAGATCAATCCAAAGATGTGAGAATTGCCCGAACCGTGACGCCAGCACTTTGTCACCGGGGTTGAGGGTGTTGGTAATCGCCGCCTCCCAGCCGCCAGTCCCTGAGGCGGGAAATAGAAAAACTTGACCCGTGTCGGTTTTGAACACTTTCTTCAAGTCCGCAAACAACGGCAAAGTGAAGGCAGGCAGATCAGGGGCGCGATGGTCCTCCATCGGGATGTCTATCGCTTTGCGTACAGCCTCTGGGACGTTTGTGGGCCCCGGTACAAATAAACTTTTGGGTCCGGCCATAAGTATTTCCTCCTCTAGGCATGCCAGCAATCGAGCATGCGGTCCGACACAATTTCATCTGAGGAAATTACAAATCGACAAATTGCGCAATATCAGTTACTACTGCTTATGGGCGGCTAATAGTATGGGAAAATTCCTACTCTTTTAGGTAAGTATGCGGTTGTATACCAAGTTGACCCCTATCTCTATGGGTAGTTTTCTTGAATTTGGACTGAATTTAGATGATCAAACAAAACCTAGAACCGATCAATATCATGCTGGCAGACAACAATCCGTTGATCCTATCGGGCATGTCAGATATTTTTGATCGCGATCCGCGATTTTCTCTGGTGGCCACGTCCGCCACTGCAGAGGGATTTTTGGGCATGGTGATGCGGGTCCCGGTTGAGATCGGGGTCATTGATTGGCAATTGCCAGTGTTGGGCGGTGCCAAGCTCATTGAGGTTTTGCGCGACCAAGAAAACGCCCCACGCCTCGTCATTTATGGCGATGACACCCCCGACTTGCCCCGACTGGCGATGACAGCTGGCGCTGCGGGGTTTGCACCCCGATCCGGCGACATCGAGGTTTTGCTATCGACCTGCATCCAGGTTGCTGCCGGAAAAATGGTCTTTCCATTTCTCGATATTCGCGACCTGCAAAACGACCCGATCCAGCAATTATCGCGCCGCGAACGCATGATCCTAGAAGCGTTGTCCAAGGGGATGACAAATCGCGAATTGTCCACCGAGTGTGGCATCTCGATCAACACGGTCAAATTTCACCTGTCAAACCTGTTCGATAAACTATCGGTGCGCAACCGCACCCAAGCGATCGCGTTTTACTATTCATCGCGTTTATCCAATGGCGCCGGAGGCTCTTCAAAATTCTAATTTTGCACCAGCAGTATTGATGCAACCTAAACCATCTTGACAGGATGAATTTTACCACATTTGTATGCTCCCCTCGATTATAGCAATAAAATTAGGAGCGTATAAAATGAGTTTTCAGCCTATTGAACAAGCCCCGGGACGGCTTAATCGCAGCGAATTAGCAATCCCTGGTAGCCAACCGCAAATGTTTGAAAAAGCAGCGAAATTAGACGTCGACGTGATCTTTTTAGATCTTGAAGATGCCGTTGCACCCAATGAGAAAGAACAGGCCCGAAAAAACATCATAAAAGCACTGAACGAGATTGATTGGGGCAACAAATCCATGTCTGTTCGAATCAACGGATTGGACACGCACTACATGTATCGCGATGTGGTCGACGTCGTCGAACAGGCCGGTGAACGGCTTGATTTGATCATGATCCCCAAAGTCGGCACCGCCGCAGATGTCTATGCGGTCGACATGATGGTGACCCAAATTGAAGCGGCAAAAGGCTATAAAAAACGTATCGGGTTTGAACATATTATTGAGACGGCTCTAGGCATGCAAAACGTCTCTGAAATCGCGGCCGCGTCACCGCGTAATGAGAGCCTACATTTCGGTGTTGCAGACTATGCCGCCTCGACCCGTGCGCGCACCACAATCATCGGCGGCGTAAACGAGGATTATTCCGTCCTGACCGACCCCGCAAAAGATGGAAGCCGCGAGGTCCATTGGGGCGACATGTGGCATTATGCACTGGCGCGTATGGTGGTGGCCGCCCGGGCCAACGGGTTGCGTCCGATCGATGGCCCGTTTGGCGATTTCTCTGACCCTGACGGCTATCGTGCCGCGGCAAAACGGGCTGCGGTTTTAGGTTGTGAAGGCAAATGGGCCATCCACCCCAGCCAAGCGGCGCTGGCCAATGAGGTGATGAGCCCCTCGGATAGCGAAGTGGACCGCGCAGAGCGTATTCTAAAAGCCATGGCCGACGCAGAAAAAACCGGCAAAGGTGCGGTCTCGCTGGATGGACGGCTGATCGATTACGCCTCAATTCGTCAAGCCGAAGTACTGATCGAAAAGGTCAAGCAAGTCGCGACGGCCTAGACCCCGGTTAAATACTACCCCGAGTGGTTCGTGAAACCGCTCGGAACTAAACGATTAGCATTGCATTTCAAGTTATTGTTATATATTAATAATTCAAACATTTTCTTTTAAAGCAAGTCATCAAAATCGTTTTCCTAAAGAACCGACGCGGCTTGTGCGTTTCTGGAATCCCTACGACTGACAAGAGCAAACACCACCACCGATCCCAAAACGATCATACCACCTATGACCTCGTGTTTACTTAAGGTCTCGCCAAGCACGATCCACGGCCATAGCGGTCCCAACACGCTTTCGATTAGCACCAAAATACTAACCTCGGCCGCAGGAACATAGCTGGCCCCCCAGGTCACGAACGCAATACCAATCCCAATGCTGAACGCGCCCATAAACAGGCTTATACCCATATCAAACCCGCCCACACTCAGGCCAGTGCCGAAAATCAACGACAGCACCAACCCGATCGTAACGGCAAAAACACCCCCTGCAAAAGTCCCCCCCAGCACATCGGTTTTGCCGCTGCGCCGCGCCAGAACCAACATAACTGAAAAGCTAAGCGCCGAAACAAGCGCCATAATGTTGCCAAAATTGCGATCCAGCGCAACGCCTTCCCTGATCATAACCGCAACCCCGATACTGGCAGCAACCATCACCATCCAAGTCATCGGATGGGGTTTTTCACCAATCCACACCCAGCCAAGAATCGCCGCCATGAATGGGCTCGAAGTCAGAATAAACAAGGTGGATGCCACCGAAGTATACAGCATGGCAAAGACATAAGTCGTAAAAGCAATCGCCAGAGCCGCCCCCATAACCATATCCGTCCGGTCGAGACTTTTGACAAAATCCACCGGCCCCGTCCGGCGGCGCAGGCAACAGATCAGGCCAACCATCAGGCTCAGACTGATCGAACGGTAAAATAATATCTGGAACCCATCGGCCGCCTCAACCAAACGCATGCAAAGCCCGATGAAGCTCATGCAGGTTCCCCCCAGTAAAATGAGGTACATCGCGGATTGTTTTTGCATAATTGACCAGCACCTTTCTTCCAGCGCAGGGTTCACAGATAGCATCTCACCGAAGTTAAACCAGCGCAAAATGCAGAGGTTGGAAATCAGCCTACTGTACCGGATCACTCTATTAAAAGTTTCTGTTCGATGTGAGCCGTTGACTTCCCGCAGAGTATCGCTTGTCAGTGACGGGCATTGCCTCGGCTTTGCTTTCAAGATAGCTGCAGAGCCAACAGGCAATGTATTGGCTGCTGTGGGACCGGAAGATAAAGCAGCCAGTGGAAAGAGGAAAACAGATGGCAAAAACCAGAGTGGCTATGGAATTGGGGATGGGCAGCTCGCTGCGACATGGCGATTATACCCAAGCTGCAGTTCGGGCGCTGAAAGACGCGCTGTGGCATAATTCACTAAGCATGGCCGAGGCGTTCGGCTTTGCCAAAGAAGCGATGATTGTCGACGTGGAAATTGCCGTACAACACCCCGATCAAGTCGACACAGCAACCGTAAAAGCTGTCTTACCCTATGGAACAGGGACGGTCACAGTCACCCACGGCGGATTGGACATCACCAAACCCACCCGAAACAGAGCGGCAGGAACCTCGGATAAAACAATTATCGCCCATGCCGCCGTTTTGGTTTCATTTGATATGGAGCGTCAAACATCGGCGCCCACCACCGCAGGAGCCCGCGTATGACCCGTCTTATTCTCGAACTTGGCGCCGGCAATGACCTATACGGCGAGGATTACACCAAAGCCGCCTGCCGCGCGGTGCAGGATGCGCTGCATCACAGTTCGCTGACGCTATTTCGCACACTGAATCTTGCGCATGGCGACATGCAGGTCAACGTCACCATCGGGGTCCAGCGCCCTGAGCGTGTGGATGCTGCTGTTGTGGCTGCCGGACTGCCCCGTGGCAAGGCCATTGTTACGGTGGTGCACGGGGGACAGAATGTGACCGATCCTGACAGTGGCAGCGTGTCGGTCATCGCCTCGGCAGCGGTCGAGGCCTGTCTTGATCTTAACCCAAACGACTGGCAACTCAGCCCTACCTAAACACGCGCCCCCATAAAAAAGCGGCCCCTTGTAAGGGACCGCTCAAAATCCGACATACCGGTTGGAGAACTTAAGACGCGCCTTTGCCTTTTTCAGTGGCGTTCACCAAACAGGCCATATTGCCATAGGGGTGTTTGTTGTCGTGCATCAACTGATGCGCGTGACCAATCTCATCAAAGCTAAAAGTCCCCGACAGGCAGGGATCAACCTTGCCTGCAAGAACCAGCTCGTTCACCGCTTCGGCCTGCACATCATTTGCCAAATGCGAACCCTGCAGACGCTTTTGCATCATCCAATGATAACGCAGATCCATGGTAATGTTATAGCCGGTGGTGCCGGCACAAATGACCACCATGCCGCCCGTTTCACAGACAAAACCAGAGGTTGGCAAAGTGGCTTCACCGGGATGCTCGAACACGATCTTCGGGTTCTTGCGCTCGCCAACAGCTTCCCAGATGGCTTTACCAAAGCTGCGCACGCCGCCCATCCAGGTTTTATACTCTGGTGACGCTGTATCAGGCATTGGCCCCCAATGGTCAAAATCCTTGCGGTTGATCACTCCGACAGCACCCTTATCAAGACAGAATTGGCGTTTATCTTCCTCAGAGATCACTGCAACCGCCCTGCCGCCCAACGCTGAAACAATCTGCAACGCCAGAGCGCCCAAGCCGCCGGCGGCGCCCCAAACCAGAACCACATCGCCTTTTTCAACCGTATGCGGTGCCCAGCCCATCAACTGACGATAGGCCGTTGAGGCGCACAGCATATAGCACCCGGCCTCTTCCCATGTCAGATGCGCGGGCTTTTTCTTGATCTGATGCGATTGCGCCCGGGCAAATTGGCAATATGAGCCATAGTTGGTTTGGTAACCCCAGATCCGCACCGACGTTGCCAGCATTGGGTCTTTGCCAGACAGCACCCAAGGATCCTCAGGCTCCCACCAGCCAGAGTGGACAACAACTTCTTCGCCGATCTTCACATCGTCAACGTCTTCGCCAACCGCCCAGACGATGCCAGATGCGTCTGATCCACCTGCGTGAAAATCTTCCGGTTCGCCCTTTTTCTGGCGATCTTTGATCACATCCACAGGAAAGCCCAAACCGGCCCAGACATTATTATAGTTGATACCCGTGGCCATCACATAGACCAAAACGTCTTTTGGGCCTATTTTGGGGGTGTCAATCACTTCGCGCCGCCAGGATTTCGTTGGCTCGCCAAAGCGATCCTGACGAACCACAAAAGCGTGCATTTTTTCCGGCACTTCACCCAGTGGCGGCATGTCACCCAGATCATAAAGCTGTTTGGTCGTCATAATTTACTCCTCAGAAAACCCAAATATTCTGCTCCAATCCTGTGCCAAACAAGCCACGTGATTACAAGAGTCAAACGCAACAAACCGGAGGGGCAAAAACCCCAAAACTGCAGACTACGTTACGTCATTTTTGTCAGCTCGCGGCCACAACTGGCCCCAGCAAGGCCACAAACAACCCAATCGCATATTCTAACCCCGGAGATCGGACCCGTTTTTGGGCAAGCTACACCCTGCGCCTTCTTAGACGCGGCCAGCCGCTGACACAAGATCGGCACGCCGCAGTCGGTATGAAACGGTGGGCGCCTTGACCGGACGCGCGGCCGACCCACCAAGAGCCGACCCAGTTTTGACGAAACCCAATTTTTGCAAAATACGGCCCGATGCGGGATTGTCGGCAAAATGATCCGCCGTCACCTCAGTCAGAGCAAACCGCGCAAAGGCCCATGGCAAAAATGCCATCATTGCCTCGGTCATCAAGCCCCGACCCCAATAATGCTGGTCCAGAAAATACGCTGTGCTGACAGGGGTGCCCCCCAGCCCAACCGAGCCGATCAAGGTCCCATCCGGCACATAGACGCCAAAGGAAAAACCCACACGTCCACGCCACCGACGCTGTTCAATCCAGCGCAAGACATCTACCTCGGGCCACGGCGAGGCAACCGAGGCCATCATTGGCGCCACGCGGTCGTTGCCAGCAATGCGCGCCAAATCGGTGGCATCCGCAGGGCGCAAGGGACGCAAACGCATTCTAGGCGTGGCGATCTCGATCGGGTTAACTGCGTGCCACTGTTCGGGGGTTAACACCATCTGGCGCGCGTCAACCAAAGCCTCGCGCGCGCAACTTTTGATCGCAACAACCCCGACAAGGCGCGAAAACCCCAAGCTGTGCAACAGCGCCGCAGAGCGGGTGTTACCAATCATGTAAGATGTTGGCACTGGCGCGGCATTGGGGTCCTTAAAATATGCTGCCAATACCGCCTGCGCCGCCTCGCGCATCAGCCCCTGCCCCCAACATCTCGGATCAAGCCAGAACCCCAGCTGTGGATCGCGCCCAATCATCCCAACCAACCGGTCTGCGTCCAAAATCGCCCAGATGGCAGACCCTTTTTCCCGAACATTGGCAATAAACTCTAACGCATCAGCCCGCGTGTAGGGGAACGGCACCGGCGATACCCACTTGCTGATTTCAAAATCATTCAAAATGGCCGTGATAGCGGTTGCATCTGAGGCCACAGGCGGCCGCAGTTGCAGCCGTTTGGTCGTCAATGCAGCGACCGGTTCGACCCCGCTCATGGGATCAACTTGATGGTATAGGTCCGGGTCGGCACATTTTCGCCCCGCGCCACGCTAGAGATTTCAGCATCGCCAAGATAGCTAAAGCGGGATTTGCTTAAAACCCGTGCCGCGGCGAGATTGTCGCGAAACACCGCTGCGAAAATCGTCGTATTCATCATCGGATTGGTATCAATCAAGGCCTGCACTGCCTCAGAGGCAAGGCCGGTGTTCCAGAACGCCACAGCAATCCAATAGCTCAATTCGGATTATCGCGGTCAAGACGTTTCAGGCTGATAACGCCCATCAGATCAGGGTGCGTAGATTTGCTGCCGTCAATCGCCCAGATATCCTCGTCCCGCGTTGTCCCCATGGCCCGCTCTATAAACGCCGCAGTCGCACCGGGCGGCAACGGATGAGCAATCCGCGACGTCATACGCGCAATCCGTAAATCGGCGCTGTGCAGGGCAATCTGGCCCGTATCCGAGACGCGTAAAGGACGCAGATCAAATCTTTGCGCATTGATCATTGGTTGATCGGGAAATAAATCTAATGACATCAAAATCCTCCCTCAAAAATGGCTATTAAAACAAACAAAACGGTTAACCCAGCCAGGGTCCACATCAAGTATCTTTCATAGGGTGTGCCCGACACATGCCGGGCAATCCGGTCACCAAAGTAAGTCCAGATCGGGTGGCAAACCGCCTGAGTCGCGAACAAACACAGCGCGATTGTTACAGTGGCCACCAGCGCCGATGTCCCTGGGGCCACAAAACTGGTGAAGCCGGTCACAATCATCGCCCAAGCCTTTGGGTTCAAAGGATGCACAGCAAGCCCAGCGAAAAACCCAGGCGCCTCCGCCGCGGCCGCGGCAGGATCAAGGCGCATATTGGCAACCCGCCAAGCCAACCAAAAAATATAACCCGCAGAAACATATTTCAAAGCAACAAACAGCCACGGGGCAGTTGCAGCCAAGCCCATAAGTCCGAACCCAATCGGCCATATAATCAATTGCTTACCAAAGGCGACACCGGCAACAAACGGCAATGCGGCGCGAAACCCATAGCGCGCACCAGTGGCAAGAAGCGCCATATTGGCTGGACCGGGCGTCCCGACCTGAGAGACCGCAAACACCAAAAAGCTAAGCACCCAGACATCCATCAATGCGACCCTCGTGTCACCGCGCAGGCGACTGTGGAAGGTGTAATGCGCGAGTAAGAGACCGACAGTTGCCCTGCCATGCTTTCGGTATTGTGGAATCTATTCGCAGACCGCTTGCCACGAGCTCTGACAGTAAAATGCACGACATTGTCCTTTCTGCAGGTCGGCGCCACCCCTGTCATATCCCCCCGCGATCCAGAACAGCAAAGAGGGACCGACGCCAGCGCCGATCCCTCTTAATTCTTACATCGTAAAGGTCGGGTTACTCTGCGGCGTCCGCCATAGGAATGACCGAAATAAAGGTCCGGCCTTTAAAACCTTTACGAAATTTTACATTGCCTTCGACAGTTGCAAAGATCGTATGATCCTTGCCTTCGCCAACGCCTTCGCCCGGCCACCATTTATTGCCGCGCTGCCGGCAGATGATGTTGCCCGGCATGGCGTGCTGCCCGCCAAAAAGTTTCATGCCAAGGCGGCGCCCTGCTGAGTCGCGCCCGTTGCGGGATGACCCGCCTGCTTTTTTATGTGCCATGGGTGTTGCTCCTTACTTCGCCGTCAGTTCTTTGGCCTGAGCGATCCAGCCTTCGCGCTCAATCCGGCCCTTAAATGACAATTCCTCGTCAATTTTGGTTACGTCAGCTTCGGTCCAAGCCGCAACCTGTTCCAAAGACGTCACGCCTGCGGCCATAAGCTTTTTCTCCAGCGCCGGGCCAACACCAGACAGCTTTTTCAAATCACCGCCCGCAGCCGCCTTACCGGCCTTTGGTGCTGCCGGTTTGGCTTCGGTGGCTTTCGCTGCGGCTGGTTTGGCTTCGGTGGCTTTCGCTGCGGCTGGTTTGGCCGTTTTCGTCTTGGATGCTGGCTCAACAACCGCCGCAATGGCAGACGCGCTAACAGAACCGGCGCCCAACGCAGCTTTCACGCCGGACTTATCCGCACCGCTGTTCAGGATTTCGGTCACCCGTACCAATGTAAGTTTCTGACGGTGGCCTTTTGTACGCTGCGAGCTGTGCTTACGGCGCCGTTTGACAAAGTTGATAACCTTGTCACCTTTAACTTGATCGATCACTTCGGCCTGCACTGCGGCGTCTGCCACGAAGGGCGCGCCAATCACCGGTGCGTCACCGCCAAGCATTAAAATCTCATTGAACTGGATTGTTTCACCAGCATCAGCAGCCAATTTTTCGACCCGGAGCATATCGCCGGATTGAACTTTATACTGCTTGCCACCAGTCTTCAGGACCGCAAACATCGTCATTTCCTTCATCAATCTCGCGTCTTTTGGTCCCCAACAAGGTGTTTCGGCCTAAGCCACCACGGACAGCGCGCAGTTTTCTGCGTATTTTCTCTAAAAAGGTCGACCACAGCCAACCCTAAGTGGAGCATGCTTCATAAGCGTCTCGTCCGCCCTGTCAAGTGTCTTTCCACCGCCTAGAGATTTTGGGTCTGCAAAGCTTGGCCCGTTGTCAGCCCAAGAGCATAAAAGATCTCGGCAAACATTTGGTCAAAACTGGCGAACAATGCCTTGTTCATTTGTTGGCCTGCCCCGGTCGCAGACAGCGCCGAATATTCCGCTAGCACTGAATTATCTAGCGGGGCATAGGCCATCCATAGGAAGGCATGCAGCCATTCACTGGTATCGGAACGTGTCTCTGCTTCGGTAGCCCAAACCTCTTCTATAATCTCCCGGTCCGACATCTCTAGCGCGCCACTTTCCCGCAAACCCCGATAATATGAAAAGCTGGCGTGCAACGCACTTTCGACATTTGCCGCCACCATATCATTCCTGCTGATAAAGGTCGCGACCAAATCCCGACGCGTATCGGACGCGTCACCACTGGCACGATAGACCGACCGTGCCGCATCTTCTATGCTGGCATCGCTCATTGCTTGGCGCGCTGACACCTCAAGGGCCACAAGACGCTTGCCGTCCGTACTGGTCAGAAATGCCAGAACATCTGACATATCCGCGTCGCCCAATTCGCGCGCAAAATGCGCCGCCACCGTGGCTTTCATCCAATTGACATCGTAGATGGCATCCAGATCACGTCGCCACGCCACCGCTGCTGTGGATGGCAAGAATCCACCCGTCACATCGACGGCTTGGGCCAGCCCCTCTTGGCGCATCACTTCAATAATATCCGATAGTGCCAGCGCGGCTAACACAGCTTGCGCTGTTTCAGCCTGCACTATTTCGATCTGTGTTTTTTCAGTTTGGCCAGACTCGGCCAGAACCAATGGCCCGGCAAACAGCATGCTGCAAATTAATAGCGCTCTTAGTAAGATATTCATGATCATTCACCCTCCAAAACTATGTCCCGGCATCTTAGCTCCGGTCTGTTTAAACCGGAAGATAATCTTAAAGAATGGTTAAGATCTTCGGTTTCGAGCCTAGAAGATCAAGAGCCAAGGATGGCAGGTTTCTAGTTGAACTGCGCGGCATTCAACGCCCAATAAGCCGGCGTACCCCTGATCCAAGGATTGGTTTTGGCAACGTCAAACGCGACCCTGCCGTCACCTGTTCGAACCCGACCATCTGCCCCCGCCTCGAGTAAAATCATCACCTCTTTATACCGTCCATGCGCCGCCGAGACATGCAGTAAAGGCACGCCCAAACCGTCTGTGACGTTCACATTCACCCCGGCAGAGACCAAGCTGGAAAACGCCTCGACATTGCCAGCCTTTAAGGCCCAGAATATCGGTGTCTCACCGAAAAATCGGTTGGGCGTATCAGCCTCGGCACCGGCTTCAATCAAGCCTTCGATATGTTCAGACCGACCATAGGCCGCTGCCCAGTGCATCACACCATTGCCGTACACGTCCTTTTGTGTATCGATATGGGCCTGAGCCGCCAATTCGGTGTTCACGTCTTCAATGGTGGCCAATGTCCAAAAGTCTTTGCTGCATAGACGTTCGCAAGCAGAGGCCATAGTCACAGAAGACAACAACAAACTTACCAGTAAGATCAATCGCATGATACTTCCCTTCGAATCTCATCGCACCACTAAATCATAGCAAATTGACACGATATGCCAACTGTTGCCGATATCGAAGCATTTGGCAGACGTACACCACATCGCAAAATATAGCGGGCAATACCGCAACAAAGCCGCATCAGTCGGCAATCTGACCCGTCAATTCTATGGCAAACGGTCAGTTGGCTGGTATTTGCCGCTCTATCTAGACTTATAAGTCTTTCATACCGTCGGCTATATGGATCGCGACCGTCAACCAACGCAAAATTCAAATTGGCCCGACAAAAATGCTTAACCTCAGCAAATCCAGTCTTCGAAACGAAACCTTTCCAGCAGGTACCGCGCGTAAGTTTCGAGACCAATCATGACCTCTGAAGCAACGATGTAGTCTTCGTGCACAGGGCGCTTGAATTTTCAGATTGCCCGGCAGCTTTACTGACGAGGCAACGTGTTGCAAAGGCCAGAGTGGACCGCTCGTGTCTGCCATATAAGCAGATGATTTGTACAAAAATTCAAAAAATGCACAAGAAAGGACCAGAAAAATTCAGATGCAAAATCCGAGTTTGATTGCCAGCACAACATTTACACCGAACAAAAACCCCCGCCCGAACATGCATGGTGACCCTTTGATATGGCGCTCAAGCAAACCTCTAGAACATCTCAGTTTGACCTTACGTCATCTTGTGTTAAAAGTCTTTGGATTCGATGTACCAGCTCTTTTTTGCTTGGCGTCCGTGGGTGAGCAAAGTACACGTGAACCTCATAGATTGATCATCTGACCCGTAAAACGGTTGGGCGCCATGCAAAAAAGAGCCCGTTGCGACGGGGCCCTGCGACGAAAGCACTGAGGCTCTGCAACAAAAGCGCTGAGATTTTTCTCGACGTCGAAGCGTCTTCCCACTTAGCCAAATTCTGAAATTTTTTCTGCAAAGCGGGCATCGAGAACAGTGGTTACCGCATAGGACATCTGTCATGGAAGGTGGTTTAAGACCGTCATATCGCCTAAGATGTTTGACGAATGGTCACACCTCTGAGGCCGAAGTGACGGCACTTATCAAAACGGTGCATGGGGCGACACTTGGAACCGTGGACCACCGCCGATCTATGACCTGACTGTATAGTGGGTCGCATAAGATTTCGTGCCTAATCACAGACGATATTTGACGCAAGGCAACAACGTCAAAAAAAGGGGCGCATAACACTGATGCGCCCCGTCTCGTTTACTGCGTTTATTAGATCACCCGCCCAAAACGCGATTGCGCTGCTCGACGTAGTAACCGTCGGATTTGTTGATCCAAGACGATGAAGTGGCCATCGAGGCCTCAAAGCTGGCGCGGATTTTCGCAAATATCTCATCGCCCATGTTCTCGTCCATGACCTCTGCCGAAGCGCGTCCGAATGCATCCCAGACATCATCCGAGAATTGCAACGTTTTGACGCCCTGTGACTGCAGACGGGTCAGCGCGGCACCATTGTTGGACAGTGTTTCCGACAGCTGGTAATGCGTGGTGGCCATCGCTGCATTCGTAACGATCGCCTGATGCTGTGGGGACAGCTCGTTCCACACATCAAGGTTCATAGATCCGGAAAGGGCCGAACCCGGCTCGTGGAAGCCCGCAGTATAGTAGATTTTCGCGACTTCCTGAAAGCCGGCGCGTTCGTCGGCGAAAGGACCAACCCACTCGAGTCCGTCCAGAGCGCCCGAAGACAGGGCCTGATACAGTTCACCGCCCGGAATGTTTTGAACAGAAGCACCCAATTTGCCGAGCACTTTACCACCCAGACCGGGCATCCGGAATTTCAGGCCGTTGAAATCGTCGGCCGACTTGATTTCCTTGCGGAACCAACCGCCTGATTGCGAGCCAGTGTTCCCCGCAATGAGCCCCTTGAGATTGAAAATCTCACCCAGTTCGTCATGCAGACCTTGACCGCCGCCGTGGTGGTACCAATTGGTGAATTCCTGCGCTGTGCCGCCAAACGGTACAGAGGTAAAATAAGCATAGCCCGGGTGCTGGCCGATAAAATAGTAATCCGCCGAATGGTACATATCCGCTTGACCCGAAGACACGGCGTCAAAAACTTCGAGCGCGCCCACCAGCTCGCCCGGCGCTTTTTTGTCGACAGTCAGAGCCCCATCAGACATCTCGGCAATCATTGTAGAGTAATATGTCGAGGCGTCATCCAGCACGGCAAAGCCGCGTGGCCACGATTGTACCATGGTCAGCACCCGCTTGCCTGCGGCATAGGCCGGCGCTGCCAATGTGGACGCAGCAGCAGCTGTCCCACCCAGTGCCGATGTTTTTAAAAAAGAACGACGATCCATAAGACTCTCTCCCAAAAGTTTTTAAGTTCAAAGCCGAGGTCCACGTGAACCTCGGCTATAGTGGCGCGACCATTACTGAAAGTTATCGCTAGAGGAAAGGCTTTTTTGGCCATCCCCCTGCGGATCGGATAATAATTATTACCAATCCACATCTATTTCTCACCTATAAAAAAAATCATTATGAAAACGGGCTGTTGTAGCCAAAACATGGCACGATTCGCCCCTTACTGCTTTTCAGACTGCCCAAAAGGCCGAGAAAGCCAATCTTCTAGAACGATATTGCCACGTGTCAGGCAAGACGGGCCCAACGCGTGGATATTCTGGAGCGACAACAGAAATTTCACCTCTAAAAGATTAAAAGGACTTTTAGGTCGCAAATTACGCAATATTCGTAAACTTTTTCCGCATTCAGAGACACTTTCACTAAAATTAAACGGTTGACGTCGCTTTTTGGCGTGCTTACACCGAGGATTAAGTTAATGGTACACACAGAGAACACCCGTCGGCTTGACCAGTTAAGCCAACCTTTGCTAGGCCTAGGCGACAGTCTAGAAATCACATAGGCCTCCGAACTCTGTCTCGGGGGCTTTTTTATGCGGCAGATTGGCTGCAATAATTCGGAGCAAAAAGATGACCCGCCAGATGACCGGAGCGAAAATGGTAGTCCAAGCCCTTAAAGATCAGGGCGTAGAAGTGGTGTTTGGCTATCCCGGCGGAGCCGTCTTGCCGATTTATGACGAAATTTTCCAACAAAACGATATGGAACATATTCTGGTGCGCCATGAGCAAGGCGCAGTCCATGCCGCAGAGGGCTATGCCCGCTCGACCGGCAAACCCGGCGTGGTGCTTGTGACATCAGGGCCCGGCGCGACCAATGCGGTGACCGGCCTGACAGATGCACTTATGGATTCGATCCCGATTGTTGTTCTGACTGGGCAGGTTCCAACCTTTATGATTGGCTCTGAAGCGTTCCAAGAGGCCGATACAGTTGGCATCCTCCGCCCCTGCACCAACCCTAATTGGCTGGCAC